>Ga0172379_10000236_pt1 | contig 150046 bp, 128 predicted proteins | sample GrowelOW334metaG_FD_119756 | JGI IMG/M metagenome (GOLD analysis project Ga0172379, IMG submission 119756) | Groundwater microbial communities from an aquifer near a municipal landfill in Southern Ontario, Canada - Groundwater well OW334 metaG | ecosystem: Environmental > Aquatic > Deep...
ACCGAGAAATACATCAAGGCATCACGCAGCCTCCGAAAGTAATTTCGGAGTGAACATCCTAGGATAACGGTGAAAGCTACGTTTCTTCCGATCGGAGATATGCCAATACCGTGGGAATTCCTGCGCATTATGGTGCAGGGAGCCCGTAGAGACTAGATACTGGGATACCCTTTTTTAAACAAAGGGTAATGATATAGTCCGCGCCCCGTGGAAACAGGGGGATTAGCGTAACCGGTAGGTTGTCGGTTCGAGCCCGACTCCAGGAGCCAATAGAAAGACAGTAAGTAAAAACTTGCTGTTTTTCTATACATTTATTTTTAAACAAAATTCGGGCGAGAAGTTTATCCTGAACGAAGTCGAAGGAAGCCCCCGCCCGCCATCGGTTCGCCTCCGGCTGAGCGGGCAGGCGACCTGCCCCGTAAGAAATCTTTGATTTCTGTCGGGGCTCTAGGAGCTGCGAGATGCGACAAGTTTAAAGCTCGTCTTTTCCTTTCTTCTGTTTTACCTATTATTGACAGTGCCATTAATCCATGATAAATTCATTTACCTTTCGTTTTGCACTTTAATATGCTATTTGAGACACACACAGTAGTCATAGCCAAAAGTGACCAAGGGTCATTCTGAGCGAAGCCCCACTTAGCGGGGTGAAGTCGAAGGAGTCCAATTGGTTATTACTGGCTATGACTACTATGGTAGTAGTCCGCTAGCAGTGACCTGAAACAGGTGAAAGGATGACGCCATGTCGAAGGATATTCCCGAAACCATGTCCCACGTTCTGAAGCGTCTCCCCTTCAACCCCGAACAGTTCCCAGGCAAGGGCTGGAAGATCAACAACGAACAGGTCGGTGTACGTGTCGGCGACAGTCTCGACGCCAGCCGGATCGTCGGGAAGGACTACCTCCGCGAAGGAGAACTCTTTCTCAACGGAGAAGAACGTCTGCGCCGTATCAGGAACGCGCCGGACATTCAGCTGGATGCCTCCGACTTCCTCGCCCTGTGGCAGGAAGAGGGGCATATCACGCTCAGGTTGTTGTACGCGACCCGGGGCGTATCCTGGCTGTCCTTCTGGGGTACCATTTTGTGTGACTCTAGTGGCGACCATTACGTCCTCTATCTCTGTCGGAGCCATGACGGTTCGTGGTATCGGCGCTACCGGCTGATCTACGGTGGCAGTTGGTTTGCCAGCGATCCCGCAGGTGTGCTCGCGTAGAAGTTCTTTCTTGCTAACCACGCCCCCGTCTTCGCAATGTACGAATGATGGGTGCGGGGTTTTTTATTTGCTGGGAGATTCGACAAGTTTAAAACTCGTCTTTTTCTATTATCATAAAATTTTATCAGTACAATTGGTATTGACCCTGTTAGAGAAATTCTCTAACTGGGTTGACAAAATCATCATCCAGTGCTAGGGTAATTTGTTATCTTAGCACCTTACTAATTTAGCAATGAGAGCTATGTAAAGTGGTCATAGCCAAAAGGTACCCAAGTATTTGTCATGCCGAACTTGTTTCGGCATCTCCAACTTACCTCAAAATAATTGGAGATCCTGAAATGAATTCAGGATGACCTATTGTATACTTTCTGGCTATGACTACTATAGTAGTAGTCCACTAGCAAATGTCTCGAAACATGAGAAAGGATGATGCCGTGTCGAAAGACGTGTCCCCGTCTCATTTGCTGAAGCGTCTCCCCTTCAACCCCGAACAGTTTCTGGGCAAGGGCTGGAAGATCGATGAGCAGGTCGGCAGACGTACCGGAGATAACCTAGACGCCGGCAGGATTGTCGGCAAGGACTACCTCCGCAGATGGGAGTACAATATCTCCGGTGAGCAATGCCTCCGCCGTATCAAGGCCAAATCGGATGTCCAGCTCGACGCCGATGATTTTCTCGCCCTCTGGCAGGAAAACGGCCACGTGACTTTGAAGTGGCTGTACGGCACGAAGGGAATAACCTTCCTGTCGTTCTGGGGCACTATCCTGCGGTACCCGTTCGGCGACCGTTTCGTCCTCTGCCTCGATCGGTTCGGGAACGGTTCCTGGAACTGTGACTACTACTGGGTCGACTGTGGCAGTTGGGGCACCAGTCGTCCCTCGTCCGTGCTCGCGTAGAAGTTCTTTCTTGCTAACCACGCCCCCGTCTTCGTAATTCACGAATGATGGGTGCGGGGTTTTTTATTTCCAGAGACTGCATTGTTGGAATCGTGGATTATTGACCCCGTTAGAGAAATTCTCTAAACGGGGTTGACAAAAGTCTGAAAAAGCACTAAGAATGTAGTGGCTTTGCCCGGGTTCAGACACCCTTATACGGGGAGGTGACAATGTCACGCCACTTTGACCGGATCATGTTAACCTTGGTAACCGGCATCGTTCTGCTTGCCATCTTCTGGGGGATCTATGCCCTGATCGGCGACGTACCGAAGATTTCCTGGATACGCTGGCACCGTGAGGTCGGTATCAGTTTGCCGGCGTTGGGCATGGAGTCACGGGGCTGGGACATACTGTTCCTCCCGCTGATATTTGCCGCGTGCGTGTTTGAGCTTTCTCGGACTCATCAGAGGGGAAGGGAGAACAAAATTCCCTTTCTGTTCGCGGATTTGCTGATCACGATGGTGTTCGGTCTGCTGTTCACGCTGGTTATCGGACCGTACTTGGCGCTCATGTTTGGCGCGACCATTGGTATGTTCACGCCCATCCTGGTTGGTCTTGAATTCGGCCGCAACTGCCTGAAGGGTTTTGCGCTCGGGACCAGTCTGGGGGTCGGAATCTATACCGGCGGAATCGTCGGTGACGTCATGCTGGTGGCGACCGGCATCATTATTGTGGCATACACGTTCATTACCAACTACCTGGTCTACTGGTGGACCAATCTGCGCAATTCGCCTGCTCACTCGAAGTGATAGTGGTGAGCGCCCAAGGGACTTTTCGAAACACAACGATCGGCCCCTTTTTATTTTTAAATAATTTGGTGTTTAATGGACATTATCAGCAAAATATTTTAAAATATAATCAGCTGTTGAAATATCAAAATAAAAATATAAGTAAAATAAAATCTCATGGATAATCTGTTTATACAAATCAGTTCTCTGCTGGCTATTACAGTCAGCATTGCTTTTATCGTCAAGCTCCTGCGCCAACCTCTGATTATAGCTTATATTTTTGCCGGCGTTCTCTGCGGTCCATTTATTCTGAATCTTTTGCACGGCGACCATGAAATGTACGAAATGTTCGCGCAGTTCGGGATGGTCCTGCTTCTTTTTATTATTGGTTTGAACCTGAATCTGCGCCATTTGAAATCGATCGGCCGTGTTTCTATGATTACCGGTTTTGGTCAAGTTATTTTTACTGCCGGAATCGGGATTGTAATATTGCTGGCAATCAATACTCAGATAATTCCGGCACTGTATTTGGCGATAGCTATCACTTTTTCCAGCACGATTATCATTATGAAACTCCTGTCCGATAAAAAAGATACGGACACGATTTACGGTCGTTATACAATCGGGCTGATGCTGGTCCAAGATATAATCGCTGTTTTGCTGATCATAATTTTAGGTATGATGAGCGGGAACCACGGGAACGGATGGGATGCTATTTTTCTGCTGATTGCGAAACTTTTATTTGTTTCGGCCGTTTTGTATCTGGTCAGTAAATATCTTTTGCCAAAAGTTCTGGATAAAATAGCCGGATCAAGCGAATTACTTTTCCTTTTTACATTGGCGTGGTGTTTTGGCATGGCTAGTATACTGTATCTGATCGGATTCTCTTTGGAGATTGGCGCTATTATTTCCGGCATCGCGCTCAGTTCCTCACCCTATCAGTTGGAAATCGGTAGCCGGATCAAACCGCTCCGAGATTTTTTCCTGATTGTTTTCTTTATTGTACTGGGTAGTGAAATGGGTATTCATTCGGTTGGAGAAATAGTGATACCGGCGATTATACTTTCATTGTTCATTTTAATCGGTAATCCGCTGATACTTTATATTATTTTCCGGTCTTTAAAATTCACCCGGCGCAACAGTTTCTTGTCCGGATTAACATCGGCGCAAGTCAGTGAATTCGGTTTTGTATTATTATTTGCCGGCCGGCAATTCGGACATATCGATGGAAATGAAATCGCTGTATTTACCGCAGTGGCAATTATCACAATTTTTATTTCTTCCTATTTGATTTCGTACAACGAGCAAATATACCGCTATCTGCTTCCAGTTTTTCGCTTATTCGGTCCGGACAAGCGAAATCAGATTGAACGGGTTGAAGTAAAATATGATGCCTGGATTATCGGCTATCACCGGATCGGGATGAGGGTAGCGGAAACACTCAATACTCTTAAAAAAAGTTTTTCCGTCATTGATTTTGACCCGGAAGCTGTAGAAAGGTTGCGAAAGGATAAAATTCCATTTTATTTTGGTGATGTTGCAGATGTTGAGTTTCTGGAGAACCTACCGATTGCCAGCAGTAAAATAGTTATTATGACAATCCCGGCGGTTGATGACCAGGTTAATTTTATTAAATTCATTCGTAAACATAACAGTAAAATTCTAGTTATTGGCAATGCCTACCACCGTCCGGATGCCAAAGTATTATACGAACACGGCGCTAATTTCGTGATGATGCCGCATCTGGTGGGCGGTCAATGGATTGCCAAAATATTACTGAATCAGCGATGGGATAAAAAGACTTTATCCAAACTGAAAACTGAACAGGAAAAATTCTTGACCATGTAATTTAGTATTTGACAATATTTTCAGTTCAGTTAAACTAGCAACATGAAACAGACTATTCTACAGTTGAATAATAATAACAACCCGCTTCTTTCGGTGTGACTTTTGTTTGTTTCATAAAATTAAATGTCCCGCCGATAAGCGGGATTTTTTGAATATGAAGGGACATTAAATCTTATTCTAGGGTAGTTCAGCTGGTAGAACGCTCCGCTGTTAACGGAGAGGTCGGGGGTTCGAGCCCCTCCCCTAGAGCCATAAAAATTGTATCACCGACAAGGTGGTACTATTTTTATTGTATGGAGGGGCGAGAAGGGCGCGAGAGAAAGCGAGCTGGCGTAGCTTTCGGTGCGTAGCGCCCAGGAACCCGAGTCGGAGCGAGGGCGAGCCCCTCCCCTAGAGCCAAAATATTTATGAAAAGAATTAGTAATACAAAAGCACCTTGTTTTTATTAGTGTGGATTCGAACGGGCAGAAGCAAGACAATCCGGAGCAAAGCGAAGGAGTAGTCGAGCGTCGACAAATGCGAGCTTGCGTAGCATTTGGCGCTGCCCAGGACAACGACCCTGAGTTGAGCAGAGCGAAACGAAAAAAAAGGGGGGGGTGGAAATCCCTCCCCTAGAGCCATTTGTTTGATAGGAGTTAGGGAATAGGATTTAGGTGATAGGGAAGAGGGTTTAAGGATTAGGGAAATTCCAGATAAAAAAAATGAGAGTTGGTCAGACTCTCGTTTCTTCCCTGTGAGAGGAAGATTTTGTGACCGGTTAAATTGTGATCAGTCGCGCTCAGGAAGATCGTCTTCCAGAGTCAGGTCGCAGATGATCGGGATACCCCGACAGTAGCCGACCAGGCCTCCGGACAGATCGTTCCTGCTGTACTTCCCGTCGCGCTTGCCTGCCTCGGTCTCGAGCCACTCGTTGTGCGTCATGTTCTGCATGACGGCGACCTCGTTCCGGGACATGCGAATCTCAGACTCGCCGTCCTGGACCAGCTTGTGGCACCAGTTGACGATGGCCCGGCAGCACTTCAGGCGATACGCCTCGTCCTCGTCACTGTAGGCCAGCTTGCCTCCGTACTCGCCGTCGTGGCAGTGCACCCGGTAGATCTCGCCGGTCTGGGCATCCTGGTAGTACTGGTACCACCTGATGCCGTAGCAACCGCCAATGGCGTCGTTGGAAGGGCGGACGCCGTAGGTGCTCATGTCACCGGTATCGGCCGGGATGTCGAAGATGCTGGCGTAGCGGCGGGAGGGGATGTGGATGGTGGACATGGCTGTTCCTCCTGGAGTCGGTTCGCACCGAGTCCCAGAAGGAGTGAATCTCACCTCATCGGTCGGTACGTGTGTCGTGTTAGCGACGACATTGTCGGAACTTCCACCGCATAGCGACTACTCCTTTCATTAAGAAGCGACTGCTCTTCTGCCGGGTGATATGAATCCGGCAGACCATTACTCATATCACATCTAATGCAAAATGTCAATACTTAAGGTGAAAAACAGAATTATTATTCTATTGTACGGGTCTTGTTTTATAGGGGTTGGGGAATAGGATTTAGGTGATAGGGAATAGGATTTAGGAATTAGGGTGAGAATAAATAAAAAAAGGCCGCGTTGCTTGATGGCAAGGGCCTATTAGTTGCTATGAAAGCCTCTTCTCTGGAAGGGCTTCATCTTGAGCCCGCAGTGGTCGCAGATGACCACTTGGACCGGACCCTGAGGGGACCGCAGAGATACCGCAGGAGGTGTGAAGCGCCGGCACTGTCTGCAGTATTCTTCCCAGCTGGACATCATCGGCAGCTGACGATACTCCTCAGTGGTAATCTGGAACTTCGGCGGTTCCAGCGCCTGTTGGGGTAGCTCGTAGATCCTGTGCGCAAGACAGCACTGGGTGAGTCGGCGCAGTTCGCGCTTCTTCGCCTCAGCCGTCAGACCGAGTCGGTTCAGCTTGATCGCCATTCGACGGCGATACCTGCTGTAGCTGGGTGAGATGCGATGTTTACGCTTTCGCATGGCACCTACCTTCCCCATGAGAGACTGAAAGAGCGGAGTGGTCTATTAGAATATATGTGAATCAACTGGAAGTCAAGTATTAATTCACATTATTTTTGGCTAAGATTTGGGTATATTGACACCGCTCTTCATTTGATTTAAGCTGGTTTTCTGACCTGTCATGACCTTGGCATTGAAAACAGGGGGGTGTAATCGTGTACAAAGCCGATTTGAAAGTGCGGGGGAAATGGCTGACGGTTCATTTCAGCGTAGACAGGCAGGGGCGAAGTCGCTACTGTCGCAAGTGTGGCTACTTTTCTAACGAGGGGGGCGCCGTCAGAATTACGGAAATCGTACAGAACGGCGTGGACGTCTGGTCCCATAATCCGGCCTGGGCCGGAGCGCAGTCGCGTCTGGACAAACTGTTCGGGCTTGATCTTTGTGTCGACCATCTTGATGAGGAGGCGAATCGGCGCAACATCACTCTCGACTAGAGGAGGTGCGATCGTGAAAGCTAGATTGAAAATGAGGGGGGAGTGGCTGACGGTTCTTTTCGATGTTAACCAGCTGGGGCGAAGCTTCAAATGTCACAAGGACGGCTTCTATCCTAACCAAACCGGCGCTGTCACAATCTACGACATCTTACGGGATGGCGTGGACATTGTGCCCAATAGTCCGATCTGGACTGGAGCACAGTCGCGTCTGGACAAGTTGTTTATGCCTGACCTTTGTTTCCATCATCTTGATGAGGAAGCGAAGCGACGCAACATTACTCTCGACCACAACCTCGGTGATCGCCCGTGGCTCAACACATTTTAAACAGTACCTCTGAGACCAACACAGGTCTCTTTTTTTAGAATAAAAATGCACTTTTTGAATCAATCAAAGGTCTTTGGCATTGACTTGTACAAATATTGGTGTTATAAGAACATACTGCTCCTTACATCTTTGCCTAGTACATCCTGGGAGCAGTGCGCAGTGAATCCGCATGGATAGATTCACGGAGGAATCAACGGGGAGAGGGATAATGAGCAAGGACAAGCGTCGTGCCAAAGGACGGCCGACCAGCGTCTGCATGCAGGAACTGTTCAAAGTGAAATTCAAAGGACACGAAAGGAGCGATGTCGTTCAGCAGGATGTCAGGTTCTGGCTCAGTTTCCTGGCAGATCACGTGAGTGTTCCGAGAAGGAACCGACTCACAACGGTTGATTTGCTCGCGAACTTCGAAGCGGGTGTCATCACTAGCCCGTATTATGTGTATCTGATCCGGGCTGCTCTGGCGCACTCCTATCAAGTTCTGGAAGTCAACGAGCTTCAGAACTCGGTCAAACAACTGGGGATGCACATCCTTGAGGATCGAGATGTTGTCACGCTCCGCAGCGCGGCCAAACAGCTCAACATGAAGCCGTACCAGCTGGTCCGGATTTTGAACGGTCATAAGCCGGCCGATCAAGAACTGGATGTAGCCATTCATGACCTGGTCCAACGTGTCGGGGCGGAAAAAGACGCTCTGATCAACAGATCAGTCAATGTCGATACGGTCGACTACCTGGATTGGGATCCGGAGAACGGTGATTTCTATCCGGATGATCCGGATATTGGTCCTGAGAATGAAGGGGATGAGTCCGATCTGGACGACGAAGATCCGGACGACGAGTCCTAGATTTGCACATTCTCGCCTCGCCTCAGTTTGAGACCGGGGCTTTTTTTATTGCTGAAATTGGTATTTCCTGTGAATGTTTGCTAGACTGGAGTTGCTAATTATTTATTATAATCAAATGGGATCTGAAGACATAAATTATCCAAATGCGCGGGAGGAAGGAGTTACGCCAGAAATCGAGATGGCACGTGAAATGGGTTTATTGGAGCCATATGATGAAACACTGGAATGGCTTCAGTCGAAGGCTGCAATTGGTTTAAGTAGAAATGACGACATGCCTCAACCGGATAAAACTCAAACTCCGGCACAGGAATCAAGCGCTGCAAAAGTCCGTCCCTACGAAGCTGATCCCGGAACTGAAATACAGGAAATGATTATGGAGCGCAAAGACATTTTGCAGGAATGTGGAGAAATTGAAAAAAGAATTGCGCAAAGTTTGTTTGGTACAACTCTGGAAAATTTGCCGGTAACACCCAGTCGGATCGCTATCGCGCATATTGGCGAGTTGATTCAGGTTTTGGAAAAAATTGATCCCAAAGTGGAGACTGTTGCAGAGGTACGCAAAAGAGTGACCAGACTGCTGGAACTGGCACGACTTCTCAAAAGTTATATGCTGGATGTTGAAGAAGAAACGCGCCATTTTACAGAGAGGTAATAGGAAAACTTTAAGTTAATGGATTTGAATCGTTTATTTTCTGGAAAAACAGTAGAACGAATTTTCAAAAAAAATCCTCTGCTGTTTTTGGTTGTAATTATTATTCTAGTTGCATCAGGCGGAATAAGATTATTGGATAATAATCAGCCGGAAAATACTAATATTAATGTTGGAGAAGAAACTGAATTTATTGATCCGGCAATTTATGAAAGAGGGGATGAATTTAAGGCGATAATTGATCGGGTTGTTGATGGTGACACGATTGCATTATCGGACAATACCAAAGTGCGGGTTCTGGGGATTGATACGCCGGAAACAAAAGATCCCAGAAAACCAGTCCAGTGTTTTGGGCAGGAAGCTGCAGATAAGATGCAACAACTGGTGTTAGGCAGGGAGGTCACTTTTATATCAGACAATACTCAATCTAATCGGGACGAATACGACAGACTGCTTCGGTATCTTTATCTTGGCGGTGAAGATGTCGGCGCACTATTAGTAAAAGAAGGTTACGCATACGCTTATCTTGCGTACCCAACAATTAAAACTGATGAATATAAAATTCTGGAAAACAATGCCAGAGAAAAAGGACTGGGGTTATGGTCCAGTGAAACATGTAACGGGTTGTCAGATCTAGCAGATAATTAATATTTATAGAGCAAATAGCCGGTTTAAGGGTTTTGTATTATAATAAATATATGCTTAAAAAAGGGAAAACAGGTTTCACGTTAATCGAATTATTGGTAGTAATATCAATAATGGGTATTCTATCCACAATTGCGGTTGTTTCGTACAGAAACGGCAAGTTGGATGCGCGCGACGAACAGCGCACCGTGACATTATCACAGTTTCGGGCGGCATTGGAGGATTATTATGATGAATATGATGCTTATGTTTGTGGAGACTCACCGGACGCATGGTCCGCAAATGGTAATTATTTCACAGTGGAAAGTTCCGGCTCCCCGGGGTTTATAAATGGCTGGCCAAGAATTAATGAATCTGGAAGTGAAGTCCCCGGTGATGGGTGTAAATATCACAATCAAATGTCTGGTATTTCACCACCTGAACTTGATGGTTATCCCATAGCTAGTGATGATGAAGACGGGCTAGCTGATAATAATTATCTGATTTCCAGCGCACCGCTTGATCCCATAAATGACGACACACATTTATACTGGTATGCTGCTCCGATTCATGGAAGGGATGAGTTTGTTCTATGGGCTACACTGGAAGATGACCCAGAAATGATGCAAAATGATGGCGGGGAATGTGATAAAAAATATGAGGTATCTAGTAGCGGGTGGTTTACCAAATATCCCGGTGCAGTCAGTGCTATGGTTGGTTATGTAGCTTGGGCAGGACCTTGTGATTAATATTATTAATTTAATAATTAATGAAGAGAGATATGAAGAAAATTTCATTAATCGCGATCATGCTACTGGCGGTAGCAGTTGTCGCCGGTGCCGGGTGCGCCAAGAAGGTATCGGAAAACACGGCGGAAAATGCAATCGAAAAATCAGTAGGGGGTGACGCGGATGTTGATATTGACGATGATTCTGCCAGAATAAATGTTAATGGCAGTTCTATGGCTTGGGGAGAAAATGTTTCTTTGCCGGATAATTTTCCATCAGATGTTTACGTTACGGAAGGGGATCTAAAATCAGCAATGGAAACAGCTGATGAAGCATTTTCGGTTACCGTTGAATCCACTAAATCATTAACAGCGGTGCGGAGTGAATATGAAACAGAACTGGCTAATGACGGATGGGATGTCAATTCGACATACGCCATTGAAGGCAGTGTTACGCTAGGGGGAGAGAAAGATGATCGGATGATTATTCTCAGTATTTCGGAAAGCGAAGGTAAGACGATGGTGATTATTACAACCACAAAGAATCAATAGAAATTAGAAAAAGTTAAGGGGCGGGTAATACCGCCTCTTTTTGTTTGTGCTGTTTTGTCATCGGCTTGACAAAATACATGATTGATGATATAAAGTTTAGCTGAAATAAAACAAATATTGAAACAGCACATTAGGTAATATGCCTTGAGTGATCCTGCGAATTCTTCGCGGATCGGAACTGATAGAGGGATCGAAAGTGCAAGGAGGGTTCCAATGTCAAGGGATCGGGCGCCCGAACCTACGGTGTTCAACGTCGTTGTGGTAGAGCGCACTCCCGAGGGTTGGTGTTCCGTCTGCGGAGCCAATTTCAAGGATGGCGCGACCATGTGTCACTCCGGACACTCGACCGGGGAAGTCTACCACAAACCCAAGAACGAACGGCATCCGCCCATTCGTCTGATCCGTGCCGACGCGAACGGTACCCGGTGCCTGCTCTGCGGTGGTCATGTCAACGATGCCGGCGTCTGTGCTGTTCTGCAGCACCAGATGGGGAAATACTATCCCGCTACCCGCGAACACGCCCCCTCGCTCATCCCGTAACCTCGCAACGCCTGAAGCCATTCCGGCTTTGGCAATCACCGTTCTCCACATGGAGGGATTGAATGTCCGAGCAATTGTTTGAACTTGTCACTGTGGAGCGTACTCCGGATGGAAGGTGTTCCGTCTGCGGATCGTCTCTCAAAGAGGGAGTCAGGGAGGGGGAGACAGAGTGTCTCCTCGGTCATGTGATCGGCGGGATCTACCGCCGGCCGAAGTACGGCTACGGAGCTCCGCTCACCCGAATGGTGGTCGCCGGAGCGAACGGCAACGTGTGTCTCCTGTGTGGAGGGCAGGTCGACGAGACCGGCATCTGTGGCAGTGGACTCGGTCACGTGATGGGACAGATGTACGTCATGAGCCGTGCGAACACCCCCTCGCTCTTCACCTAGATCACCCTCAACCAGCTCTCGCCATTCCGGCCTGAGCACGGACTCACCTTCGTCGGAGGCAAAGCAAATGCCGACTTCGCAGTGGCTCGAACAAGTGATCGACAGCGTCGCGCATACTGTCGCGGCGCGAGTGTTCGATCCGCACGACGTCCCGCTTCTGGGACCGATTGCCGTACAGATCCACCATGTGGACGGCAATATCGTCACCGGGACGATCTGCTCCGCCGAGGAGCACGCGCCGGACATCGAGACGACCGGATCGCGTTTCACGACCGATGCGGAGCTCAAAGAGATCCGCATGGCTGTGTACTTCCTGGTGGTCCAGGGTGAATCCTTCGTCACCAAGACTCGCGATGGGTCCATCCTATGGACCATCGGTCTCCCCGTTCCTTCGGAAGACTAGTCCCCGCCAATACATCTTTTATGGATTGAGGCGGTTTTTTTATTCCATTGACATTTATAAATATTCTGGTACAATCGTTGCTCGCCCGTTCACACTCACTTTGTCCAAGACACGGAGGTAATTGTATGTACCATATGGTCGACACCAGCAAAGTAATCGGCGTTATTCTTGCCGGTGGCGAAGGGGAGCGTGCCTATCCACTCACCCGTTTCCGGGCGAAGCCAGCCATTCCGATCGGAGGTGTGTTCCGTCTCGCAGATGTGATGATCTCGAACTTCCTGAACAGCGACATCCGCAAGCTATACCTGATTGTGCAGAAGCGTCCGCACTCTCTGATGGTACACCTGGAGGGGTTCGTGGATGCCGTCGCTTCGATGCGTGGGCAGTTCATCCGGTGCCTGCCACCGCCCAAGGAGCAGGATCGCTTCTACGCTTCGGACCTCGATTCCCTGCGTCATCATTCGCTGATCTGGCAGAATGATGATTCTGAGCTCGTGGTTCTGGCGATGGGTGATCAGGTGGCGAAGATTGATCTGCGTCAAGCGATTATCCGTTTCAAAGAGACGGATGCTGATGTGGTGATGGTCTACAACCGGGTGACAACCCAGCAAGCAGCCGGGCGACTGGGCGTGATCACCTGTGATGGTGATCTGGTGACCGGTATGGAAGAGAAGCCGGAAGTTCCGGAAGAGATTCCGGGTGATCCGGGTTACTGCCGGGGCAACGTCGCGCTGTACGTCTTCAAGAAAGACCTTTTCACTGCAATGCTGACCAAGGCCAGTCGCCGGTGGGATCCCGCTCTGACGCTGAGCAAGATCGGTGTTCCCTGGTTGGTCCGGCATGCGCGAGTTGTGACCTACGATCTGGGTGACAACACCATCGCCGGGATGCATCCCTGCGAGCGCGCGACGTTCTTCGAAGTCGGAACGCCGGACGACTACTTCGACACGCAGATGGCGTTTTGCATGCGCGAACCGCCGTTCAACTTTTACAACCCCGCGTGGCCGGTCTGGACCGCCCTGCGCTATCCGCTCATTCCGGCCAAAGTGGACCGGGTGAAGATGGAGGAAGTACTCCTCGCTCCGAACGTCGTCGTTCAGGATAACACGGAGATCACCCGCTCGGTTGTGAGCTACGGCGCGGTCGTCGGCAGTGGTAGTGTTCTGCAGAATGTCGTCATTCTGGACGGTGCGGTCGTCGGCAAGGGTTGTCAGATTACCAATACGGTAATCGAGAAGGGGATCGTCGTGCCGGATGGTACAATAATCGGTCCTGATCGGATCCCCGACGACAAGTCCATCGTTCTTTCACAGAAGGGGAGGCTGTTCCTTCCCAAGTTCTTCGAGTTCAAGCGGCCGTCATAATCAAATGGCGGTTTTTTTATTCATAAAAAATTTTATTGTGGATAACTGTAATATTTATTAATAATTGATGATAAAAAAACTGTAATCTTAGCAGGTTTGACCGGTTTTTTAAAATATGGTAATATTGAATCCAACAAGAGCTGAGTTAGTTATTTGAAAAGAGAATATCGGGAAAGGAAACCGTGGTCTTTGGGGAGCGATCTTTGCCTTCATTGATTTGAAGTCAAAGACTGCCCCCCAACCACCCAACCTCCTTCATGAGTCGGAACATCACATGTTCCACACCCCCCGCCTTCCCCCCCCACCCCCCAACCCCGCCCTCCTCACCCCTCCTGCCTTCACTCTTCCTCTCTTCCTCCTACCCTCTCCTCGCTCCTTCTCTACTCATCCCACCATCCATTCTCTTTTCACCCATCTCATTTCAGATGAAATAGCTATTTTTTTTCAGCTCTTTTGTCGTATATGGAGAAAACAATCATTTCAGTCAGTTTAAACCCTATTAGTGCAATGCTTGACATCTCCTATAAATATGATATATTGACCTGTGCGCTTTGCTTTAGCCTAATAAAGCATGAATTTAAATGGAAATGAACAAAAAGAACAGCAAGAAAACTGAAGAATTATACCAGGCCATGCTTTCCTTAAAAAACACCAAGGAAGCCGTGGATTTTTTTCGTGATTTGCTGACGGAAAAAGAAATTATTGAATTAGGCAACCGCTGGCGTGCCGCTCGGATGCTCAATCAGAATATTCCATACAGCAAGATCATTGAAGATACCGGACTGAGCTCAACTACAATTGCCCGGACTTCAAAATGGTTGAAAAAAAGCAAAGGTGGTTTTAGACTTATTCTCCAAAGAATTAATACCCATCGACACAACTCTTCCGTTCCTGAGAAAGGGTTGTTTTGATATAGCAGAAAATATATAAAGCCAGCCCCTTCTCACGGAGAGAAGGGGCTTTTGATTTATCGAAAGCCTTCAGCTTGAGAGACTTTTGATTTCCCAAAAGTTAAAGCTTAAGCTGAATTGTTCATTCACAGTTCGGAGGTTTGTCATGAAGACGTACCGACCCTGCGCCGGCGCGATTCCCGAGTCGATTGATACCCGCTACCAGGAGGCGCTGCAGACCAAAGGACTTCGGTATGGCATTATCGAAGTCACCACCCGTTGTCAGTGTGCCTGTCCGGGGTGCTATATGGTGCGCCGCAATTTCTTGAACAAAAAGGAGATGTCCCTGTCAGATGCAATCCGGATTCTGGATTTGTGCCGTGATTACCGCGGCGCGGAACTGGAAACGATGGACCTCTTAGGCGGGGAGCCGCTGTTGTGGCCGCACCTGCAGGAGTTCATTGAGGAGCTGCTGCGCCGCGGGATTCTGCCTTGGGTTTTCACCAACATGCTGGCGATCACGCCCGAGCTCGCGCGGTGGTTGCATGAGCACAAGGTGCATGTTACCGGCAAGCTGAACATCGATCCTTCCGATCCCGCGCAGTATCCGCTGCAGGCGGAGATGCTGGGTCGGGGGATGAATGTGGTGCGGCAACTGCTTTCCGCGATCCGGATTTTTCAGGCGGCCGGGTATGAGGACCCACTGTTCCGTTTGCAGAACCTGATCCGCAAACAGAACCTGGAATTTGTGCCGGGTTACTACAGTTGGTGCCTTGCACAGAAGATCGGCACGGATCTGGAACTGATGGGTTCCGGCGAGCCGATCGGTCCTGACTACTGGCGGATTGCCCCTAACCCTAAACAGCTGGCGGGTATGATCCGCAAGATCCAGGCGGTCCGCAAGGAATTCGGCCTGGCGGAAGCCGAGGTACTGATGCCGCACGTGTTCGGCTCCTGTCCTTTCTACGACAAGGGTCTTTACTTCGCGGCGGACGGGCACATCCGCGCCTGCTCCAACTCTACGGTCCAGCTTTCACAAACCGCCGATCCGGATCCGATCCGGAAAGCCTATGAGTCACCGCTGATCTGTAGCCGTCTAATGCTTTCGCAGAGTGCGGTTGGGGAACCCTGTGGCAGCTGCAGTAAGTGGGACAAGTGCCGTGGCGGATGCCGGGCGACGGTGGAAGGTACCGGCGATCCTTTCGGCGGGTACCCGCTATGCCCGGTGCCTTTTCTGGACTGACCTTGTGACAAAAGGTTGGGGCGGAGATTAATTTCTTCGCTCCAACCGCTTTATTTTTTAAATTTAAAGATATGAGAAAAGATATTCTAAAAATTGCCAATATTAAATTCAAAGAACTGTCAAAAAAGTACGACGGATTTATCAATGTGGTTATTGATGATTGGCGGGGTTTTCGTTTTGTTTTTGACACGGAAGATGTCCGCAAATGTAAAAACGACTGCCAGAATTGCCCGTTATTTAAATTACTAAAAGATGAAAAATCAGGATTATTCTCCACAGGATTATACCGGGCAACTAAAGAAGATAAATTACTTTTCGGTCCGCAAAATTTTTTAAACTGTAAAACCATTATGCAATATCAAACATGCTATTTGAATTTTTTACAGCAATGCCGGTCGGAGGCTGAAATTAAGCAGGAATTAGCATTGGTTAAATCAATGAAATTAATTTATTCCAAAGGAAATATTAAAAAAACGGAAGATTTGTTTAAAAAAGAAATATTGTCCAAATATCTTGATTTTTTATAGGGTATTTGTTAAGGTAAATGACCGTTTTAGCTGTTCACTTTAGGCACGAGGAGGTATACATCGTGATCATCAAGCGTTACGCACTGCTTCCGATGCGAGAACTTTGGCTCCGGGAAGAGAGCAAGTTCGAGCACTGGCTGGATGTTGAGCTAGCGGTTCTGCGCGCACGCGAACATTTGGGGATGGCACCTAAAGGTGCGTATATGAGCGTCCTCAAGCATGCTGCGTTCACTGTGGACAGGATCGCGGAGATCGAGGCGGAAGTGGATCACGACCTGATCGCTTTCGTCACCAACGTCCGCGAGTCGCTCGAAGCGGCCGGTATCGGCCATTTGTGTTCGGAAATCCATAAGGAGATTACGAGCTACGACGTGGAGGATCCGGCGCTGATTCTGATGCTCCGCAAGGCGGTCCATCTGGACATCAACGCGCTGAGATCGCTGGAACAGTCCTTACGGAGGAAGGCGCAGGAACACCAGTGGACCTGGATGATCATGCGCACGCACGGACAGTTCGCCGAACCTTCCACCTTCGGCCATCTTCTGCTGGTGTTTGCCGAAGAAATCCGGCGATGCATCGTCAAGCTCGAGACTCCGATGAACACTGATCTGTCCGAGGGGAAGATCTCCGGCGCGGTCGGCAGTTTCGCCGGCATTAGGCCAGCCGTGGAGCAGATTGCGCTGGAAGTGCTGGGTTTGATGCCTGCCAAGGCGGAAACCCAGATCCTACAGCGTGACCGTCACGCTGCGCTACTCTGCACGTTGGCAGTCTGCGGAGGAGTGATCGAGCAGATCGCAAAGACCTTCTGGGTGATGATGCGCAGCGAGGTGCGCGAACTCCGTGAACCGCGCAAGCCGAAGCAGAAGGGTTCCTCGGCGATGCCGGGCAAGCGCAATCCGATCCTGACGGAACGGCTCATGGGCATGTCCCGTCTGCTCCGTGCGGATGCAATGTGTGCGCTGGAGAACATCGCCACTTTCGAGGGACGGGAAATCTCCCAGTCCAGTGTGGAACGCCACATCTTCGCGCGGTCAACGACGCTCGTTCACTACATGGCCATTAAGCTGGCCGGAATGGTGGACAGTCTCGAAGTTTTTCCGGAGCAGATGCTTCATAACCTGAAGGAGGAGTCACTCGGAGTGTGGGCCGGACAGCGGGTCCGTCATGCACTGGAGGAGGCGGGGACTCACCACGAAGTGGCCTACCGCTACATTCAGGCGTGTTCGTTCCAGGCCGAGGCCGAACGGACGCATCTGCGAGACGTACTGCGCAGAACGTTGATTTGGGATGTTGTGGAAGACAGCGATGACGATCGTAGCGCCGAGGATCGGCTGGGTCGGAATGGTCTCAGGGCATGCTTCGACCACGAAGCCTATGCCACGGCCGGCATCGAACACATCTTCTCCCGCCAGACGGCGTAGTTTGCACATTTCTTGGGTTCCGGGATCTGATCACAGATCTTAATGGGCCCTTTTTTATTTGGTTGAGTTGAGGGGATAGGGTTTTCCGCCTGAGGCGGATCAGCCTTGGGCTGAAGGGGATAGGGGTTAGGGGATAGGGTTTGGAAACTAGCAATTGGTAATCTCTAATTCTAAACTCTTTATTCTTAAAATAGGCTAAAGCTTTTTTCTACAACCAAACGTGTAACGTCGCTTATTTTCAGCCGATAAATATAAACGAGTATTGTATCGTTCCGTGTTTTATTTTATTAGGATTTTTTGGCTAATTATAAGTAGACTTTTTAATCTTCAAGAAAGGTGTATAATATAAATCCATGAAAAAAATTGTTTTCATTATTCTAATTTTAAATTTTCTGATTACACCGCTCTTAGCCAGTGCGGCTGATCCCTGGGTGGCGACCAATGACCGGATCGGACTGAATGTCCACTGGGCATTGGGTGGTTTTGGCAAGGATGATTTATACCAACTGCGTTTGCATCAGAGCAGAACAACCTGGGTGCGAGAGCATTTTTATACTGAAGTGTTTATGGGGGAAAATCCTGAGGCTTGGTTTGAGCGTTACGACCTAATTCTGGAAAAATATCATCGGGAAGGGATAAAAGTTCTGGGCATGCTGGCATACAATGTTAAACACGGGGATTTTTACCAGCCCGACCTTGCAGTGTGGGAAGAATTTGTCCGGACAGTTGTGAACCGCTACAAAGACAGGGTAGATGCGTGGGAAATCTGGAATGAACCAGATTCGCCGACTTACCTTACCCCGCATAACCCGGAAACCTACGGACCAATTTTAGAAACTGCTTATCGAACCATCAAAAATATTGACACCGAAGAGTTAGTCTTGACCGGCGGTTTGAGTTGGTTCAACTGGTATTTTGCCGAAAGACTTTTTAAAGATTATGGAGACTACTTTGATCGTTTAGCAGTTCATGGCTATTACTGCGAAAACCGGGATAATTCGAAAATGATGTCCGATCTGGCAGCGCTCAGAAGCGTGGTGGGTAAATACCGGCCGGGTGAGCAGATTTGGATTACTGAGCTTGGCTGTTCCACCGGATCAATCGGAATCACTGAACAGGATCAGGTTGAATATTTGGATAATGCCACTAAAGAATTATTAGAAACCACTTTTGTTGATAAAATTTTTCTTTATAATATCCGTAACCGGGAAATTGGTGATTTATATGAAGACAGCTTCGGACTTTTAGGTTTGGATATGCAGCCGAGGCTTGCCTGGTCGTGGTATCGCTCGCTTCCTTTCGGCCCGTATGATCAGAAAAGGATCTCTTTCAAACGGGAACAGAAGCGCGCTACCGAATTAAAAACTGTTTTGGAAAAATTTTTTGGTAAAGATAAAATTCCGGTTACACAAGAAAACTGGAACAAGTTGGTTAATGCACATATTTATGGCGGTTATCCGGTGATTGCCATAGTCCAGTCATTGCGTTTTGGTGGAAAAACGGTTCATCCGGAAATAAGTTATGACGATTGGAAAAAAAGTAAAACTTATAAAAAATATATCAAAAAGGATTTAGTGAACGGACGATTTGTCTTTGCATATGGTATGGCACGATTGCCAATCGAAACCGAACAGCAGAAGGCAACAGAATTGAAACAAAAACTTCAGACTCAATTTGGTTTGGAGAATTTAAGAATTAATGACGCGAACTGGGTAAAACTGTTTAACGCTTATGCTTACGGCGGGTATCCGGTGGAAGCAATCGCGCGTGCAGTGATTTATGGCGGTAAGACAGTGCACACAACTATTCCATGGAAATTCTGGAAAGAACGGTCTGAGTATTTGGAATATATGCAAAAACCGGTAAAATAACGCAATAAAAAAAGGGGGTTTTTAAACTACCCCCGTGTGCTTTTCCCGTTCCAGTCACGCTGCCATTCGTGGCGCTTGTCTTCCGGAATGTCATCCGGCGGTGTGATGATTTCCAGCTGTTCCACCGGGTGGTGCAGGAAGGTGTCGTGGCCATCCGCAATGATGTGGCAGAGATGCTTGGTGGACCCGGCACAGCCGAGGTCAAACAGCCTGCCGTCAAGCAGACGGACCATATGACGCGTCGAACCGCATCCTTCATGATCCCAAACACCGGGATTCCTCGGAACGATCGCATTCAGCGGACTTCCGGGTTTGATCAGAATCCCGCAGACTTTGATTTTCAACTGAGACATAATTTCCCTCCCCTCAGAGCCAAGGTACAAGGTTGCCAGTCTGTAGTATATTTATAATAGATATTTTGTCAACCCCGTTAGAGTCAATAACTCTAACGGGGTCAATATGCGGAACCTTGTTTTTATAGGCATAATTGGTTATAATACATAATGAAATAAAGGAATTTAGATACATTATGAAAGTATTTATTGCCAGGCCAAGAGGATTTTGCGCGGGTGTAGCGCGGGCAGTGGAAGTAGTGGAATTAGCCCTAGAAACATTCGGCCCACCAATTTATGTCCGGCATGCTATTGTGCACAACCAGCATGTTGTGAATGACCTCGAAAAGAAAGGGGCCATTTTTGTTGAAACGCTTTCAGAAATTCCAAGAGGCAGTAGGCTAGTATTCAGTGCGCATGGAGTATCCCCGCAGGTTCGGGCAGGGGCAAAAAAAAGAGAGCTTGATGTTATTGACGCAACCTGTCCCTTGGTAACGAAAGTTCATCTGGAGGCGATAAGGTTTGCCAAAGAAAACTACTCAATTGTTTTGATCGGTCATAAGGGGCATGTAGAATTAATCGGGACAGCCGGTGAAGCACCCGATAATATCTATATAGTTGAAACGGAAAAAGATATAAATGAATTAATAATTCCGGATGAATCCAAAGTTGCTGTTTTAACCCAGACAACACTGAGTGTAAATGATACGAAAGGATTACTCGATATTTTAAAGAAAAAGTATCCAAGCTTGAAAGAACCGCCAAGGCAGGATATTTGTTATGCGACTACTAACCGACAAGCAGCAGTAAAAAATATTGCTAAGTATTGCGATGTAGTATACGTGATCGGCGATCCGGAAAGTTCAAATTCGAACCGACTGCGCGAGGCAGCAGAACAAACCAATATCCCGGCCTATTTAATCCAAAGCAGTTCTGATATAAAACCTGAACAGATAAGTGGTGTTAATGCGATTGGTGTTACTGCCGGTGCATCTGCTCCGGAACATCTGATTGAAGAAGTTATCGCATATCTGAAAAGTCACGGTGCTGATGATGTACAGGAAGTGGAAGCGGTCAAAGAAAATATGAAATTTCCGCTACCCCGCGAACTAAGTTCCAAGCTTAAAAATTAATATACAACCATGATTTATGATTTGATAATAATTGGCGCATCAGCTGCTGGCATATCTGCCGGTATTTATTCCGCCAGAAGAAACCTGAATTTTTTGATAATTTCCAAGGATATTGGCGGAGAAGTGGCGAGGTCCGGTGAGGTTTGGAATTATCCAGGTTATCCGCAGACAGACGGAGTAGCTTTAAGCGAAAAATTTAAGGAGCATATCCTACTAAATAATATTACACCGGAAACAGTGGTTACGGTTAAGGGTGTCAGAAAAGAGGATGGTAAATTTTATGTTGATGCGAGCAAGAACGGTTCAGATATTACATATGAAACAAAAAGCGTGATCGTGGCAACCGGCGTGGAACCACGGCATTTGGGAATCCCCGGTGAAGAAGATTTCAGAGGCAAGGGAGTAACCTATTGCACAACCTGTGACGGTCCGTTATTTCGCAATAAGGTTGTCGCGACAATTGGCGGTGGTAATTCCGCCCTGGAATCCGCGTTGATGCTTTCTGAAATCGCAACCAAAGTTTATCTGGTGAATCGTAATGAAGCAATGTCGGGTGAAGGCGTGTTGATTGATAAAGTAATGGCTGCCAAAAATATTGAACTGATTACCAACGCGGAAACAACAGAAATAATCGGCGAGCAAATAGTTAAAACGTTGAAATATAAAGACAGAAAAACGGATGAGGAAAAAGAATTGGCTGTCCAGGGAATATTTGTTCACATTGGGAACATCCCGAATTCCGGCATGATTGATATTGTAGAAAAAAATAAATTCGGGGAAATAATGGTTGACCGATTGGGCAAAACAAATGTTGCCGGAATATTTGCTGCGGGAGACGTCACAGATATACCATACAAACAAATTGCCATCGCGACCGGAATGGGCGTCGTTGCCTCCCTTTCGGTTGTTGATTATTTGAATAAATTAAAAAATGATTAAACATTGATCACATATCTATGATAAAAAAATACACAAATATAATAATAATCGCAGTTATTGCAGTAATTGCCGGCGTGGGAATATATTGGTATTCACAATACAGTACAGAGGAAATTTATGTTGATGCTTCATTGTCTAATGATAAGCAAACAGCGCTTGCAGCAACGCTTGCTTATCAGCAGGGTGATGTTATGGCGCAAATTGATGCTGCTGAATGGGGAATTGTGGAAACGGATACAGTCTTGCATGAAGGCGATGCCGTCAAGACCGGCCTTGATAGTAAAGCGATTATTGAACTGGAGAACGGTGATGTATTACGGTTAGGCTATTCGACAGAAATATCGCTGACTAGCCTGAATGAATCCGGTGTGCTGATAAATCAGGTTTCCGGTGCCAGTTATAACCGGGTGACAAAGAATCTCGCCCGCACATATAAGGTCCAAACAGATGATGCAACAGTAGAGGCTTTGGGTACGGCATTTAATGTTGTTAAGACACCGGAACAAATGGATGTTACAGTAGTGGAAAGTAATGTAAACGTTATTACTGATGTTAATAAACAAGCATTGGCAGAAGGTAAACGGGGATCAATTAAGAATAAAGAAATTGAAATTTCGGACATCGATCCGGAAACCCTGAAAAATGATTGGTATACCTGGAACAAGGAAGAAGATTCCAAAAATGACGATAGTCTTGGAGTACTGGAGCCGTTTGCCGGTCCGGATGTTATAATCACAAATCCTGTTGACGTTACGACAGTAACAAATCCCGGAGTAACCATTACCGGGACAGTATCCGATGTCAGCGCCAAAATATCAGTTAACGGAACGGAAATAGCTAACAATGATGGAGCGTTCAGTCATGCAGTAATATTAGTTGCCGGTAAAAACATGTTTACGGTAATTGCAGAAAACAGTAGCGGGTATAAGACAGTCAAAGAAATTAAGGTAATTTATCAGGCAGCATCATCGGCAACCCCGATTAAACTGGAAGCAGCAACCGAAGACGACGGTGTTCATCTTTCTTGGAGTAAGTCGACCGGATCCACATTCCAATATTACAAAGTAGTGCGTTCGGAGAATAATGCTAACCTGAACTTTCCTGATGACGGATATATTGCAGCTTTAGTAATCGGCGAAGAATCTTATACGGATAAAGATGTGTCAGAAAATGGAACTTATTATTACCGTGTTTGTGAGGTAATGGCCGGCGATCAGGTTTTCTGTTCTAATGTCGCTCATATGAAGGGTAAAAAGGCACAAGAGCAAGAACAGGAACAGGAGCAGGAGCAAGAACAGGAACAGAACAATGAACGGGTTGGCATATTTCTTTCCGGTGAAGCTAAAACCGGCGGAATATTCTTGGAGTGGGAAGTTGAGAATATGACCATCTCAAACGGTTTTAAGGTGGTTAAAGGTACTTCCGCCAATCCGGTCTACCCGGGTAGTGATTATAAACTGATTACTGATAATAATCTGACCAGCTACGCTTGGGATTTAACCGATGGAAAAACATACCATTTTCGAGTATGTGAGTATGATGGTTCCGGATCGTGTCTGGTTTACAGTAATGATATCAAAGTTACTGCCACGGGCGGTTCCGATGACGAAGAAGATTCCGAAGGTTCAGCATCTGTAATATCTGTAACAGCAGAAGAAACCGGTGTGGGCATTTGGTGGACGGATACTTCCGCAAATCCCGGATTTAAGTATTATAAAATTGTGCGATCGGAGACCAATCCAAATTTGAGATATCCAGAGGATGGCTATATTGCAGTAAAACCGGAAGATGATACAAGTTATCGGGATTTTTCCGCGGTAAATGGCACGAGTTATTACTACCGCATCTGTACGGTAGGTGACACTACTTTCTGCAGTAATGTTATCCAGGTTACAGCAATCAATAATAATGCCGTACCTTCAGCAGTTACCCTATCGGGCAGTATTGATGAAGGTAAATTGACTTTGAGTTGGACCAAATCGAACGAAGCGGACTTTAAGTATTACAAACTGGTATGGTCCAAAACCGATTCTACTCCGCAGTATCCAACTGACGGATATATAAAGGCAATTTCCAACATTGAATCATTAAGTTATGAGGATGAAGGTGATAAATCCGGATCGCGCACCGAAGACGAGAATTTAACAGAAGGTACTCATTATTATTCAATTTGTGTAGTTGATCAGGCAGATCAGGTAAAATGTAGTAACACGGTAACACTGACTGAAGGGGAAGTGCAGTAGAATTTGTATTTGGAATTAATATAGGCGAGAATGCGCATTCTCGCCTATTTAGTATTGATTTGACATCGTCCTCTATCAGTAGTATGTTAAATAGTAATCATTCCTAATAAGCATTATGGTAAACAGCAGCAAAATAACCAGATTAACCGCCCAGAAAAAAGCGATTTTAGGTAGTATACGCGATTTTTGGCCGATTCATCCTTCTTCGCAAATGGTATATCAAAGGGTCAAAAAAACTGTACCCAGCATCTCATTAGGGACGGTCTATCGGAATCTCAATTCACTGCGCGAAGGCGGTTATATTGAAGAAATTGTCATCCACAACGAACCCAGTCGTTACGACAGCCACGTTGACGCGCATCTGCATTTCAAATGTGATGATTGCGGAGAGTTATATGATATTGATAACCCCAGCCTGTTAAAAAGCCATACTAAGCGATTAAAAGACCAGGGGTTTATTGTACAGCGGTCCAGTATCATGTTCCAGGGATTATGCCAGAAATGTTATAAAAAGGCAGATCAAATCAGTCAGTCAGAATGCGTGGCGCACGGCAAAATAGAACCGCATGTGCATAAAAATAATTCATCCTGTAAAATTTGCGGTTTTCAGGAAGAGTGTTCTTACCATCCGAATAAATAAAGCCTTTTGCGTTGACGGCAGTGGCAATTTGTTATAGAATTAAAGGGAAATAATCCTTAAATAAAGTATATGGCAGAAGAAAAAAAAGCCACGCCGAAAATTGCGAGAATTGAAGTCGACCGCGATGCGTGCATCAGCGTAGCCAGTTGCGTAGATATCGCACCGGAAGTATTCGAGCTTGATGACGAGGGAAAAGCAGTGGTCAAAAATGCAAAAGGCAATCCAGATGATGTTATCTTAGAATCAGCCCAGTCCTGCCCGGTAAACGCGATCATCCTTTATGATGAAGCAGGCAATAAAATCTGGCCCGTCTAGCCGACGAGGCTGGTCGGAATAATTAGGTATCATCCGATTAATCATCTGATTAGAGAAGGAATTTCCTTCTTTAATCTTTTTTATCAGAAAAAACATGAAAGAAATAGTATTAGACATTGAGACACAAACCGGATTCGGCGCCGGTGGCCGCAATAATAGAGATATGAAAATTTCTCTGGTCGGTATTTACCGCTATGAGACAGATACATATGAAGCGTTTCTGGAAAATGAATTGGTCAATCTCTGGCCGATCCTGGAACATTCCACGCGAATTATTGGTTACAATCTGGATGGTTTCGACATGCCAATTTTAAACAACTATTATCCGGGTGATATTACCAAGATACCAACACTCGATATCATGGATGTGATTTACAAAGTACTGGGTTTCCGGGTGAAGCTTGATGACGTAGCTAAAGCTACACTCGATGTGGGAAAATCCGGAACCGGCTTGCAGGCAGTTACTTTGTTTAACGAAGGAAAGATTGAAGAGCTGAAAGATTATTGTCTGCAGGATGTGCGATTAACCCGTGATATTTATGAATATGGCAAACAAAACGGAAAAATATTTTATGAAAGCAAAATGAGTAAGGGAGAAGTGAAAATAAATTTTACTCCTCCGGAAAACCAGACTCATTCTATGAACTTAACCTTACCAATCTAATGAAAAAAATGTTTTCAATCAAAAATCTAAAAATATCCGTTGATGATAAAAAGATTGTCAAAGGGATAACCTTGAATATTCCAAAGGGGGAGATCCACGCTTTGATGGGACCGAACGGTTCCGGCAAGAGCACACTCGCGCAGGCGGCAATGGGCCATCCGCGCTACCGGATTGATGCCGGTAATATTAAAATAAACGGCAAAGAGATTTCCAAATTATCACCGGACAAAAGAGCGCGCGCGGGGTTGTTTTTATCCTTTCAGTATCCGAGTGAAATACCGGGCGTCAGTCTCCTGAATTTTTTACGCACAGCGTACAATCAGGTAAAGCGCACGCCAAAGAATCCGATCACCTTTGCGGATTTCAAAAAGCTGGCAAAGGAAAAACTGGAACTGCTGCAAATGGATCCGGATTTCCTGACCCGCTCCATTAATGAGGGATTTTCCGGTGGTGAAAAAAAACGCGCGGAAATACTGCAATTGGCCATATTAGAGCCGGAATACGCTATTTTAGATGAGACGGATTCCGGATTGGATGTGGATGCTTTAAGGATCGTGGCGGAAGGGATTAACGTCGTGCGTAAAAATTCCAAAACAGGGTTGCTGTTGATTACCCATTATCAACGAATCTTAGAATATATTACACCGGATGTGGTGCATATCATGGTTGACGGAAAGATTGTAAAGACCGGCGATGCTAAATTGGCAAAACAGATTGAGAAAAACGGTTACCGGGGGATAATAAAAAAATAAATGTACTTACCGACTCAAAAGCAGTGTTTTGATCTTTGGGATAAATATCAAATGCCGGAACATATTAAACGGCATTCAGCAACGGTAACTCAGGTTGCGGATACTGTTACTCTATATCTTGAAAGTCAGGGAGTTAAAATCGATAAAATTTTAGTTAATAGAGGTGCGCTGTTACATGATATTGCAAAAATAATAGCTGTGAATGAAAATCGTGAACGTGAACATGCAGAGATGGGTTCGGAAATTGCGGTCAGGGAAAATCTCGGTAAGGAGATCTCGGAAATAATTCGCAAGCACTATATGAATACATTTAATGATCAATGCACTTTGGAAGAATTAATCGTCAATTATGCCGACAAAAGAGTTGCACAGAATAAAATTGTTTCTTTGGCGGAAAGATTTGATTACATTTGTAAAAGATATCCTCGAGCTATTCCCGACATTATCAATAATCAGCAGAAATATTTTGAATTTGAAAAAGAATATCAGATTGACCAACTGGATTTGATGGAAAAATAATGAAGAAAAAAGTTCAAACAAAAAAAATCGTTTCAGATAAATACAAATTCGGGTTTGCCATGCCGGAAAATTTTGTGTTCAGGACACGCAAGGGTTTGGATGAGGAAGTGGTTAAAGAAATTTCCTGGCATAAAAAGGAGCCGGCTTGGATGACGGCACTTAGACTGAAAGGTTATGAATATTTTAAGGCGCGTCCCCTACCGAAATGGGGCGGTGATCTTTCGAAACTGAATTTTGACAATATTTATTATTACATCAAGCCGACGGAAAAACAGGCTCGCACCTGGCAGGATCTGCCGAAAGATATTAAAACCACTTATGATCGGATTGGCGTTCCGGAAGCGGAAAAAAATTTCCTGGCCGGAGTCGGAGCACAGTATGATTCTGAAGTGGTCTATCATTCTTTGCAGAAAGAGCTGAGTAAACAGGGAATTATTTTTGTCAGCATGGATCATGCATTGCGTGATTATCCTGAATTGGTAAAGAAATATTTTGGTACTATTATTCCAGTCAATGATAATAAATTTGCCGCGCTCAATACGGCAACTTGGTCCGGTGGGTCATTTATTTACGTCCCTAAGGGTGTTAAGGTTAAACTGCCGCTTCAGGCATATTTCCGAATTAACGCGGCTAATATGGGCCAGTTTGAAAGAACTTTGATTATTGCTGATGAGGGAAGCTATGTGCATTATGTCGAGGGTTGTACGGCGCCGATTTACTCCACCGATTCACTGCATTCGGCTGTTGTCGAGATCGTGGTCAAAAAAGGAGCGCGGGTCCGGTATACCACCGTGCAGAACTGGAGTAATAATGTATATAACCTGGTGACCAAAAGAATGCGGGTGGAAGAAGAAGGAATCGGCGAATGGGTGGACTGCAATTTAGGCTCAAAACTGACTATGAAATACCCCAGCTGCATTTTGGTAGGTAAAAAAGCCCGGGGCGAAATTCTTTCCATGGCGTATGCCGGAAAAGGACAGCATCAGGATGCGGGCGGGAAAATAATTCATGCGGCACCGGAAACCTCCGGCCGGGTAATCTCCAAATCAATCAGCCAACATGGTGGGCGGACGTCTTACCGCGGACTTTTGCAAATGACACCCAGAGCAGACCGGGCTAAAGCCAAGGTCGTTTGTGATGCCTTGATATTGGATCATGATTCTCGTTCCGATACCTATCCCGATATGAAAATCAATAACCAGAACGTCCAGGTGGAACATGAAGCAACCGTTTCTAAAATCGGTGAAGACCAGCTTTTTTATCTGATGAGCCGTGGACTAGATCTGGCATCAGCTGAGGCATTAATTATCAACGGATTCATTGAACCGATTGTAAAAGAACTGCCTTTGGAATATGCGATTGAAATGAACCGCTTAATTCAAATGCAAATGGAAGGGAGTGTCGGATAATGGATAATGAAAAATGTATAAATTATAATTTATAATGAAAAAAGAGCGAATTATAATTGATTATCTTGGGAAGAATAAGAACGTATCCGTTTTCGTAAAAAAGGGGGAATCTTTAATTTACATTTTACTGGGCTTTAAATCCGGAGATAAAAATATTACGATCAATCTGGAAGGTGACGGTGCGGAAGCCAGAATCTTGGGAGCGATTTTGGGTTCTAAGGGAAAAACGAATATTAATACTTTCCAGCACCATCGCGCGCCGAACACAAAAAGTGATCTGCTGATTAAAGGTGTATTTCTGAATCAGACCAGTTATCAATATGAAGGCTTGATCAAGATTGATCCGAAAGCTCAAAAATCCAACGCGTATCAGAAGAATAATAATCTGCTACTGAGTGATCAGGCGCATGTTGACACCAGTCCTAAGCTCGAGATACTGGCGGATGACGTCCGCTGTACGCACGGAGCGACTGTTGGTAGAATAGATGAAGAGGAACTGTTCTATCTGATGAGCCGCGGAATTTCGAGAAAAGAAGCGGAAAAATTGGTAATCAGCGGATTCCTAAAAAGCATCGCTAGGGATTTGAGTGATCAAAAGACCAGGCAGAAGATTGAGATTGTTTTAGATAAGGAAATAAGAAAACTGTTATAAAATGCCGGATATCACAAAGGTAAAATTAGATTTTCCGATTTTAAGCCAAAAAATGAACGATCAGCGTTTGGTTTATCTTGATAATGCCGCAACAACCCAAAAACCAAAAAAAGTTATTGATGCAATAACAGAATTTTATGAAAAGTATAATGCCAACACGCACCGGGGGATTTATCAGCTGAGCGAAAAGGCGACTGCTATGTATGAAGATTCCCGGGAAAAGGTGAGAGCATTCATCGGCGCGGAAAAAACTGAAGAAATAATTTTTACGCGTGGAACAACCGAGTCAATCAATCTGGTGGCTTATTCCTGGGGTAGGAAAAACATTGAAGCGGAAGACGAAATATTGCTGACGGAAACGGAACATCATTCCAATATTGTACCATGGCAATTGCTGGCAAAAGAAAAAGGGGCAGTAATAAAATATATTCCGGTAGATAAAAATGGCAAGCTGAATTTGGATAATATTGACCAATATTTCACGAAAAAAACCAAGCTTCTGGCGCTAATCCATGTTTCCAACGTGCTCGGTGTCGTTAATCCGATCAGGGAAATAATTACAAAGGCGCATACTAGTGGTGTGCCGGTTTTGCTAGATGGCGCGCAGTCAACTCCGCATATGCCGGTAAATGTCAGGGAGCTCGATTGTGATTTCTTTGCTTTTTCCGGGCACAAAATGCTAGGTCCGACGGGAGTTGGCGTATTGTATGTGAGAGAAGATATTCTGGAAGAAATGCCCCCGTTCTTATCCGGCGGCAATATGATCCGGGAAGTGACCATGGCGGAAACAAAATTTGAAGACCTGCCTTTAAGGTTTGAAGCGGGGACAATGCCGATCGCACAGGTGATCGGGCTCGGTGTGGCGATTGATTATCTGAAATCAATCGGTATGGAAAATATCTGGCAGCATGAACAGGAAATAGTAAACTATGCTTTAGCAAAGATCAGAGCGATCAGCGGAGTCACCGTATATGGGCCGGAAGAAACGGTTGAGCGTAGCGGTGTGGTATCTTTCGCGATTGACGGTATTCACCCGCATGATTTAGCATCTGTTTTAAACGAAGCCGGCGTAGCGATCCGGGCCGGGCATCATTGCGCCCAGCCACTACTCAGTGCTTTGGGAACGGAAGCAACAGCGCGCGCCAGTTTTTATATCTATAATGACCAGAAAGATGTGGATCAATTAGTGGATGCGATTAATCAAGCGATTAAAATATTAAAATGAGCATCTCGGATATTTATCGCGAAGAAATTATCGATCACGCGAAAAATCCGCGTAATTACGGAAAACTTGCTGATTTTGATTTTGAACACAAGGAGAATAATCCGGTCTGCGGGGATACAATAACGTTTCAGCTGAAATTGGACGGACAAAAAAAGGTAAAAGATATTGCGTTTGAAGGCAATGGCTGTACAGTTAGTCAGGCCGCAACTTCCCTGCTTTTTGAATCGGTTAAGGGAAAGACGGTTAGAGAAATTAAAAAATTATCACAAGCTGATGTGCTGGATTTACTGGGCCTCGACAATATTACTCCTTCGCGGGTAAAATGTGCCCTGCTTTCCTTGGAAGCATTAAAGAATGGGATTAAACAATAAACCCTATCATAAGATTGATAGGTTAGAATATAGTAGCAACTCATAAATTAACCAAAAAAATATGAAATACGAATTACCAAAACTTAATTATTCATACGATGCGCTAGAGCCTTACATCGACAAGGAAACGATGGAAATCCATCATTCTAAACATCACCAGGCTTATACGGACAACTTTAACAAAGTCCTGGAATTGCATCCGGAATTATCGGAGATGTCGGTTGAAAAACTGCTGGCGGACGTTAATAATTTGGAAATTGAGGAGAAGGACAGAAATGTAATCCGCAACCACGGCGGTGGGTATTATAACCATAAATTGTTCTGGGAAATTATGGATCCGGCCAATACTAAAGATGCGGCATTAGTTGCAGATTTGGAAAGAGATTTCGGTTCTGTGGATGCGTTCAAGGAAAAGTTTAATGAAGCGGCTAAATCCCAGTTCGGTAGCGGGTGGGCATGGCTCGCGCGAAATCCGGAAGGCAAACTGGAAGTTTATTCCATGCCAAACCAGGACAGTCCGCTGCAGAAAGGGCATACGCCGATCCTGCTACTTGATGTCTGGGAGCATGCTTATTATCTCAAATACCAGAATAGAAGACCGGAATACATTGAAAACTGGTGGAAAGTAATTAAATTAATCTAAACTTGTAAAGGAAAAAATATGCATCATAATGAAAAAGAATGCGAATGCACGGGAGACTGTGCAGAAAACGGCGAATGTAATTGCAAAGAAACTGGTGATGATTGCTGCAATGAAAACAATTCAGGCGTTTGTGATTGTGATTCAGACGATTGTTGCGAAGACAATGGCGCGTCAGGATGTGATTGCGATGAGGCAGATGACTGCTGTTGTGATGGGGGCAATATACAGGTCAACAAACCCGCTCCGGGATTTACGCTGGAGGGGATTGATAAAGAGGGTGTTAAGAAATATGGTCTAAGTGATTACAAGGGAAAATGGCTGGTGTTGTATTTCTATCCGCTCGATTTCACCTTCGTCTGCCCGACTGAAGTAACCGAGTTTTCCAAAAGGTTGAAAGAATTTGAGAAACTCGATACCAAGGTCCTGGGGTGCAGTACGGACAGCGTGCATTCACACAAAGCATGGTTGAAGGAACTGGGTGACCTCGGCTACCCACTGCTTAGCGATATGACACACGAGGTAAGTAAAAGGTATCAGGTTCTACTTGAAGATGAAGGAGTCGCACAACGCGGATTATTCATCATTGACCCTGAAGGTGAACTGCGATACCAAGTAGTTCATGATTTCGATGTCGGACGCAATGTTGACGAAGTTTTGAGAGTATTAGAAGCTTTGCAAAACGGTGGTTTGTGCCAAGTCGGCTGGAAACCGGGCGATAAAACGTTGAAAGAGAAATAATTGCTGCAATTAAAAAATCCCGCTCTGAAAGAGCGGGATTTTTGATATGTATGATTATTCCTGGGCGGTATAACCGGCCTTTTTTATTTCAGCGGACATTTTCTCCGGAGTAACCTTTTGCGGATCGTAAATCACTTTGGTTATCTGTTTGGCGTAATTTGTGGTGCTTTCCAGTACTCCGTCAAGTTCTTCCAATGCGCCGTCAATATTCATAGCACAACTGGGGCAATGCATGCCGGATATCTTGAATTCTATTTCGGTACCTTCTTTTTTTGGTTTCGAATTGAACATATATTTCGGTTACTTAATTAAATAACTTCCATTACTCCGGTGTACATGCCCATCGAGCAGGCGAAGACGAATTTACCTTTTTTCTGCGGTGTGAATTTAAAGGTCTGGGAGTCGGTCGGGTCCAGCAGTTCATAAATTTCAAATTCTTTGAAAGTAAAAGCGCTGGCACAGGAATAAGTATCCTCAGTTTTTACCGTTAATTCTACCGGCACTCCCGCCTGCACCTTGAAACGATTGGGACTGTAGCCGTTATTTTCCACATCAATTGTAATTCTTTGCACATTTTCCGAATCCATCAGTGACGGATCTGATAACGTAGCAAAATCCACCGGCTCTTTTGATTCATCAAATAATGCAAGTTTAATCCGCTGCCAGGAAATCGGCGCATCCATTGCCTGCAAAGCCCCATTAATTCCGTAAAGAGACATGAATATCAGTAATACGGCGGCGAATTTCATAAATTTTATTTGCATAGAGCCGGAAAGTTTGGCGGTAACAATTCCGATTAAACCGAAGACCGGCGCGGTCCCCAGAACAAACATAAACATTATTAATGCACCCATAACTGGGCTACCACTGTTAATTGCTAATACTTCCATCGCTTGAGTAACACCGCAGGGGATAAAGATCGTAAAGAATCCTAATGTAGCGGGTGCAAAAAAGTAATTAGCCCTGCTGGTTGAACGCACCCAGCGTTGCATAAATTTCGGCGGCTGGAACATGACAAACCGGAACATCGGGTGGACATTTAATAGATTCAGCGCAGTTGCCAGCATAAACAGGGCGGCCAATATCTGGAAAGTAATTCGTACGCCAAAACTTAGTGTCAGTACGGAACCTAATGCGCCAAGTAAAAATCCTAAAATTGTATGGGAAATCAATTTAGCGGAAAGGAACATCACTACGGGCATGACATTGTCCCTATGTAAAATGTTTTGTGTTTTTTGCTTTAATTCTTGATTATCCTGATTTTCTTTTCTTTTTTGATTGGCGACCACTGAAGCAAGCAAGCCTCCTTGCATCGCGACACAGGAGATTCCACCCGTTGTCAGTCCGGTCAAAAATACTAGCCAAAGGTCCATTTGTTTATTCCTTAGTTATCTGTTTAGTTAAAGATATTGTTTTTAAACGCAAGGCATTGGTCACAACCGAAATACTGGAAAAGGCCATTGCCATGCTGGCTAGCATTGGATTTAAACGAATGCCGAAGAATGGAAATAAAATTCCCATGGCAACCGGTATCAGCAAAATGTTATAGCCAAACGCCCAAAGCAGATTCTGACGGATATTATTCATGGTTACTCTGGCAAGTTTTAAAGCTTTTGGCACTAATAGAAGATCCCCCCGCAATAGCGTAATGCCGGCGGATTCAATCGCTACACCTGTACCCTCATCCATTGCAATGCCGATGTCTGCTGTTGCCAGCGCCGGTGCATCATTTACGCCGTCACCAACCATAGCGACAACTGCGCCCTGACTTTTCCTCTTTTTCACTTCCTGCTCCTTATCTTCTGGAAGCACCTCCGCGCTGAATTCATCGATCTGGAGCGTTTTGGCAATTGTCTGTGCCGTATTATAATTATCACCTGTAATCATTACTGAATTGATTTTCATCGCTCTTAGTTGTCCGATTGCAGCTTTGGAGTTTTCTTTTGGAGCATCTGAAATATCAAATCTGATTTTTATTTCATTATCAATTGCTACAAAAACCAGCGTACCATAATCAACCTGTGTCTCCATAATTTTTGACGGGTCAGATATATTTCTCTCCCGCATTAACTTGGCGGTTCCAATCAAGACTTGTGAACCGTCAACAGTAGCGGTTACTCCGCGACCTGGCAGATCTTCAAAATTTTCCACTTGCTGTGCTTTTTTTATTCCCAATTCTGCCAGATAATCAACAATAGATTTGGCTAAAGGGTGCTGTGACAGTTCTTCTGCGGCCATTGCTTGCGACAAAGCGAAATTTTTTTGTTCGTGCTCTAATCCGGAGGCAGAAACCAGATTGTTTACCTCCGGCTTGCCGACGGTTAGTGTCCCTGTTTTGTCAAAAATTACCACAGAAACTTTTTTAGCCGCTTCCAGTATTTCCGCGTTTTTAATTAAAATTCCGTCCCGAGCCCCTCGTCCGATGGCAACGGTCAGGGAGGTGGGGGTAGCTAAACCCAGTGCGCACGGACAGGCGATAATCAGAACAGAGATCATACTGACCAGTGCATTGGGTAGTTTGGGGTCCGGTCCGAAAATAATCCAGATAACAAAAGTAATTATGGAAAGCCCGATTACAATCGGTACAAAGTATGAGGAAATCTTATCCACCAATTTTTGAATCGGCGGTTTTGACCCCTGTGCCTGGCGCACCATGTTAATAATTTGCGACAACCTGGTTTTTTCACCGATCTGCTGAGCTTCCATCTCAAAAGCTCCGGAAGAGTTGATGGTGGCGGCAAACACCGAATCCCCGGATTTTTTTTCTACCGGCATGCTTTCCCCGGTCAACATGCTTTCATTAACTGCGCTGCTGCCGCTGATTATTGTGCCGTCAATGGGAATTTTTTCGCCCGGCTTAACCATTAATACATCTCCGATACTTATACTATTAACCGGCACGTCTTCCCATTTATTATCTCTTTTTACGTGGGCAACCTGTGGTTGGAGCTGCAACAGTTTTTTTATCGCATCTGAAGCCCTGCCCTTAGCGCGTGATTCCAGATATTTTCCAAGTAGTACTAATGTCAGAATAGCAGCTGAGGTTTCAAAATAAACATGGTCATCAATACCTTTGTCCATTAAATAACTTGAAAATAGTAGAACAATCAGTGAATAGCCGTAAGCAACAGACGTTCCCAATGCAACCAAAGTATCCATATTGGTTGTTTTGTTCTTTAGCGCAGACCAGGCACTGCGATAAAACCCGGAGCCAAGCCAGATTTGAATCGGTGTGGCCAACGCAAGCATTACCCACCGGTTCATCAAAAATTCCGGCGCGCCGGGTAGCATCGCGCCAATAATTAATCCTAGTGAGAGAATACTGCCGAATATAATTTTCTGTTTCAGCGATTTTAATTTCTCTTCATGTTCGTGTTCTGTTATCTCTTCTTCTTTTTCTTTATCCAAAATGGCTTTATAACCCAGTGAGCTGACGATTTCAGCGATCTTTGATTCATTAATCGTATTTGGATCATAATCTAGATAGGCCTGCTCGTTGGCATAATTAACTGATGCGTCTTGGACACCGTCAGCTTTTTTTAGTTTTCTCTGGATATTCATCGCACATGATGCGCAGTGCATTCCGGAGACATGAAAATCAATTGATTTAGACATATTTTTTGGGATTTTTTAAAAATTCTTTTTTACAACCCGAAGCGCAGAAATAATAAGCGGTTCTTTTATAATATCCGGAAAAAGCCGTGTGCCTTGGTAATACTTTCATTTTGCAAACGGGGTCAATGAATTCCGGAACAGCCGGTAGGGCAGAGTGGTTAATTACCGTTTTTTCCTGTGTCCGGTCGGCAAGGATTCTTTGAATGGAATCCAGCACCTTAATAAATTCGGGGTGGGAGATGCAATATTTTATTTCTTTGCCGTTCCGCTCAGTAACTACTACACCCTCGCGGCGCAGTACCTGCAGATGCTGACTGATGTTGGCCTGGCTGATTCCGGTCATTTTTTTCATTTCCGACACGGTCAGGCAGTGACTACGCAAAAGCTGCATTATTTCAATGCGTTTAGTGTTTTTTATCGCCTCGATTAATCGGGCGTATTGCGTGTAATTAATGTTAGACATATTCATAGTTTTGAATATATCATCACATTAAATCTCTGTCAAATGGGGTAGCTTGGGTGACGTCACCCAAGCTACCCACTGCGTTTGACTCAATTCAGATGTTTTTGTAAGATGATAGACCGTTTTAGTGAGGATTTTCGGACCAGGGGAGGGTTATATGCCTATCGACACGATTTGTGGTCTCCAACGGGGAGACGAAGGCAAGGGCGCGATCGTTGATCGCAAACTGGCCTCAGGTAAGTACACCTGGAATGTCCGTTTCCAGGGAGGTGCCAACGCTGGCCACACTGTGAAGGCTGGTGGAAAGAAGTTGATTCTGCACCAAATCCCTTCTGGCGTCATGCACGAGCGGGTCAGGCTGGGCCTCGGTCAGGGCATGATTATCGATCCGTTCGGTCTCCGCGATGAAGTCGAACAGCTTCGGGTTATGGACATCGATGCGACGGCGCGACTGTGTGTTTCTTCCGGTGCCAAGATCGTCTGTCCGTGGGACAAGCTCCTGGACGGCGCGATCGATCGCGTGCGAGCCAAGGCTATGGGCATGCAGGTCGCGGAGGGCGGCGGCGTCGGTACTACCAACCGCGGGATCGGTCCCGGCTATGCTAATGCGGTGTCACGGGACGGCATCACGGTGGCGCAGCTGGTCCGGCCGAACGTGCTCTTCAATCGGATCAAAGTCGTGGTCCCGGTGATCAACTGCATGATCCGCGGTGTGCGCCAGGAGCTGGATTTATCGGAAGAGCAGCTACCGGAGTACACTGTTTCCGGTGCGTTTGAACAGCTCGCTCCGATCGGCGAATGGATGTCGCTGATTGCGTATCCGCTGCATGAACTGCTGCGGGTTGCACTTATGGAAGGTGAATTCTTACTCGCAGAGGGCGGACAGGGTTATTTCCTGTCCAACGACTGCACTGTGAGCTATCCCAGCTGCACTTCCTCGATCACGACGGCCAACGCCGTTTTCTCGGGGCTCGGACTCGAACTGCGAAGAAGCTGGATCGGTAGCACGATCGGCGTGGTCAAGGCGTACCAGACGGCAGTGGGTAATCATCCGATGCCCACCTACATCGGCAACGAGTACCAGGAGCGTATCCAGCGGATCGGTGGCGAAATCGGCGCGTCGACCGGCCGGATACGTGACTGCTGCTGGCTGAACGGTTTGGAGCTTCGCGAGGCTGCTCAGTTTTGCGACGTGATCTACGTCACCAAGCTGGATGTGCTGTCCGGGATTCCGCTGATTCCGATCGCAACCGCCCTGCATCCTGACAACCATGCTCCGAATCATCCAGTGCTGACCGATCTCCCGCAAACCTGGGAGGAGTACATGCTCTGCCAGCCGATCTACGGCATCAACGTGACCGGCTGGAACGAGGACATCTCCGGCATTCGCAGGATTGCCGACTTGCCGAGCAGTGCGCAGGAATACTTGGCTACGATTGCCAAGATTGCGTCCAGGATGGTCATCTGCGTCGGTGTCGGTCCTGAACGCGAGCAGTTCTGCGTTTAGCAGCTCTTTTGGGAGGTAGTGGGGAGTGTATGCACAAGCATCCTTCCCATTTTTTTATTCAAAAGTATTCTTAACTGCCGAAAACTATAATTTATTTGGTTTCTGAAGATGCACTTTATGGGACTTTTTTAAAGCTATTTGACATTGAATTATGGATAGGAGTATTATAAATCCACGTAAACAAAAACCAAAAAAAATTAGAAACCTTCGCAGCTATGGGGTTATTTTTTTCCGCCCATTTTACAAAAATACGTTTAAAAATGTGAAAAGTGGGGAGTTTTGACAGATACTATATTTTGTGATACAATTACCATTAGAACCACAATATATAGTGTTGTACATGTTTTGAAAGATACGGTGTGGGGTGAAAGACCCAAATTTACCGCTTATACATAAAAAAGCTATATTTTTTTGAAAAATTATGCAGTGCCCTGTGTGCCACAATATGGATAGTAAAGTTATCGACTCCCGTTCAATAGAAGAAGGGATTGCTATTCGCCGGCGCAGAGAGTGTGAAAAATGTCAGTTCCGATTTTCAACATATGAAGAGGTGGAAATTCTGGACCTCTCGGTGGTTAAACAGGACGGTCGCAGAGAGGTATACATTCGTGAGAAGATTGAAAACGGATTGAAGCGGGCGCTCGAAAAAAGGCCGGTTGACCGTGAAGCATTCCGAAGACTAATCAGTCATATTGAAAGGGATATTCAACTTCGTAGCAAACCGGCATCCGCAAAAAATAACGGAGCACGCCGGGAGATAGAAACTTCCAAAATCGGAGAGATTGCCATCAAGCATTTGAAGAAATTGGATCCCGTAGCCTATATCCGTTTCGCATCCGTTTATAAATCTTTTGAAGACATTGATTCATTTAAAAAAGAACTTAAAAAAATAAGCTAATTAATTATAGGAGGCGCCATGCCAGAAGAAACACAAACAATTACACAAACAAAGGTTCAGGGAAACGAAACAAGTATTAAAGATTCTTCTCTTGATGAGAGCGAAGAAATACAAATAGAAAAAAAGAAAGGTTTAACTTTTGAACGTTTCTTCTCTCATTCAGGGAAGCATCCCTTTGACGATGTTAAATGGGAAAGGCGCGATGCTACAATTACTGATCCGAAAGGAAATATAATCTTCGAACAGAAGAATGTAGAGTTTCCTGTTTTTTGGACTCAGAATGCAACCAATATTTGTGTTTCCAAATATTTCTATGGCGACGAAAAAAAAGGTGAAAGAGAAAACAGTGTAAAACAGCTTGTTGATCGTGTTTCACGAACCATGACCGATTGGGGAAAGAAAGACGGATATTTCGCCTCGGAAGAGGATGGAGAAAATTTTTATAACGAACTAACCTTCCTGTTAGTAAATCAGTATGCCGCCTTCAACAGCCCGGTGTGGTTTAACTGTGGTGTAAATCGTTATGATACAGGATCCGGAGCCGGCAGATACTATTGGAATAAAGAACAGGGGAAAGTATTATTGGCCGAGGATGACTACACTTATCCGCAATGCTCCGCCTGTTTTATTAATTCCGTGGAAGATTCTATGGATTCTATTTTGAGTTTATCCAAAACAGAAGGAATGCTGTTCAAGTTCGGATCCGGCACCGGTACTAATCTTTCAACTATCAGATCTTCAAGGGAAAGGTTGAGTGGCGGAGGGCAGTCGTCCGGTCCAGTATCATTTATGAAGGGTTTTGATGCGTTTGCGGGTGTTATTAAATCCGGTGGAAAAACCCGCCGGGCCGCTAAAATGGTGATTCTAAACGCTGATCATCCGGATATCGTTGATTTTATTGATTCCAAGGCCAATGAAGAAAAGAAAGCCTGGGCTTTGATTGACGCGGGATACAATGGTGCAATTGACGGCGAAGCATATACTTCTATTTTCTTCCAAAATGCCAATAACAGTGTCCGAGTAACCGATAAGTTTATGGAAGCAGCGATGGAAAACAAGAAATGGAAAACGCACGCGGTGACAACCGGTGAAGAAATGGAAACGTATAATGCCCGGGATCTGATGCAAAAGATTGCCGATGCAACATATATTTGCGGTGATCCGGGTCTGCAGTTTGATACAACGATCAATGATTGGCACACTTGTCCGAATACCGACCGGATTAACGCATCCAATCCTTGCAGTGAATACATGTTCCTGAACGATTCTGCCTGCAATCTGGCCTCCCTTAATTTAATGAAATTTACAAATGAACAGGGAGTATTTGACATTGATTCTTATTTGCATGCCGTGGACGTAATGATTACTGCGCAAGAAATTGTAGTTGATCATGCCAGCTATCCAACGGCAGAGATTACAAAGAATAGTCATCTGTTCAGACCGCTAGGGCTTGGGTATGCTAATCTCGGAGCACTCTTAATGTCGCTAGGTCTTGCGTACGACAGCGACGAAGGAAGAGCCTGGGGCGGGTTAGTTACTTCAATCATGACCGGGCGCGCTTACCGGCAGTCAACTTTGATTGCTAATGTCGTGGGTACATTCGCGGAATATGAAACGAACCGCAGCCCGTTCCTGCGCGTTATGAGAAAACACAGAGACGCTGTTTATGATATCAGAGATTTTAATAAACAATCAGCGGAATTGAAAATAACGGCCGGGGAAATCTGGGATGAGGTAGTGGAAATGGGACAGCAATACGGATTCCGCAATGCTCAAACAACAGTACTTGCTCCGACCGGAACAATCGGGTTCCTAATGGACTGTGATACTACCGGAATTGAGCCCGACATTGCTTTGGTCAAATATAAGAAGTTGGTCGGTGGTGGCTATATGAAGATCGTAAATTCAACCGTGCCATTGGCGCTTAGACATTTGGGATACACTAATGAGCAGATCAATGCAATTATTGACTACATTGACAGTAACGACACGATTGAAGGCGCGCCTTCTTTGGATGAAGATCATCTGTCTGTATTTGACTGCGCATTCAGACCAAGTAATGGCGTAAGATCGATTCATCATATGGGTCATATTAAAATGATGTCCGCGGCTCAACCTTTCCTGTCCGGTGCAATTTCTAAAACAGTTAATATGCCGGAAGAATCCAAGGTGGAAGATATCATGGACGCATATATTCAAGCCTGGAAGCTGGGCCTGAAAGCAGTTGCGGTTTATCGTGACGGTTCCAAGCGCACGCAGCCGCTAAATACTGGTAAGGAAGACGGCAATAAAAAGGAAAAGACAAACGGTGATCAGGTGATCCGTCTGAAACTGCCTGATGAAAGACAGTCAATTACCCATAAATTTGAAATAGCCGGACATGAAGGATATATCACCGCGGGACTCTACGAAACAGGTGAAGTTGGGGAAATCTTTATCACCATGTCCAAAGAGGGTAGTACACTCTCCGGAATTATGGACGCATTTGCTACTTCCATATCTCTTAACCTGCAATACGGCGTGCCTTTGAAAGTTCTGGTCAGTAAGTTCACCCATTCCCGTTTTGAACCGGCAGGATTTACCTCCAACAAACAGATCCCGATGGTTAAATCAATTATGGATTATATTTTCCGCTGGCTTGCGATCAAATTCCTGAGACCGGAAGAAGCGGCACTGGTTCATAATGCTTTGTTGATTGGCAATGACCAGAAGGAGATGGAAGTAAAAAATACTGAAGTTAGAAAAGAGAAGGAAAAAGAAACCGTTGCAAAACCCGGTGCAGGACAGGAACCACTACCTTCATTCAAAGAAAAGTCCGAACAACAGGAACTGTTAACATTCCAGAATTCTGAGGATGCCCCATTCTGCGGGGAGTGTGGATCAATCATGGTGCGCAGCGGATCCTGCTATAAATGCATAGAATGCGGATCTACCAGCGGGTGCTCTTAAGAATCCATGCCAAAAAAACCTCAGGGAACTAAGGGATTAGTCATCGTTTACACTGGTAGCGGTAAAGGTAAGACAACTGCTGCGCTGGGGATTGCCCTGAGAGCAGCTGGGTATAAGAAAAAGGTGTTGATTGTTCAGTTTATCAAAGGTTCCTGGGACACTGGGGAAATCAATAGCATTAGGCGACTTTCGCCGGAGATTGAGTTGGTCAGGATGGGTGAGGGGTTTGTCGGCATTATTGATGATCAGAAGGAATTCAAAGAGCATGTGCTGGCGGCAAAGCGCGCGCTTGCCATTGCCCGGAAGGCAGTTATTTCAAAAAAATATAGTGTTGTCATTCTGGATGAGATCAATTACGCAGTCAAAGGCAAATTGATTAAACAACAGGATGTACTGGATTTAATAAAAATGAAGAATGAGAAACTGCATTTGGTGCTGACCGGGAATTTTGCCGGGCCGAAAGTTATCGCGAAAGCGGATTTGGTGACGGAAATGAAAGCGGTCAAGCATCCTTATCAAAAAGGAATCAAAGCGCAGAGAGGAATTGATTATTGATGTGGTTAGGGATTAGGGGATAGGGATAAGGGTGTTAGGATTAGGGCATTGAAAACATAATATTAAACTGGAATAGTACCAGGGAACACCGGTGTAAATCCGGGGCAGTCCCGCTACTGTAATCTCAGGGCATTTTTTTAGAAAATGTACTGGGAAAGTCAGAATACTGGTATATTCAAAATTAATTCTTTCTCCGCGGATAGGGAAAGAGGTAAAACTGCCGATTTTGCCTTCCTGTCCTAGGAAGGTTTTTTAATAAAAGATTAACTAATTGTCATAATAAAATCATGATCAAGAAGAGAATCGCATTTCTTTTTTCATTACTCCTGCTGACAACAATAATAGGAGCGGGGTGTACAAATAATCAAGATGCTAACAATCAAGATGTCAACAATCAAAATGTCGGCACAACAAATACTGCTACTGAAAACAGCAATGAATCAAATGTTTCAGATGTTGATAGCGATCTGAGTCTTGTAATTACTATGGATGACCAAAGTACCACTTACCCGGTCACAATCCAGAAATATTCCACTGCGCTGGATGTCTTAAGAAAGGTTGCCGGTGATAATAATCTCGAACTGGATACGCAGGAATCTACCTATGGTGTATATGTTAATGGTCTGGCCGGGAAAACGGGTGGTGACAACAACAAGTATTGGCTGTATTATATTAACGGAGAGTCTGCCACAATGAGTGTGGTGGATTATATTATTAACGAAGGGGATTCAATTGAATTTAAATTTGAATAATATGAAAAATATTTCTTGGAGAAAATTAGTATTCGCTTTACTGCTTATCGCGTTTGGCACACTTGGCAGATATTTGTTACTGGATATGCCGAATATTGAAACTATGACGGCGATTTCGCTGTTGGCCGGAGCGCTCTTAGGCGGAGGGTATGCGCTGGCGGTTCCTTTGTTATCAGTTGCTCTATTTGATATTTTCTACGGTAACAGTTCGATTCTTTTCTTTACCTGGTCGGCCTGGGCAATGATCGGACTGATCGGGTTAGTTTTGAAAAAGAAAAAGATGTCTGCATGGAAGTTTACAGCCGGTATGACCGGACTGGGAGTTTTATCATCAGTATTATTTTATATATGGACAAATTTCGGTGTCTGGCTGATCGGCGATTGGTATCCGGAAACAGTAGGTGGTCTAATGACCTGCATGATTGCCGGATTGCCATTTCTTAAAGCGCAAATACTGGGAAACCTGATAGTCGTCCCGATAATTTCCATTTCTCTAAGTTTCGTCTGGCAAAAATTTGAGGTTTTACAGCTAAGATTAACGAAAAATAAGCCAAAAAACTCCGATATTGTAATTTAATAACATTTACAAATCAGAAGATGAAGGGCGCTTCGACAAAAAGCGCTCTTTTATCATGCTCACACCTTGACAAATCAAAAAAAGTATGACAAAGTAGTCTGTTACGAATATTCGTAACTCAGTATAGAATGACCTTTGAAAAACAGGTTTTGTTACCTGTGTCATAACACAACTAGAAAACACTTGGCAGATAGACGAAGAAACGGGGAAATCAATTCTGGTTTTCCCAACGGGACACGAGTGAAGGAGACAGTCATGAATTCGTTCAACAAGTTCGGCCAAGCTCGGTGGTATGCGATGGTCTTCATCGGCGTGATTACCGCTGCGCAGGTGGTTAGGGGCAACTGGTTCGGTTTCGTGGAAGGTCTGTTGTCGATGGGAATCATGGCCGTCATGATGTGGGTGTGGCTGCCGATCTTCATCCGACAGCTGGCCGACCAGTACCTTTTCTTCTTGCGGGCGAAGGAAATGCGCGCCTACATGATTGAGAAGGACGGAAAGTTGGTCCGGCTCATCATCGCGGTACTGGCAAAGGACCGTCCGCGGTTCGAGGTGCTCAAGATGGAACAAGAAGCAAGGGGAATCCGGGTTGACCTGGTTGACCCTTCGAGCTCCTTGTATTACATCGGAGTGCCTTGGAAGTTCAAGGCCAAGTTTTGGTTTGAGTATCCGGCGGACGAAACGTCTCCCGAATTGCATCCCCAGTACTCGATGATTCTTTCTGAAAGGACCATCGATTACCAAGCGCCCGAAGTGCCCACGGCGGACTTCATTGAGATCACTGCCAAGCTGGTGATCTCATTGATTGTGGTGAATCCGCTCAAAGCAGTTTATGGCGTTAACCATTACATGGAGGCAGTGATCTTCCTGATCAACTCCAGGTGGCGTAGGGTTGCCACTACTCTGCACTTCTTCTACTACGGAGAGGATGCAGAGGCGCCAAAGGATCTCAATACGGTGCTCTCCAGACTGGAGACACTAAAGAGAGATCCGGAAATCTATCAGAAGGCTCACGGAGCACTGCTGGTGGATCTCTGGCTGGCCGGGCGCTGTCAGAAGTACAAGGTCGCTGTCGGGGAAGATGGCAATCCCAAAGCAATTGCTGACGGGAGGCCGGAACCTCGATACTGGAACGTCCAGGACTCCAAGGTAATGGATGGCACGGAGACTTTCGGAGGAAATGTCTACAACGTCTATGGAGACTTTGAAGGCAGATTCTTCTATGTTCGCGAAGAAGCGGATGAAAGCCTCGTGCTGATGTGTGGTAAGGAAGGAGAATCCCCGATTTCATTCGTCGAAAGCGACCGTAGCAAGGTCGTGGTCAGACCGGAACAGCGCGTGCTGTTTCTGTTTACCAAGTCGGGAGATTCTTGGGATGGGGTCCGTGCCTACTTCAAGTACGGGATTCCCGCCGACAAGCCGGCTCGTCGGCTAGTCATACACTTCGGTGTCTTCCCGAAAGACGTCGAAATACAAGACATCGGCACCCAGCGCAATATCAAGGAGGCCCTGGAAAAGCCCGCTATTGCCATTGCCAATGCTCTTGCTGCCAGGCAAGAAGCAGAAGGAATGAAAGCGGTCAAGGTTCTTGAAGCAGAAGGGGAAAAGCAGGCCAAGATCCTTCAGGGTGAAGGTGAAGAGAAGCGTTTGTCCTCTGTGGGCGCAGGCGAGGGCACAGCGAAGCGCCTGGTTGGTGAAGGAGAAGGCGCGGCAGTGCTTGCGGTCCACAAGGGACACGCCGATGGTTTCGCCGCTCAAATGGCGGCGCTTGGAATCAAACCGGGCGAGGCGGCTGCCTTGTCTATGTTGAGTGCCGAAGCAGTGCGTCAAATGGCAATTTCTGCTAAGCAGCTCACTGTTATAGGGGCTGAAGGCATTAACAACCTATTTGGCGTTGTGCCGGCTCTTGCGCAGCTCTGGAACAGAGAAGGGAACACTCCCTCTGAAGCTGATGTGATCAAAGTATTGTCCGGCCTTAGCGTGGCTGAACGACAGTCCGTGTTCGATGCGTTGCCCAGAACCAATAGTGGTGAGGACAGCGTTTCCTAAATTCGTGGAGGTGTGTCGTGGACATTCTGCTTCTCATAGTTCTTCTGCTGGCATTTGGTGCGTATTCCCTGAATTCCTGGTTCAGGAAACGCAACGGCACCAGCACTCAACGCAGAGTAACGAGTAGTTCGAGACTGCTCTTCCCAACCATCGCGCTCATCGTGATCGCGGTGATCGGACACTACGTCTTTCACTGGAAGGTGGGTAGCGCCATCTTCCTCATCATCCTGACTGCTGCGGTGGTCGGTGGTATCTGGTGGTTCCGGCGCAAACCGGCCTACTCCCGTTTCGGTGGTAAGCCGTTCGGTACGTTCGTCGGTAACAATATCAAACTCATCGGATGGCTCGTGTTCCACGTGGCCTTCTGGTGCGTGGTCGCAAACATGGACGGCAACTGGGACTACGTCAAGGAGTGGTGGTGGGGTAAGTACAGCTTGTTTCTGTACCCCATGCACTTGATCTACATCACGCGCGGCAGCTTTCCGGACGTGGTCACAGGGAAGTACACTTTCCCGAACAGGATCACGAAGTGGGCATTCACATTCCTGTTCATTCTGATGCTGTATGCACCGTTCTGCCACGTTACTCAGCGCGAGTCGATCCTGAGCCGATACGCGGGCTTCAACGAGTCCGGTTCGGCGCACTACAACATTCCGGGTCGGCAGTCGCCTGACTCGGACGAACTTCAGCGCGGGCAGTTCAATATCAACGTCACGCCGGAAGGACGTGACGCGAACGGTCTCGTGAAGAAGATGAGGGTTGGCACTTTGCCGGCCGGTACCACGTGGATCCAGACCTGGAATATCAGTGGTCGGGTCTACACCAAATATCTGATCTATCAGTGGATCGGCGACCGGCTGAAAGTCTACGACAAGATCCTCGTTGACAACAATCAGTTGGCTTCGCCGGACACCGATGGCGATGGCTTCTTGACCGTCAGCCAGAGTCCGTTGATGCTCATGCTGGGTGCCGACGGGAAGACGGGGTGGAAGATCGTCAATTCCGAGCGGTACGAATTCGCACCCCTGGCTCAGGATACCGAGGTATTTGTCCTGATCTACTCCGATCAGGAGAGACCCGGTACTGGAGGCGTCAGCTTCCATCTGCGGTCAGGAATCTGATATGTACATTTCCTGGGTGGCCCCATGCACAGTGTCTTACAAACGCTCGTGCATGGACCACCCTTTTTTCTTACAAAAAAAACTGTTTTCAGTGCATTAATTGAATTTTGTTTGAATTAAATATTGGGGCCCCCGACGAGCGTAGCTCGGTGGGGAAAGGGGTATAGACTCGAAACTAAAATAATCGAGTTTATAACTCGATTATGACAGTGGAGAGTCTAATGACCCGTGGTAGCAGGGGAGAGGTTCGAACTCTCGACCTCGGGCTTATGAGTCCCGCGCTCTAACCAGCTGAGCTACCCTGCCGCGTCCTTTTTATGCTTCAGGTTTCGTACTTCCCGCTTTGCGGGAACTACTTCACCTTTCGCATAAAAACTCCTTTCCTCGCAAAGGCGTGCTCGTCGAGCTTACGCTCTCCTGCGCTACTCCTTTGCTCGGGTTTTTATTCTTTATATTTTATGACTTGTGTGCTTCTATAACACTCGGTTGGTTTTGAGTTTAATTGGGGCCCCCGACGAGCAAAGCTCGGTGGGGAAAGGGGCATAATGCGTAGGGTGAAGTGAATGCAATAATTTGCAGACACGGAACCCGAAGCATTTAAATGACCCTTGGTTGCGGGGGGCGGACTCGAACCGCCGACCTCCAGGTTATGAGCCTGACGAGCTGACCACTGCTCTACCCCGCGTCGAGTGATCGCGAACTGCGACCTACATTTGTCCGGAACTGATGTTCCGAACAAATTCCGATCTCCGTTCGCGTCCCTCTCTCCTCGCAAAGGCGTGCTCGTCGAGCTCACGCTCTCCTGCGCTACTCCTTTGCTCGGGTTTTATATTCTATGCCTTATGCGCTTCCAATTTACTCGTTAGAATTTTTATTGTTAATATGCTACCGCAGTTTAGCCTAAATATATTATTTTGGCAAGTTTCATAGTGTATATCGTAAAATGGGGTCCCCGACGAGCAAAGCTCGGTGTGGAGAGGGACACAAATGTGAAAGGTGAAGTGAATGCAATAATTTGCAGACACGGAACCTAAAACATTTGATGACCCGTGGTACCGGGAGAGAGACTTGAACTCTCATGATGTTGCCATCACTGGATTTTGAGTCCAGCGCGTCTGCCAGTTCCGCCATCCCGGCTTGATTTACTATATGTTCGATAATGTGTTTCTGAGCAATGCTCTTAATGATTTCTTTCCTTTACTGGTTTTAAAGTAGCGTTCTCTTTTTTCAGCATCTTCTTTATTATTGAACATTTCATAGAAAATAATCTTAACAGGTAATCTATGTTTAGTAAAAGTGCTTTTACCCTGCCTATGTTCTTTTAAACGTCTTTCAAGGTTATTAGTAATACCTGCATAAAGTTGCTTATTGGATAAAAGCAAAATATAAACAGAAAACATGTTGATATTGTATTACGGATTATTAAATAACAATGATTAGTAAATAGTAATTTCCGCCATCTCGTACCACACAGGGTACGTGATAGCCATGAACCCTTTAGTGGTTCATGGCAGTTCCGCCATCCCGGCTTGATTTGAAACAGATATTACAAATATCTTTATCTCATACACTAGTCTAAATGGAATACAGCTTTCCTGTCAACCTCGTTAGAGAAAAACTCTCTAACGGGGTCAACTGGTTTAATTGGTAGTGGCAATATCTGTAAAAATTGGTATAATATAAAAGTTATATAACAATAAAGAGTATCTTTTAATGGCTCGAATTATTTCGTTAGTAAATCAGAAAGGTGGTGTTGGTAAAACAACCACTGCGGTCAATCTCGGAGCATATCTGGCGCAAATGGGCCGTTTTGTTTTGTTGGTGGATATTGATCCGCAGGGTAATGCATCTTCAGGTGTGGGAGTCGAAATGAGAAAGGTCCAAAAAGGTGTTTATGAAGCAATTATCAACCAAGCTTCTTTTCGGGATATCACGCAACATACTCAAATTGATGGATACAAAGTAGCTCCGGCAACCATGTCACTAGCCGGTGCCAATATTGAACTGGTGCCTTTTGAGCAGAGAGAGTACCGGTTGCATAATAGTTTGATGGAGATAAAGCACGATTTTGATTACATAATAATTGATTGTCCACCAAGTCTGGGTCTTTTGACTATTAACGGGTTGGTGGCAGCCGATGAAATATTAATCCCGGTCCAAAGTGAATACTATGCGCTGGAAGGATTGGGCCATCTGCTTAATACCGTGAATTTGATTAAGGAGAATCTGAAACCGGATTTAAAAATATTGGGTGCGGTCTTAACAATGTATGACCGGAGATATCAGTTGTCTCAGGAGGTAATGAACGAATTATACAAATTCTTCCCGGATAAAATATTCCGCTCGGTTATACCGCGTAATGTAAGACTGGCGGAAGCCCCGTCTTTTGGTGAGTCAATTCTAACCTACGATCCAAAATCAAAAGGCGCGAAAGCTTATGAGCGTTTGGCGCGTGAAATTATTGATACAGAAAATTAATAAATTTAAATAATGAAACACAACCATAGTCTGGGCAAAGGGTTAGCCGCACTGATTCCGATCAAGCAGGTGGCGGGTGTCACCACCGCGCAGTTGGCCGGTGCGAAAGAAGAATCAATCCATGAGTTGTCGATTGATGAGATTCAGGTTAATCCGATGCAACCGCGCACATACTTTGACGCACACGCGGAACAAGAGCTAGTTGAGTCAATTAGGGAACACGGAATAATCCAACCGTTAGTCGTCACTAAAGATGGTGAGCAATATCAGCTGATTGCCGGTGAAAGAAGACTGCGGGCTGCTAAGGTCGTTGGCTTGAAAACAGTACCGACTGTTTTACGTAACGTTTCTCAGCAACAAAAGCTGGAGGTCTCTTTGATTGAGAATATTCAAAGGCAGGATTTGAATCCGATAGAGGAAGCGCTTGCCTATTTGAGATTAATGCATGAGTTCAGCTTGACCCAGGAGCAAATGGCAAAGCGGGTTGGCAAAAATCGTGCCACTGTGGCTAATCTTTTGAGAATTCTTGAACTGCCTGCGGAAGTGCAACAGGCATTGATTGATCGGAAGATAACTTTAGGCCACGCAAAGGTGATATTATCTTTAGATTCCGAAAAAGACCAGATAAACACTTTTAAAAAAATATTAAGAGGGGGATTGAACGTGCAGGAAGCGACACGGGTTGTTCATGCTATCAAGCCTTCCAAGAAAAGCAAAACAATTGATTTTGATCTCCAGGAAAAAGAGGAAAAGCTCAGGTCGGCACTTTCGACGAAAGTAAGAATCGAACAGCATGGCAGGGGTGGGAAGATAGTTATAGAATACTATTCTTCCGACGAGCTAGATTCACTAATTAATAAAATTGTATAAAATAAAAATTTATGTGGTTAAAAATCGTAAAAAATCCGATAACTAAGAAAAAGAATCTGGCAGAAAAAGTGATTCATAACTGCCTTTATGCGATTGTCTTTTTATTCCCATTAATATTTTTCCCAAATACTGATACCGTGCTGGAATTTCCGAAGCTATTTTTATTTGGAATTCTGGTTATTGTCGCGACTTCGGCATGGTTAGTTAGAATAATGTTAGAAAAAAAAGTTGTTTTACAACAAAGCCCACTTAATTTATTTGTGCTGATTTTTGGTCTGCTGTATCTGCTTGCCACCCTGTTTTCCGTGGATCGATTTATTAGTTTCACCGGCGACGGCTTGTCCCACGGCAGTTTTATCAGTGTTTTATTCGGCATAATTTTCTATTTTTTGATTGTAAATTCTGTTCGTGACGTAAAAGATGCTTGGGAGTTAATCCGCGCATTTTTATTCTCCGGACTTTTTGTATTAATTTTCAATTTGTCTCAGCTTTTTGGTGTGAATATATTCACCTATGATTTTGCCCAAAACAACGCATTTAACTTAGTTGCTAATTCCGTTTCAATATTTGTGATTTACCTGGTTGTATTATTCATGATTGCCTTCGGATTTTTGGTTAAAAGCGCAAAAAAAATCGACCGGATATTAAGTGAAGTAGTTTTGGTCCTGGCATTTGCGACATTATTCTTTCTGGATAAACAACTGGGTTGGTATTTACTGATTGTCGGCATGTTCAGTTGGCTGGTCCTGTTATCCATGCAATCCAGGAAACTAAAGACAGCTATAATTATCATTCCAACCGTTCTTTTAGTCATTGCAATCGGCTTTCTGTTTTTCAATACTTCGGCGATTACGGCAGTTGTCGCACCTCAGGACGTTAAGCTGGATTTCCAGACCGCCTGGCAAATTACGAAAACCGGCGGTATGCAAATGTTCCTGTTCGGTTCTGGTCCGGAGACTTTTTTGCATGATTTTACGAAATTCCGGCCGGATGATTTCAATAATTCATTGTTATGGCAACTTCGGTTTGATCGCTCTTATAATGAACTATTCCAGATTTTTGCTACCACGGGATTTTTTGTGACAATTCTATTTATCGGATTGTTTATTTGGTCGTTGATTCAAATAGGTAAAAAGGTGTTTCAGGCAAAACAGCCGGATGAATCCTGGTTTTACATGGTGACAATTATGACTGCGTTATTAGTGCTGTTTATTTCCACTTTTTTCCATCATTTCAGCAGTGCGACATATCTGTTATTTTGGATATTATTAGCTTTAAGTGCAAGCATTGTTTCTACAAAATCGAAAAAGATTGATTTCCAAAAATCTTCTTTGGGAAATTTCGCGCTTTCCTTCATCTTGGCGCTGCTATTGGTCGGTTCTGTCTCATTTCTTTATTTTGGCGTGAGGATCCTGGCTAGTGAAAACAATTTTGCTCGGGCAGAAATTGAAGCAAAAAATTCAAAAGATATCAGTACGGTTAACAAGTATTTGGAAAATTCCGTGAAACAGACGCCATGGAATTCCCAGTATCATCTTACCCTGGCTGAACAATATGTCTTAACAAGCAGTTTGGATTCGAGTAGTGTCAGCGCGATGCAATATCTGGCTGATGCAAAATCCGAGGTTGATCTTGCAATAAAGCGGGCACCGAAGAATGTTTCGGTTATTGAGCAAAGCGCGGAGATCTACCGGATAATTAACAATCTGAACGGTCCGGTGTCAGTCACAGATGTTTTTGATACTTACAAAAAAGCAATTTTACTTGACCCGAACAATGCAAGTTTGATTTATAACGTTGCCAAGGTTTATCTCGCCAGCGCGGAAACTTTGGGTCAATCGGACAGCATTACTCCTGAAATTGAGGAGGAAATAAACACTTTACTGTTAGCATCCGAGCAATATGCCCGTGAGTCAATTGGTTTGAGAAATGATTTTTGGGAAGCGGAATTGATACTGGCGAAAACATTAAAACTCCAGGATAAAACTCAGGATGCTGTTGATATTCTTACCGAGTCGGTCAATCGTAATCCTTACAATCTCTCATTACGCGAAGAATTTGCTGTTGATTTGATTGCTTTGAATGAGTTAGATAAAGCTAAAGAGCAATTACAGATAATAATTTCCCTGCAACCAGACCATGCCAACGCCCATTTCTGGCTAGCGGTAGTATATGAACAACTAGGGGATAAAGAAAACGCCATTACTGAGTTAGAAATGGTGCTTAGTACAAATCCGGATAATGAAATTATAAAAGAAAAATTGTCTAAATTAAAGGAAGGGGAATAGCAGGCTGCTAATTTTGCCTGCTGTAGTACCTGATCTTTTCCCGCGCGATATTTGTTTTAACGAAGCTGAGCCAGTCGGTGCTCGGCTTTTTACGATTTTTATCAATAATTATTTCTACCATATCGCCGCTTTTCAATGTCGTATCCAGACTCGCTATTTTTTCGTTTATTCTTGTGCCAATACATTTAATCCCGACATCTGTGTGGATAGTAAATGCAAAATCAACTGGCGTCGAATCTTCCGGTAAATCAATTACATCTCCTTTGGGTGTAAAAACAAAAATTCTGTTTTGAAAAATATCTACTTTTATCGCTTCCAAGAAATGAGTTTTGTCTTTTGACTCTTTTTGTATAGTAACGAGATCTTTTATCCAGTTGGGGGAATCAATCGTAATTCCCCGGCCATTTTTTGTTTTTCCTGATTCAGAATAATGCCAATGGGCGGCAATTCCGTATTCAGCAAATTCATGCATTTCGGGAGTCCGAATCTGAAACTCCACCAGTTTGCCGTTTAAACAAAAAACTGTGGTGTGCAGTGATTGATAACCGTTCGGTTTTGGCGTGGCAATATAGTCTTTAATTCTGCCTGTTAGAGGCTTCCAGTATTTATGGATGATTCCAAGGGTGGCATAGCAGTCGCTGATTGTCGGTACGATTATACGCAACGCTACAAGATCGTATATTTTACTGAAATCCTTATCCTTCATCAGCAGTTTTTTATACAAGCTATACAGATATTTAGTACGGCCATGGATCGATAAGGATTCGATTCCCTCTTTTCTTAATATTACTTTAATTTCTTTTATGACCTCTTCTAAATATTTCTCTTGTTTTACAATTCTTCCTTTTGTTTCTTTCATCAGCCAGGCATATTCCTCCGGTAGGACATGGGGAAATGATAGATCCTCAAGCATACCTTTTATTTCGCCCATACCGAGTCTGTTGGCGATCGGGGAATAAATCTCCAGGGTTTCCATGGCAATTCTCCTCCGCTTTTCTTCCGGTAGGGCATCCAGTGTTTCTAAATTATGCATGCGGTCGGCAAATTTGATCAGAATTATTCTGACATCTTTGGCCATGGCCAGGAACATTTTTCTGAGATTCTCCACATATCTTTGCATACCGCGGTATTTTATTTTACCGAGTTTGGTGATCCCCGCAACCAAAGTTGCGATGTCTTTGCCGAATTCTTTTCTGATATCTTCAATTGTTAAATCGGTATCTTCCGGAACGTCGTGCAATAATCCGGCAATAATAATTTTTTCGTCCAACCCCATATCTACTAAATTGCTGGCTGTATGGAGCGGATGTTGTATATAATCCTCTCCAGAGCGTCTTTTCTGCCCCTTGTGGGCCTCTTTGGCATAATCATAAGCCAAACGAATCATGTCCAGATCCATTTTGGGGTTTTTCTTCGCTATTTTATTCAGTAATTGTTGTATAGTCATTGGGGGGGGTCGAAATATATTTCCAGTTTAGAATACAATCACCCAACAATCAAGCGTAAATCAAAAGAAGAGCATTTCGCTCTTCTTTAATAAGAATATTTATTTGATTTTTTTAGCCTTTTTTTCAAGCATAGCAATCGCATCTTCCAGCGTGACGGAATCGCTGGTAATTGTTTTAGGAACGGATACATTTATTTTACCGTTCGTAATATATGGTCCGAATTTTCCTTCTTTGATAATAATGTCATTTCGCTCCTCATCCTGTCCCAGATTGATCACCGCAGATTTACCGCCCGGCCTGAGCTTGTCACCCTTCAGTAGGTCTCTTGCCTCATCCAGCGTGATTTTTAATGGTGACAGGTTTGACGGGAGACTGCGGGTTTCTTTTCCCGCTTTGATGTAAGGTCCGAATTTTCCGTTGGATACTGTAATAATTTCACCATCATCAGCTGTGCCCAGAGTTTTCGGTAAAGTCAAAAGTTCCAGGGCCGTATCAAGATTTAATTTTTTAGCATCCATTCCCCTAAGTAGTGATGCTGTTTTTGGTTTTCTGCCCTTTTCTGAATCTCCCAGCTGAATATATGTGCCATAACGTCCTTCTTTCAGGTAAACCGGTTTTTTTGTTTCCGGATCATCACCGATTAACCGGTCCTCATGCATTTCTTGCTTAACTCCTTCTCGGACAATATTAATCGTATTTTTGCAGTCAGGATAACCGGTACATGCCAGAAACTCACCGTATCTGCCGGATCTTAAAACCATCGTTTTCCCGCATCGGTCGCAAATTTCTTCAATTTTAGGCTCTGTATTATCCATGTTATTTTGTCAGTTTATGTGGGTTATGGTTCGGGCAGGTTTTATCACTGCACCTTTCCGGGATCGTTTTTGTTCCCTCCATCATTAGAGCACCGCATACTCCCGTTTCTCTGGTATATTCACAAAATCTTCCGGTCGGTTTGGCCTTGATGGCGTGTTTGCATTTCGGATAATTAGAACAGCTGTAAAATTTTCCGAACCGCCCTCTTTTTTCCACCATTTCACCGTCTTTGCATACAGTACATTTAACTCCAGTGGAATTCTGGCCGTTTTCACTGTTCTTGATGTATTTGCATTTCGGATAATTAGAACAGGAGATAAATAATCCGTACTTTCCTTCGCGTTCCACCTGTTTACCGTCCTTACATTCCGGACACGGATCACCGGTTTCTTTCGGACCCTGCATTTCCTTGCCGTCGATTGTCCTGCTACCACTGCAATCGGGAAACTTGGCACAGCTTAAAAATTTTCCGGAGCGTCCGAGTTTGATTATCATTTCAGACTGGCATTTCGGGCACTTGATATCTTTATCCGCTTTACCGAGGTTGGTTATTTTTGCTATTTTATCTTTTGCTTTCACGTCTTTGGAAAAAGGTCCATAAAAATCTTTGAGGGTTTTTACATAATCTCTTTTACCCTGGGCGATTTCATCCAATTCATCTTCCATTTCAGCGGTAAATGAATCGCTAATATAATTTGCAAAATTGTCCTCCAGGAATTTGCTGACCACTTCGCCGGTATCGGTCGGTTTTAAAGCACGGCCTTCTTTTTCAACATATCCTCGGGAAATTATCGTATTAATAATTGACGCGTAAGTGCTCGGTCGTCCGATTCCTCGTTTTTCCAGTTCTTTAACCAGGCCGGCTTCAGTGTATCTGGGTAGCGGTTGTGTTTGCTTTTCGAGCGAATTTATTTGATCTAAAGTCAGGGGATCTGCAACTTTCAATTTCGGCAGATCCACCTCTTCATTACGCGCTGTCGGATCAGCCAGAAGCCATCCGGGATTAATAATATGTGTTCCGTTGACAGCAAAATCAGGTATACTGCCATTTGTGATATTTGCAGTGATCTTTGTTTTCAATAGCAATGCGTCAATCATTTGGCTCGCCATGGTTCTTTGCCAAATCAGCTGGTAAAGTTTTTTCTGATCATCAGTGGCGCCGGCAGTTTTTTTGGAAAAATCTGACGGTCTGATCGCTTCGTGCGCTTCCTGCGCATTTTTACTTTTGGTTTTGAATACTCTGACCTGGACTAATTTATCACCATACTCTTTAGTTATGGTCCTCGTGATGTTGCCGAGTGATTCTTTACTCAGATTGGTACTGTCGGTACGCATGTAGGTGATGTATCCAGCTTCATAAAGCCTCTGAGCAGTACTCATCGTACGCGATGGAGTAAAACCAAAACGTGAACTGGCGGTTTGTTGCAGGGTAGAAGTTGTAAAAGGTGCGCGCGGACTCCGCTTTGCTTCATTTTCTTTCATTTCAATAACCTGCCAGGCGCCTTTTTTGCCTTGTTCAATAATACTGTCAACTTCTTTGATGTCTTTTGGTTCGACAGAACAATTGAATTGTATTTTAATATTTTCTTTAGTTACCAAATCAGCAGTTATCTGCCAATAGGTCTCCGGCACAAATTTCTGGATCAGTCTCTCTCGCTCAACCAAAATCCGCAAGGCGGGGGATTGAACTCTCCCTGCTGACAAACCATATCTAACCTTTTTCCAGATTAATCCGCTCAGATCATAACCAACCAGCCTGTCTAGTACCCTGCGTGCTTCCTGTGCAATACGCAGATTCTGATCGATCTCCCTCGGATTAGCGATCGCTTCGTCTATTGCTGACTGGGTAATTTCGTGAAATACAATTCGTTTGATTTTTTTACTATTTCCGTCACTATTCAGTACCTCGGCTATATGCCAGGCAATAGCCTCTCCTTCACGGTCAGGGTCAGTTGCCAGCAAAATCTCATCCGACACTTTCGCAATCTTTCGCAATTCCGCCACAATTACTCTTTTATCTGCCGAAATCTCATACCTTGGCACAAATCCCGCCTCAATATCGATTGCCTGCTTATTACTTTTCGGAATATCGCGAATATGACCGACACTGGCCTTAACGGTGTATTCTGAATGATCACCTAAAAGTTTAGTAACTGTTTTTGATTTCGTAGGTGACTCAACGATGACTAGTTTTTTTGTCATAAAAAATAAAGAATTTTTACAATACTTCTATATATAACCGCAAATGAGATTACTGTCAAATATTCCCGCCATAATTCTGTTTTCGGTGGGAAGATCTATTTAGCAATAACGTAATTCATTCCGCCGATATTTCTTACCTTTCCCTTCATTTCCATTAATGTCAGGGTGGAGCTTGTTACTGTCGCGCTAAGTCCGCTTTGCGTAACGATATCGTCAATGTGAGTCGGTTCAGATGAAATAGCAGAGAATATTTTAGCCTCTTCCGGATTATCGGCTATTACATCGCTTTTCACCTGCCTGGTAATTTTTGCTGAAATATTTAATGTTTCCAAAATGTCGTCTGAACTGGTTACCACTCTTGCACCCATTTTAATCAGGTTATTCGGACCAACAGAACTTTTTTGATAGATACTGCCGGGTACGGCAAAAACCTCCCGATTCTGTTCAAGGGCGAATCGTGCTGTAATTAATGCCCCGCTTTTTTGACCCGCCTCTATCACTACACAGCCCTTACTTAATCCGGAAATTATTCTGTTTCTGATCGGGAAATGATATTTTAGCGGGGCAGTGCCAAGCGGAAATTCGGAAATGATCATGCCATTTTTTTCAATAATCTCATGCGCAAGGATTGTATGAGTCTGGGGGTGCAATATATCCAGTCCCGAGCCTAAAACAGCCACGGTTGTCCCGTCATTATCTAATACCGCCTGATGTACAATCCCATCAATGCCCAAAGCCATCCCGGAGGCAATACAAATTTTTTCCTGGGCAAGATTACCCGCAATGTCTTTTGCAACTTCCCGACCGTAAGCGGTAGGGTTGCGGGTACCGACAATGGCGATTGTTAATTTATTTAACGCGTCCCGGTTACCTTTCCAATACAACACAGCTGGTGGACTGGATATTTCTTTCAAAAGATTGGGATATGCTTGGCTTTCTAAGGTAATCATTTTCACGCCGTGCTTTTCCAGTTTTTCCCACTCCTTGGTCGGGTTAATCAGACATCTTTTTTCCACAATTATCTGCGCAATTTTTGGCAGTACGCCACATGCACATAATTCAAGATATGTAGCTTTCCATGCATTTTCCATATTGCCAAAACCGGCAATCAGCTTTTTAAAAGTCCGTGGTCCGACCTGCGGGATGCAGTTAAAGCTATTCCAGAATATTTGATCCATTATGTTTGACAGGTTAATGCGTAGATGTTAAGTTTTTTCTGTTATCGGGTACCCCGATAGCAGTGAAAGGTTGGTGAATGGTTTTGCTCATTGATTTTCCACCTTGACCGGGAGCTTTACTCCCACGTCGAAAGAGGGGAACATGCCTCATACCAGTCATCCTGCGGACCAGCCGGAACTGTTTCCTGCCGTGTCCGAACCTCAGGAAAAGGAGATCTTCCGGTGGGAGATCAGGGTTCTTGGCGGAGAGACGTTTACGGTAGACGGCACTACTCTGCGCGAAGCAATCACCGAAGTTGGTCGCGCAAAAGGGCTGACCGGTCAGCCCGAAACCGTTTACCGCAATGCTCATCGGCTGTATCAGCCGGAATTTGTCTCCAAGACCGCAGTGCGGTTTCTGGAACAAAAATAACAGGGCCAATAGTGTTTGGACGCCCTGTTTTTCTTTCTTAGAGAATACTAACACACTTCTTAATATCTTTCAACCAGTCTTTTGCAAGTGCATCGAGATCAATCTTAACCGTAAACTCACCAAGTGACCATTGGTCACTGACGGTAAATAACTGTTCAATTTGGGTCGGTACTAAACTTTTATTAAATTTAAAGACAATTCTTTTTCTGGCTACTTCTTCCGAGTCAGTTACAAAAGTGGTATCTATGCTTGTTACACTGCTTTTCTGGGCTAGTACTTTTATTTCTAATAGAGAGATGAGGTTCCTGTATTCTTCCGGTGCTTTTGTCATCAAGGAAAACTGATTGGCCAATTTGTGTAATTCTTTTATATCGCGCGTGGCAGATAATTTTTGATACCAATGCAGCCTCTTTTCTTCGCGTGGTTCCATTGATGTGGGGATTAATGCGGAAATCGGGAGATCAATACTGACATCTCTGACCGGTTCCGCGATCTTTCCTGTTTTGATTTCTTCTGCTGATTGCTGGATCAGATTCAAATATAAATTCAGGCCGATTGCATTTATTTTTCCGTGTTGTTGTTTTCCTAAAAGATTGCCGGTACCGCGGATTTCCAGGTCACGCAGAGCAAGTTGGAATCCACTGCCGAGTTCTTTTGCCTCCATCAGTGCAATCAGTCTTTTTTTTGCGTCCGGGGTAAGTTGTTTACTTTTGTACAAGAAATAGGCAAAGGCCTGCCGGTCGGCACGGCCGATCCTTCCTCTTAATTGATATAGCTGTGACAAGCCGAAGTTAGTTGCATCCTCCACAATTAATGTATTGGCATTCGGCAGGTCTAACCCGTTTTCAATTATTGTAGTTGAAACTAAAACATCGATTTCTCCGTTATCAAAACTTTCCATGACATTCATCATCGCATGTTCTTCCATTTGCCCGTGTACAATTCCGATTCTGGCTCCGGGCGCCAGTTTTTTAATTTGTTTTGCTTTGGCTTCGATTGTTTCTACTTGATTATGGAGAAAATAAACCTGGCCATTGCGCTTTAATTCCGATTGGATTGCGTCAATTATCAATTCATCCTGAGCCGGACGGATAATCGTTTCGATCGGCAGTCGCCCAGGGGGTGCGGTTTCAATGGTACTAATATCTTTTAATCCCGACAGGGCAAAGTTTAGTGTGCGGGGTATGGGTGTGGCAGTCAGGGTTAAAATGTGAACATTACTTTTCAGTCTTTTTAATTTTTCTTTATGTTCAACACCGAAACGCTGTTCTTCATCCACAATAATCAACCCAAGATTTTTGAATCGAATATCTTTGGAAAGCAGCCGATGGGTTCCAATAACAATATCAATTTGATTATTATTCAGCTGTTCTACGATTTCTTTCTGTTCTTTCGATGTTTTTAGCCGGCTGAGCAAAGCGATGTTGATGCCAAAATGCTCCAGCCGTTCTTTAAATGTATCATAATGCTGTTGAGTCAGAATGGTAGTGGGGGAAAGTAGCGCGACCTGCATGCCGTTCATCACTGTTTTAAATGCCGCTCTGATTGCGACTTCCGTTTTGCCAAATCCTACATCTCCGCAAACCAGACGGTCCATGGGAACATTTTTTGCCAGATCACTATTTATTTCATCAATTGAGCGTTTTTGATCAGCTGTCATTTCAAACTCAAAAGTATTAGCCAGTTTTCTTTCATCCGCAGTTTCTTTTTTTAACGGGATTGTTTCCGATTGTGTTCTTAGTGTTGATGTTTCTAAAAGTTGTCTTGCTAGTTTTAATGAATCACGTTTTATTCTTAAACACACTTCTTTCCAATTCCCGCTACCAAGCCGGTGTAAGGGGGGATTCTGCTTGCCGATATATTTATTCAGTTTTTCTGCCTGGTAGATGGGGACGAACAGCTTGTCACCGTGATCATATTCCAGATAGAAAAATTCCCGGAGCATCCCTTCTATTTCTTTTTTTACCATACCGCGAAACCGAGCGATGCCATGGTCCAGATGAACAACGATATCCCCGGCTTTCAATTCCGCCAAAAATTTATGATCAATGCTTGATGCCTTGATTTTTTGTTCCCCATTTGAATAACCGAAGATTTCCTGATCAGTAAAAAAAGCGATTCTGTGTAACGGCAGGGTAAAACCTTCCAATAATGGAGGCGCGGCATTGATAAAATTAATACTTTTTCTTAACGGACCTAATTTCTTAATTACATTTTCCAGTTCCGGCTTTTTTGAAGTTGCAATAAATATTGAATATTTATTCCTTGCTAATTCAGTGACTTCTATAACAAATTTTTCCAGATTATGATGGAAGAGAGGGGCGCTTTTAAAATCAATAATTATTTCCTTAGCATCTTTCGGAAAGGATTCAAAAACAATTCTGGGGTGGGGGTATAATTTTTTATCGATTCTTTTCCAATCGTATGAAAATTCCTCAAGCTCAACGGGATCCATATATACGATACTTAGAGAATTATGCATGGAAACGTATTCCAATATTGAATGTTCAAATCGGGAAACAGGAAAATTACCAAGGATTGATACAGAGTCAACACCCCCTTTACTTTTTTTATCAGCCGGGTCGTAGAAAGAAATATTTTCCACTATTTCTCCTTCAAAATCTATTTTTACCGGCAATGGATATTGAGGTGAAAAAATATTTAACGTGCCACCTTTTTGACTGAACATCAAAGGTGCAGACGCGAAATTTTCTTTTACATATCCTAATTCAACTAATTTTTTTGCCAGGTCGGTTGTCGGGATAGTGCTGTCTTTTAAGATATTAATCTGATGATTTTCAAAATCTTTCGGGTCAGCTACAATCTCTTCCAATCCGGATATCGAGCATAAAACAATCACCGGTTTTTGAGTAAGTAGTGACCAAAGTATTTTGGTCTTTTCTGTTTCATTTTGATTGTCCCAAACATAAACCTCGCGCGTATCAAATGCAAATGATTTCAACCAAAAATTCAGCATTACCCTAATTGTCTCCGATTGTCCTGAATCCTTGGTTAACCAAAAAAGCGCCCTGTGATCAAATGAGGGGGAGGTGAGGATATTACTGATGATTAATGATTGCAGAGTTCCGTTACTCAGGGCTGAAAACGTGTTTTCAGTCAGCTCATTTCCGTGTTTTGGTAATGCTTCTGAGATGAGGTTGCGGAATCCGAGATTGATTTTTTCCACTTTTGTTAAATTTCGAGGCTAAAATTAGCCAAATATTATACTGTTTGAGTTTATAAATCTTGATCCCGTTAGAGGATTTTCTCTAATGGGGTTGACAAAAAAACAAATTATGCTAACATTATACTTCACATTTCAAGAAACAGCCAGCATATTTTACAAATAAATATCAAAGTTACTGTTTACCAAGCTGCTTGCAAGTGGCGAAAATTTAAACAACCCCTCCTTAGTTTTTATTAGTAGCTATAAAGATAGGAACTATTTCTACATGGAATATTTCTATCGCTTGTAAGTGGCCTAGTGAACAGTAGATGTAGTGCCCAGCGTGCTATTTATAAGTCGGTTAAGAGTATTGTATCCTCCTTAACAATACCCTTTGCCATCAGACTTATAGATAGCACCCTGGGTATTATGACATATTGGGTCCGTTGGCATCTCCGATGCCAAACTGAAGAAGCGATGGGGCTCTCCGCAAGGAAGCCCGTTTCCGAAAGGAATCCCTTGGCGAGCATCGACCAATCAGTTTCTCGCTCACGCGAGACGGGCCCACCTAAGTCTTGTTGGGGATGTAGCTCAGTTGATAGAGCATCCTGCTTTCAGTAGGAAGGTCGTAGGTTCAAGTCCTACCATCCCTGCCATTTATTTGGTGTCCCGTTAGCTTAATGGCAGAGCAGCTGACATCTCAATCAGCCGATCGGGGTTCGAGTCCTCGACGGGGCACCATTCTGCACATTGTAAGGTTGGCGCGTAGCTCAGCTGGATAGAGCGTCCCACTCTGTGGGAAGGTCTCGGGTTCGATTCCCGACGCGCCGACCATTTGGTCTCACTGGTTGCCAGCGTAGTTCAGCTTGAAGAACACTTGATCTGTTTTCAAGAGTTCGTCAAACTCCTCCGCTGGCACCAGAAAATCGCCCACGTGGCTCAAATGGTAGAGCATCACACCAGGAGTGTGAAGATTACTAGTTCGAATCTAGTCGTGGGCTCTTTTTTATTGCAAAAAATTTTTGATTCTTGCTACAAACTCCGGCAGTTGTGATTTTAACTGCTTCTTTTCCTGCAGGGTAAATTTCTGCAAAACAAAACTCGCCGGATCTATTTTGGCAAGCAGGTCATTTTTAATACCCACTTTAATTTGAATAAAACCTTTACTGCCGATATTTTCAATAATTGAATTAATGCCGTTGTGCCCGCCGGAACCGCTGTCTTGCTTTTCCCGGTACTTCCCGAATTCCAGATCCAAATCATCCCGCACAATTACAATATCTTCCAGATCCACCTTGTAAAAGTTTTTTAAGAGTGATACTGCCTTTCCGGAATTATTCATGAAAGTCAGTGGTTTAGCCAAAATCAACTTTTGATCATTGATCTGCCCCTGAGTGAGGTCGGATTGAAACTTCTTCACAGTTTTAAAGGAAGAAATAGACAAAGCCTTGATCAGCTCATCCAACATTAACCAGCCGACATTATGCCTTGTGTTTTTGTATTTTATCCCCGGGTTTCCTAACCCTATGATTAGTTTCATGTCTTTTAAGTTTAACCTTCAAAATAATTGGCGTACCCCAAATATCAAACTTTTCCCGAATAGCCTTTTTTAAAGTATCAGTAACAGCATGGGGAGGCGGAATTTTTGCATTTACTCTCAAAAGAAAGGTGGGGGGGTTAATATCCTCCTGTTCAAGTGATGTCATTTTAAACGGCTTAGTGTCTTTTCTTTGCTTGCTGTTAATATCTATTGTAAATTCTTTGATAAATTCCAGAAGCTGTTCAGAATCAATCACTTTCTCCCTGTTTTCTTTCATTTTCAATGCGAAATCTATCGGATTCTTCAGACGGATTTTGTCTTTGGCAGAAATAAACACATATGGTGCCCATAAAAGGAACGGAAAAAAGCTATGGACATACTTCAGGTAGTCTTTAATGGTTTTCACATTTTTATCCCGGATCAAATCCCATTTGTTTAAAACCACTACAATGCCTGTTTTGGCATCCACCACTTCACTGGCAATATGCTTGTCCTGGAACGAGATTTCTTCAGTAATATCCAGCATCAGTAATACGACGTCCGCATGTTTTATCGCGAGCAGAGATTTTCTGGCGCTTTCTGCTTCGATCGCTCTTATCCCTGACTCTCCTTTTTTAATCTTATTTCTTCTTAATCCGGCCGTATCCACAAGCAGCACTCTTTTTTTGTTATACTGGATTTCAATATCCTGAGGATCACGCGTGGTGTGGGGTTGCGAACTAACAATCACTCTGTTTTCTCCGAGCAGGGCGTTTACGTAGGAAGATTTTCCGACATTTGTTTTGCCTACAATTGCCAGTTTCAAATCCGGCTCTTTCAGCTCCGTCGATTTCTCCGGAACTTTTTTGATGATGGCGTCTAGCAGATCCCCGGTTCCACTCCCATTGATGGAAGAAACATAGATTGTATCTTTTATCCCCAGTTGATAAAACTCACTGCCTGCTTCCGCTTTTCTTTTTGGGTTATCTATTTTATTGACGGCTAAAATTACCGGCACTTTGGATTTTTTTAACCAGCGAACGATGTCCTTATCCTGTCGCATCATACCTTGTGCGCCGTCAACAACAAAAACGATACAGTCTGCTTCCCCGGCGGCAATTTCAGCCTGCTTTTTGATACTTTCTTCAATCTCTTCACCTTTAATAATATTCACACCACCACTGTCGACTAAAGTAATTTTTTTCCCTTGCCAATTACATATGCCAAAATTGCGATCACGGGTGGTCGCAGGGACAGAGGATGTTATGGCCTTTCGTCTTTCCAGTAAAGTATTAAAAAGCGTTGATTTACCAACATTCGTTCGGCCAATCAATGCAACTTGCGGTAACTTTTTTGACATAATATTATTGTGTATCGGAATTGGTTATAGAACTGTTTGTCTGATTGATTCCATCAGCACCTAGAAGAATCAGAAAATCAACTTCGCCACTTTGCGAAACAATATCTGAATTTAAAGGCGCGCTTAATCCCTGATAGGTAACTTCATTTTTATCAGGAGTATATAAATATGCAGGAACGGTCGATGCAATCTCTGATCCGATTTCCTCTTTTAACGCGTTTAAAGTCTGCGGCTTTGTCCCGCCGGTTAAATCATAAATCGTCGTAATCTGGTTGTTTTGTTCCGCTGCGTTACCGACTGCGACAACATTGTAACCGGCGTTGCGCAGAGTTTCCGCTGTTTTAGCAGCGAGGCCGTTAATTTTTGTACCATTATGGATTTCGATGGTGGCATTTTCCCGGGTTACAGTTTTCGTCTCTTCAACTTGGAAAATGTTTTGAGCAATTTCCTGAATTTCGGAGAAATCATCCAGCCCGGCATTTGGACGTAATATGTATGCTCCGTCAATTGTTGTTTCCGAATGCAGAGGACCGTCTGGGCTGTTATCAATCACCTCGTCAATAATCTGATCGGCGGAAACATCTTTAATCATGTTATAAAGTTTGATCATTTCCCATGGTTCCATATTCATACGGACATGATCGGCAAGATCATCCACAATGTTTAAAATCAAACTGGGGTTGAGTAGCGTAGATGTTGATAACAGTTTTTCTTTTGCCGCCAGTAGTATTTTCTGCTGTCTCTGTGACCGGGCAAAATCCGAACCTTCATTGTTATTGCCGTGTCTGGAACGGGCGAATTGTAGCGCTTTTTCCCCGTTGAAATGATTGTTTCCCTGTTGGAATGAAACCGGCTGATAGCCGTAGTTATAATCGGGGTATAGTGGATCATAAAATGTCCGCTCTACTGTAACGTCGACTCCGCCGATATCGTCGATGACTTTTCGGAAACCCTCAAAATCAACTCTCCCGTAATAATGAATCTTTAAACCAGTGATGTCTTCAATTACTTCGATCATCAACTCTTCACCGCCGCTTTCCGGATCTTCATTATAGCCGAATGCATAAGCGTTATTTATTTTTCTCCAGCCATTGTCCGGTATGGGCACGTAAAGGTCCCGCGGTATGGATATAAAAGCGACCTCCTTTGTCGATGGTTTAACACTGGCAATCATGATCGTATCGGCCAGATATCCACCGCTGTGTCCCTGTCCGCCCATACCCAGCATCAGAACATTGATCCGATCCTCTTTTTCTCCGTCAATCATATCTTCCGGTGCTACAACAAAATATTTTAACTGGCTGATCAGTGAAGGTATGTCAGATGATGCAATTACACTATTGGCAGAAAGCAGTACCTTGTAAGAAAAAGTGAGACCGACCAGGACAACAACAACGCAAAGATAAACAAAAAATTTACCGACAAAAAAACCGAAACCATGACGTTTTTTCTTTTTTTCGAGTGCCTGTCCTTTTTCTACTTTATCCAGGAGGTTAAATTCCTTTTCTGAATTAATTCTTTTCATTTGACGGGTTAGAAATACAAAATTATTGATTCATATCGCTAATATTATATAATATTTTCAACAAAAAATCTACTACAATAATTAATACGTAATCGGCCTGATTAAGATTTCATCCGAGGGGCTTGAAATATTACTTTCTTTGTGTTACAATAAGGCTACTTCGTGTGCTATCTCCTTTATTTACAGGGGTTCGTAGCTCTCGCCCGCTTACGTCTGTGCGCAAGCGATGGCGACGGGCGGCTGGTTATATGCCTTTCGGCAGGCAGTGAGCACTATCCACACATCTGTCCACCGCGCTCGTGTAGCTCAGTTGGTTAGAGCGTTCGATTCACATTCGAAAGGTCTCTGGTTCAAATCCAGACACGAGCACCACTCGACTTATCCTGGTGAACACCGGATAAGACCTAATATAATTTGAGATTCAATATTAAAAAATCAAATGGCAAAAAAAACAGAGCAGAAAGATGAAAAGGAAATTAATGATGCGCTGGATGAGTTAAATGAAAAAAGCATCACACCGGATCCGTTTTGGAAAGCAACGGGACTTTTTGTTTTAGAAGTTGCAAAGATTATTATCATTTCGCTGGCGATAATAATTCCGATCAGATATTATCTGGTCCAACCTTTTTATGTTAAAGGCGCTTCCATGGAACCGACCTTTCATGATTATGAATATCTAATTATCAATGAAATCAGTTATCGTTTTAATGCACCGGACCGGGGAGATATTATCGTATTGAAGGATCCAAGGAACACATCGCAGTTTTTTATCAAAAGAATTATCGGTCTGCCGGGTGAAACAGTACAGGTAAAAAATGGCACAGTGATAATTCAGAATACCGCAAACCCGGAAGGAATCATTTTGGACGAAAGTGTTTATCTGGATGATACAGTTTATACCAGTGGAAATATTGATATTGTGCTAGATGCGGATAAATATTATGTAATGGGCGACAACAGGGGATCCAGTCTTGATTCCAGAATTATCGGACCCATAGGAAAAGAATTCATTGTAGGAAAAGCATGGGTCAGAGCGTGGCCTTTTAATAAATTAACTCATTTTAATTTACCCGATTACAACATTTAACCGAAATTTATAATGCCAAAAAGTAAAGTCACAAAAGCCCCTGTCAAAGATGAGAAAAATGCAGAACCGAAGAAAAGAAGTTCGAAGCATCCCCAACTTTTAAGAGGAATGAAAGATATCTTGCCGGAATCCCAGAAATACTGGAATTATGTCCGGAAATTGGTGGAAGAAGTAGCGGAGGATTATACCTACGAAATGATCGATACACCAATTCTGGAAGAAACTAGCTTGTTTACCCACTCTGTCGGCGAGAATACTGACATAGTGGAAAAAGAAATGTTTTCTTTTGATGACCGAAGCGGTTTGAATGTTTCCATGCGACCGGAAAACACCGCCGGCATCGTCAGGGCATACATCGAACACGGGATGTTGGACAGACCACAGCCGGTAAGACTTTTCTATTGGGGACCATTTTTCCGTTACGACCGCCCGCAAGCGGGCAGATACCGACAGTTTCACCAGTTCGGATTTGAAGCGATCGGGGATAACAATCCGATTATTGACGCGCAAATAATTGTGATGTGCCAAAGTATTTATAAGACAATCGGAATACCGGTCGTAACTCAAATAAACAGCGTCGGCTGTAAAAAGTGCAGAAAAGATTATGAGCAGCTGTTCGCAGATTATTTAACTTCCAGAAAAAAGTTTCTCTGCGAAGACTGCAAAAGGCGTTTGACGAAAAATCCTCTGCGTGTGCTCGATTGCAAAGTGAAAGAATGCAAGGAAATATTAGTTGATGCTCCGCACATTGTTGATCATTTGGATGAAGAGTGTAAAGAGCATTTTGTAAAAGTTCTGGAATATCTGGATGAAGCGGATATTGCTTATCAGCTGAACCCGTTCCTGGTCCGGGGATTGGACTATTATACCAGGACGACTTTTGAAATCTGGCCGGAAAATGATGACGGTTCACAGTCGGCGCTGGGTGGCGGTGGTCGCTACGACGATCTGACAGAAATTCTGGGTGGCAGACCGACACCGGGCTGTGGCTATGCCGGTGGAGTTGAACGTTTGGTACTGGCTATGCGGGAAAAGGAAATTGTGATCCCTCTGCCGGAACCGCCAGATGTTTTTGTCGCTCAACTCGGTGAAAGTGCGAAAAAGCAGGCACTGAAGCTGGTTGAGGACCTGCGGGCAAAAGGAATCCGGGCAGCAAGCAATTTTTCCAAAGAGGGTTTGAAATATCAGTTGTCGGTCGCGGCAAGGCTCCGAGTAAAGTTTTCACTGATTCTGGGACAAAAAGAAATGCTGGATAAAACGATACTCTTAAGAGATATGGAGGGCGGATCACAAGAGGTGGTCGATTATAACAAAGTGTATAACGAACTGAAAAAGCGTTTGGAAAAAGCCAAGGCGATTATCCAAAACACCAATAACCATTTTGAGGAATAAATATGGACTGTGTATTCTGTTCAATTATCAAAAAAGAAGGCTACGCGGACATAGTATTTGAAGATGATGAAATGATCGCATTCAAAGACATCGCCCCTCAGGCCCCGGTGCATATTTTAGTCGTCCCAAAAAAACATGTGGAAAAAATTTCTGACTTGTCAGAAAATGACGCAATAATGCTGGGAAGTCTGATTGACCGGGCGAGGATTTTGGCAAAAAAATATGATATTTCCCAATCCGGCTACCGGCTGGTCTTTAACTGTGGTGACGAGGGTGGCCAGATTATTGATCATATCCACCTGCATTTGATTGGCGGGAAAAAACTGGGGGCAATCGGATAGAAAAATTAAATATCAGATAAAACAACCCTTCTACCTCTAGAAGGGTTGTTTATTATATTTGACGTTATTAAACAAGAGTGTTATATTAAAAAAGAACTAACTATTAAATATACACCTTAAGGGAGGTGAATAATTTGGTTGAAGTAAAAAAGAAAGACAGTGAAACATCCGAAAGCCTGATCAGACGATTTTCTAAGAAAGTCCAGCAGAGTGGCGTTTTAATTAGGGCTAAAAAAAGCCGTTTTCATGAGCCGGAAAAGAACAAAAGGAAAACAAAAGATGACGCTTTAAGGCGCAAAGATATTAAGTCTAAAAAGGAATATCTGAGGAAAATCGGCAAACTGGAAGAGGTTGATCGATCGAAAAAAAGAGGCGGCAGAAGATAAATACACTAAAATTGGTGTTTTAACGTTTGTTATTAGATTAATTTTCGAATATTTATGGGTCTGAAGGAAAAGTTAGAACAAGATGTTGTCACAGCCTTGAAAGCGAAAGAACCGGAAAAAGTCAGTACGCTTAGGATGGTGCTTTCGGCTGTAAAAAATGAATCAATCGCCAAAAGAAAAGAGCTGTCGGAAGAAGAGACGATGATTGTTGTGCAGAGAGAGATAAAAAAAAGAAAAGAGTCCGCAGAAGCGTTTGAAAAGGGGGGTAGAACAGAATTATCTGAAGCAGAATCCGCAGAAGCTAATCTTTTACAGCAATATCTGCCCGAACCACTTTCTGAAACAGAATTGGAGCAGATAATCAAAGAGGCGATCGAATCAACCGGAGCAGAGTCTATGAAGGACATGGGTAAAGTGATCAGTCAGGTAATGGCGAAAGCACAGGGAAAAGCGGAAGGCAAGGTAGTCAGTGAGAAAGTGCGCCAGATTCTTTCGTAAAAAAATAGTAATCAAAAATAAATAACCACCTTTCAACTATGTTGACCAAAGGGAGGAAAAACTCAAAACAAAAAAGTTTTTTTGGACTAGGTATGCTGACTAGCGCTTTACTGGGGGTTTTTGTGACCGGCGCGGTCAGTTTTTTTGTTACACCGATTGCAAATGCAATATCATTTGATTCTACTTTGGGTGCCACTTTTGGTCTGGGTACCAGAGACCTTCTGGAGACGGTAATCAACATTGTCCAATGGGCATTGGGCCTTTTGGGTCTGGTGGCGGTAATTATCATAATGTACGGCGGGTTTGTTTGGATGACTGCCAAAGGCAATCAGGATAAAATTGCCAAGGCAAAAAAGATTATATTTAACGGTTTGATCGGTCTCGCGATTGTCCTATTATCGTGGGCGATTGTATTTTTTGTCATGCGGACGATTGATGACGCGACGAGCGGTGGGTCGGTAATGTGTGGTGCAGCTGTTTGCAGTGAGACTTGTTGTCCCGGCAATATTTGTGCAACCAGTTGCGGTAGCGGATCATTCCCAACAGCTGATCTTGAGATTACAGGATTTGAAGCTTCGCGTGAAACGCAACCATCTGGCCCCGTTACTCAGTGTTCATCAATAAAAGCGGTGTTTAACGTTCCAATTAATCCTGCAACTGTAGAAGCGGCAGAACTGCCGGACAATCTGAGAACTGAAGATATTGCAGTCGGTGGACCATTTGCAAGTACAACGGATGACTTTTTAACTTCGGCAAGAACCGTAACATATTATCATGATAGTCTTTTTAACGCCGGAGATTATGAAGAATGGTACCCGACAACAGGTACTCCAATCCAGGATCTGGATTTTAGAAATATTTCAGTTTGCGACGACTGTACGGACGGACCTGATCCTTGGAAATGGGATTTTACTGTGGGTAATGAAACCGACATCACTCCGCCGGAGATTGATTCTACTTACCCGATCTTTTCCGGGGCGGGGTATCCGGACCGGAATGTGTCTCGGGCACCTATTTTCACACTACATTTCGATGAACCGATTGATGATAATTCCATAATGGATGCAAGTGGGCACCCAAAAAATAATTTTGAACTTTGGGAATGTACGGACGACTCTTGTGGTTCGTTTGTGAGTCAATATAGCAATAACAATCTATTAGTGCAGTCAATTTCCCAAGGAGTAAATATCTACATTGAGAATCCGGCCGTAAATCCATTAAACTCATTTACTTGGTATCAGATCAGGGTCCAGGGTGTTGAAGATTTGTGTACTAACCCGATGGTAGGACAGATAGTTTGGGAGTTTGAAACGAACGATGCCGTTCCGGGAGTAGTGAGCTGGTATCCGACCGGACTGAATGAATGTCCGAGTACGGATATTTACATCACCTTCGGCACTTCCATGTATAACCAAACTTTGCAGATTACGATTGATAATGGCACTGACTTTAGACAATCCCCACCGCTTTCTCCATCAACAATACCATCTCCAGGACCTTACTATGTCCAATTTGGTAATAATTTTTTTGAAGCAGTGGATACTGCTACCCCTAATGATTTCAAAGTATTCAGGCTTAGGCCGGACCCGGATCTTGTTGCGAATTCTGCATACATCGTTAATGTCGCAACAAATATGGTGATAGATATTAATGGTAACTATTTAAGCAAGCAGTGGGGATTTTCCGTTACAGATCCTGCCAGTTGTACCTGTTCACCGTATGTTGCCTATTTCAGTCCCACACAAGGTCCACGTGAGTCGTGTGTAACAATTCAGGGCGCTTGTTTCAAAGGAACGCCCGCAAACCCTGCTGTCCCAACTCATATAATTTTTGATGATAATGTGCGTCCTCAGCAATCCGTTGTACCTGCACTTGGGACATATGATGATAATTATATTACGACAAAAATCCCGGCAGTATATGATAATAATGACCGTCCACAGGTTCAGGTAGAACTTGATTATGATAATCCCAGTTATGGTGTTCTATATTCCGCCGCCTATTATCTTGGCGGGCCGAACTTCTTTGTAAACAGTACGGAAGTATCTGATGGGCCGTGTTTGTGGTCGATTAGTCCGACTTCGGGCTATGTAGGAACGGGAATGAATGCAACCGGCGAAAGATTTGGTGCAACTCAAGGGTCGGGTCATATCGACTATGGCGGGGGAGTATCCGGAGTTGTCGGTGGCTGGTCTGATACCGCGATTTCAACATCAGTGCCGGCGGGTGCCGTGAGTGGGGATGTAACTGTAACTAGTGACGTAGCAGGACCGAGTAACGGGATTAATTTTACAGTTCTGACCGTTCCACCAGGAACACCATATGTTGTGATAAACAATTTTTGTGATCAATATACACTATCATCACCTTCCCCATGGCCTGATTATCAGGAAGTATGCCGTAATGTTAAATTTTCTGCTCGGTTTAGCGAAAACATGAATCCTTCAACGATCAATGGTGCAAATGTTTTTTTTCAACCATGTAATGATGCATCTTGTTTAGTCGTTGGCGCAGCATTAACAGGGGCATTAACCATGCCAACTGGTGATACATTCGAATTTGATCCCTCAGCATTTTTAAATCCTAACACATGGTATCGCGGTACAATTACCACCGGTGTTCGAAGTCTTTCATCAAACACATCTATGGCAACAGATTATGTTTGGAAATTTAGGACCAAATTAGATACTACGGAATGCGGTATTGAAGCTTATAATTTAATCGCAGATACGTATTTTCTTTATACTGTTAATTCCGCTCCAAATGCAATGTTTACTTCTTCTGCGATTGGACCCGCATGTCAGATTTTATCTGGTACTTATGATTGGAATTGGAATGCTAATGTCGGAACTGTACCACCCTATGTAGCCGAAAGAGTCTTATCATCCGGACCTACGGTATCTCATTATCAAGGTCGTAATGAAGGCTCTGGCATGGTAAGAGCGTGGATATCTGGATCATCAATTCCTCCGGTAGAACGTTTACTTACAGTTGATCCTACATTTTGTGAAGATTCAATTCATTGTAATTCATTATGCTCCGGCAGTACTTGCGTGAATAATCACTGCACGCCGATTATCCAAAGTATTGTGCCAAACCCTTCACCAATTGGCACTGGGGTTACTATCAATGGTTGTATGTTTGGCAGTTATACTGGACTTGCAGGAGTTGATTTTTCTGGAAGCCCTGGTCCGTGGGTTCCGACATCATGGCCGGCATGTGGTCCGGCGGGAACAACCTGGACGGACACATCTATCGTCGTGGAAGTGCCGAATGAAGATACTCCGGCAACTTTTGATGATGCGGTAGATGGTCCGATAAGAATAAGAAATAGTTATGGTGAAAGAGATTACACCAATACTCCACCAGGTCCAATTATATCTTTTGATGTCGATGGGCCTTTCCATCCAACCCTTTGCTATTTTAATCCGAGCAGCGGAACTCAGGGGCAATTGAATGCTACTGAAGCGGTGGGAGAAGATTTTGGCACGGATGGCACGATTGATTTTACCAGTAGTGCCGGCAGATCAGATTCTCCGGGATTTACCTCATGGGATGAAACTTCAATACAGGAAATAGATCTTCCGGCCGATGCACTGACCGGAACTGGGATTGTACATTCTACGGTTCCTACAGTAGGCGACAGTAATCCTGTTCCATTTGGTATTACATGCAATGTTAATTCGGACTGTACCAGCGGATGCTGTTTTACCGGAATGTGTTCCGACCTGGCAATGTGCAGTACCGGCGAACCGGGAGCGCTTTGTCAAATCCCTGACAATACTTCTTGTCTTTCGGGCCCGCTGTCTTTTCCGGCCGGATATCGCTGTATCAGTGATACCGGTGATATTTATCCTGAAACTCCACCACCACCAGGACCACAGGGAGCTGACTGCAGATCGTGTTGTATGCCTGGCACTGAATATAATGGTCTGACTTGTTTATCAAACCAGGATGGCTGTACCGGACCTGCAAGAGGGCTTTATTGCGGGTGTGCTACTGATGATCAATGCGGAGCCCCGAATACCATCGGTTGCGGTGATATGGGCGGAACTATGTGCTGTACCGGCAGGCCGGCTGTATTAAACGTGGATCCGTTTGATGGAGAGCCGAATGTATGTACAAACCGGTCAATCGTGGTTGAATTTAACCAGATTATGGATGCATCAACATTTAATTCTTCCACATTTATTGTGGAGGACGCATCCGGTACACCATATACTGGGACGATAGATAGCTACAACGATGGAATCCATACTTTTCTGGTGTTTTATTCGGATACTGAATGGAATCCGAGTGAATCGCATACCATAACCATTAACGGTGAATCAGATATTAATGACGGTGTTCATGATGGTGTTTTAAATCAGTATCAAGTGGGTATGGATGGCATTTTTACATCAACTTTTGATACCGATGCAGACAGGTGTTTATTGGATCACGTCGAAATAAGTATTCAATACGGTGCTCCATATCCAGCTCAACCAGTTGCTTTTCATGACATGTATACATGTATTCAAAGCAATTGTACCGGTGATGTAGATCCTGTTGCTGGCAACCAGCATAGATATTTGGCTTGGGCAAAAAATGAATTTAACGCTAATATTTCTGGCGGTACTTGGAACTGGAATAATTCGGTAACCAACGGTGTACTAAATATTTCTTTACCAAATTCTCCTTCAACATTAATAGGCACGGATCAAGGTCTGGATGGAACCGCGATGATTCGTGCGGATGTTACTATGCCGTCTGGGGGAGGGTCAGGATTTGCGGTGGTACAGGCCACGGTACAGGCGTGCCAGGATCCATGGCCGACTATACCACCATTCTTCTTCAGTGATCCTGCACCGTCCACAAATTTCACGGATTTCTATTGTCGTGAGGGCGGTTTACCTGGTACTGCTGATCCTATGATTATTTCCCGTTCACCTGTCGATCCTCTGAAGGATGAACTGCTTAAAGAAATGTTTTTCTCAATATGTAAAGACGACGATGCTACATGTATTAGTAGTAATACTTCCGGAGATGTGATTGGAATTCGTGTTATGGAAAACGGCAGTTTTCTTTCGCCAACCGCCTGGTTCAACCAAATTTTCCCGGAGGATACCGGATCGTGCGTACCAATCGGCACGGTTGATGGATATCAGGCTTGTCGGGCGGGCAGAACTATTTATGTCGCGGCATCCAATCATGACGGCACGACACTGTGGCCGAATATCTACCTTATTTCCTATAACGAAGGGGCAAGCGGTCAGACAATCAATATCTATAATCAATTAGTTCAGAATTGGTATTTCAACTCCGGACCGAGTTTAATGAATTCTCCTTGCGCCGGAGGAACAAATAAAGATTGTATTGTTCGTGATACGAAGCGTGTTACCGATATCGGTGAAATTGGCTATCTCCTCTTAAACTATGGGTATCATAACAGTGGTTTTCCGGAGCTTTCCGCCGGGACATTCTTGTCGGGATTTACTTCCAGTAAATGGCCGTCTTGGATGGCTGAATTCGGTAATGCTATTGGCATGAATCCGCCTCTGGATCCGATCAATGAATTTTCCGGAACACCGGCCTGTAGCGTTCCGCCCTACGATCCATCCGGCACCTGCTGGAATGATGCTGAGCATACATTCAATTGTCCCAACACTTCCAAAACCTACGCATACCAGTATGATAGTTCAAACCCAAAATTGTTTACCAGACTGGAGTATTCAGGCTTGGGAGCGTATAACAGCGGTATAAGGTCGGATAGACTTTATAGCGGGAATCCTTGTGCCGGCTACGCTGGATCTAATTGTTCTGCTTGTTTCAACTATTCTGCTGAAGCTGCGGACGGTACTAACGGATTTTGGATTAACAATTGGCAACAACCAAATTAGTAATTTATCATTAGGAATATAATATGCCAGAACCAACAACACCCCTATCAAACTTTCCAATGGGCGATCCAGCCGAAGATATTTTTGAAGAAACGGATGTCACGACGGAAACTCCTTCTACATTTCCGTCGTCAGCGCCTGTGGGTGATGGAGCAATGCCTCCTGCTGCCCCGCGTCCGACTGCTAATCCGACGATGGTTCCTCCGCCAAATCCGCTGGCAGAAGTGCCGGGAGCGGAAGTACCTAAGCCAAAAGGAGGGAAGAAAATGCTGTTTCTTTTTGTACTGCTGCTTCTGGTTGTTTTTGGCGCTGGCGCTGCATATTATTTTTTGGTGCTCAATAAAGATAACGCAAATACCAACGTCAACAACAATACAAATGTTCCGGCAGCTAATTTAAATTCAAATATTAATTCAAACACCAACCAAGTTGCAAATGTTAATGCTCAAAATACCAACACTGTTCAGGCCGATGACACGGATGCTGACGGATTATTGGATTCAGAGGAAAAAGATTTGGGTACCAGTATTCAAAGGCCGGACAGTGATTCTGATGAACTTTTTGATTTTGATGAAGTGAAAGTATATAAAACGGATCCGCTTAATCCGGATACCGACAGCGATACATATTTGGATGGGAAAGAAGTAAAAGGCGGTTATGATCCGAACGGACCGGGCAAGCTTTTAGACATTGAAAACGAAATAAAAAACATAAATCAATAAAACAGATATGAACACGGATAATAACCTAGGCCCTCAAGCGGGTGGTTCGGAAGAAAATATTTCACAAAATATAAAAGAGAAGAAAGCAGTCGGCGAGATTCACACTATTCCGGCCAGGTTTCATAGTGGAATTTCTAAAACCGGCGGAAAGAAAAAGAAGAATCTTCCATCGATTATTATTGGTGTTGTCGCATTAATACTGGTGCTTGGCGTGGTTGCCGCATTCATGTTCCAGAAAATAATGGGTGATAAGAACACGAATACATTAGTGGAAAACCAGAATCAGGTTGTTGTGGATGCAAATATAAGTAATCAGAACGCTAGCGGAAATATTAACGAAAATGAGAATACAAATAGTCTTCTGAATGTGAATTCCAATCTGAATGAAAATTCAAACCTGAATAGAAACACCAACTTAAATACCAATGTCGGTATTACGTTGAATACAAATTCTACGATTATAAACAGCAGGGATACGGATCGTGATTCACTGACCGACGCGGAGGAAGAATCATTTGGGACAGAACCGAATAAACCGGATACAGACAGCGACGGCTATTCGGATGGTATTGAGGTGGCCGGCGGCTATAACCCGGCCGGAATCGGAAAGATTCAGAATATGGCAACGATAGGCCGGTTTGCCAATCAGGATTACAGTTACACAATTCTGTATCCTTTAGACTGGATTGCGCAGTCTATTGATAGGTCATCAAATAAAGAGGTATTATTCACTTCAAGCTTAGCTGAATTTGTTGAGGTATTAGTGACAAATAATCTCTCTTCGCTTTCCGCAAAAGAATGGTATATGTCCCAGTATCCGGAACTGAATAGCGAAACGATCGCGACATTTACTGCTTGGGACGGCAGGGAGGGTGTTGTCGGAGCGGATACAAAAACAGTTTATCTGGCATCAGATGATTTTATTTATATCATTACGTATAACTTCGGGACTAGAGCAGAAGCCAGTTTCCGGAAAACGTTTGAAATGATGTATAAGAGTTTTGTAATAGCACCGGTAACAGTTACAAATAGCAACACCAATCAAAACAGCAATGGTAATTCTAATTCCAATTCAAACTCAAATTTGAATCTAAATACAAATACAAACACAAATTCAAATACCAACTCCAATCTAAACGCAAATACGAATATAAGCGGTAACTAACAGTATTTGCAGTCTAAATTGATCTAGAAGCAGTGTTGATGTAAGTTAATTAAATATCTATGCAGGTAGAACTATATAAGCAAGTCAGTTGTCCGGTTCAAAAGGTCAGGTTAATTAAAATTTTAAGAACTGCCCTGCGAGCGGTAAGAAAGAAGGACTCAGTCAGTATTTCCGTCGCGGTTGTTAATGAAAAAACCGGCAAAGCTTTGAACAAAGCTTGGCGGGGAGTAAATAGCGTTCCAAGCGTATTATCATTTGAAGAAAAAGAGATAAAATCAAAGAAAAGTTCTTTCATATCACCAAAGCAAAAAGATAAATTCATCGGGGAAATAATAATTACGGATGCACTCGTAAAAAAGCGTGCCAAAGAAAACGACAGAACATACAAAGAGGAATTTGAATTTTTATTTATCCATGGCATTCTTCATCTAATGGGTTTTACGCACGAGTCAGAGGGGAGGGCGGATAAAATGGAAAAACTGGAGGGGAGGATCGCTAGCTTATTGAGCAATATATAAATTCATGCCATTAGTAAATCTAAAAACACTGCTGAAGAGTTTCCGTTATGCGATAAAAGGGATAAAGTATGTATTCCAGAATGAACAGAATTTTCGTGTTCAGATTATCGTGGCTGCTGTAATATTTGTATTAATGCTTGTATTTCCCCTGCAGCATTGGGAGCGCATCCTGCTTTCATTGGTTATTTTTATGGTATTAATCCTGGAGCTGATTAATACCGCGTTTGAAAAGATTGTCGATATATTGAAGCCCAGGGTCCATTTCTATGTGGAAATTGTCAAAGATATTATGGCTGCGGTTGTACTGATTGCGTCAATTGGCGCGATAATGATCGGAATTTATATATTCGTCCCGTACATTTTCGAGTAATTTGCAGAAATATCCAATACTCGGTATAATAAAAATCAAAGAGAGCGTGTATTTCATACTGAATACAAAAATTGCTCACATAACAAATAGATAAAAATCAAATGGCACAAGAAGAAATAATAACAGGACTAGATGTAGGATCCAACATGGTACGTGTGGTTGTTGGGCAAAAACATGAAAAAGACAGCAAAGTCCATATTCTGGGTATTGCTGAAGCACCATCCGAAGGAATCAGTAAGGGTGTTATTAATAGTATAGAGGATGCTGTCTCCAGTATTTCATCCTGTTTAGAGCAGGCGGAAAGAATGACCGGTATCCCGATCGAACATTCTTATGTAGCAATCAGCGGTTCACACATTATTTCTCAGGACAGCCACGGCATAGTCGCTGTGGCAAAAGCCGACGGCGAAATAAGAGAAGAAGACGTGGAAAGAGCGATTGAAGCAGCACAAACGGTAGCTACTCCGCCGAACTACGAAATTTTACATGTCATACCGAGGAGTTTTACAGTAGACAATCAAAAAGGGATTAAGGATCCGACCGGAATGACCGGAATCCGTTTAGAAGTTGATGCGGAAATAATTCTCGGTCAGTCATCTCAAATAAAAAATCTCACAAAATGTATTTACCGGACCAGCGTTGATATAGACGATTTGGTTTTGGGAGTTTTAGCTTCTGCCGAATCAATCCTGACAAAAAGGCAGAAGGACTTGGGTGTCGCGGTATTAAATATCGGCGGCGCGACGACCAGTTTGCTGGTAATGGAAGAGGGTGATGTCATACATACGGCTGTTTTGCCGATCGGCTCCGGACATATTACAAATGACATTGCGATAGGACTTAGAACTTCGATTGATGTTGCGGAAAAAGTTAAAATTGAATACGGATCCTCTCTACCCAATGAAATAAACAAACGGGAAGAGATTGATTTGAGCGAATTCTCACCGCAGGAAAGTGAAAGGGTTTCACAAAAACACGTTGCTGAAATAATCGAAGCGAGACTGGAAGAGATATTTGATATGGTTGAAAAAGAACTGAAAAATATCGGCAGAAGCGGATTGCTTCCGGCGGGGATTGTTTTGACCGGTGGCGGTGCAAAACTGCCCGGGATTGTAGAAACAGCGAAAGCCACGTTTAAACTGCCATGCCATGTTGGTTATCCGCTGGAAGTTGTCACGGCAATCGATAAAATAAATGATCCGACATTCACTACGGCGATCGGCCTGGTTTTATGGGGGTCTGAATTAACAACAAAATCGACCCGCGCTTTTAAAGGCGGCTTCTCTTCGGTAAAAGACGTAACTGGAAAAATGAATAAGTGGTTCAAATCACTGATGCCTTAGGAAAAATTGTAGTGTTCAAATTATGTGTTCACGTGTGTATAAAAGGCTTGCATTTTTCTTTGCAACCTTTTATTATTAAGAAGTAAAAATTACATAATTATTTTATGAAAAAAGGTATGGAAATCAAGCCTGATATCGAAACTTTTGCCAAGATAAAAGTGCTGGGTGTTGGTGGAAGCGGCGGTTCCGCGATCAACAGAATGATAACCTCAAAGATAAAGGGTATTGATTTCGTTGCGATAAATACTGACGCGCAGGCCCTGCATCATTCACAGGCCTCGCAAAAGATTCATATCGGCAAGGGCACAACTCGGGGCTTGGGTGCTGGCATGGATCCGGAACTGGGACAGAAAGCCGCGGAAGAAAACCGCGAAGAACTGAAAGAAACTCTGAAAGGCGCTGATATGGTATTCATAACCTGCGGTTTGGGCGGAGGTACCGGTACCGGTGCTGCTCCGGTGATTGCTGATATTGCCAAAGAGCTCGGTGCTCTGACTGTAGCTGTGGTAACAAAGCCATTTGATTTTGAAGGCGCACAACGCAAATCAATTGCTGATTCTGGTTTTAGAGATTTAAGTGACAGGGTTGATGCCATCATAACAATTCCCAATGACAGGATTCTTCAGATAGTTGATAAAAAGACATCTCTCTTGGATGCGTTCGGGATTGTGGATGATGTTTTAAGACAGGGTGTTCAGGGAATCTCAGATTTGATTACCGTACCCGGTTTGATCAATGTGGACTTTGCTGACGTAAAAGCGATCATGGAGAACACCGGTTCCGCATTAATGGGAATCGGCAGTGCCAGTGGTGAAAACAGAGCCGTGGAAGCCGCGAAGGCAGCTATTGATAGTCCGCTACTTGAACTCGATATTGAAGGTGCCAAAGGCGTCTTGTTTACAATTACCGGCAGTGCAAACTTAGGTATGTATGAGGTTAATGAAGCAGCGAAGATTATTACAGAGTCCGCCGATCCAAATGCAAAAGTTATCTTTGGTTCTGTTGTCGATGAAACGCTTGATGATGAAGTGAAGGTTACCGTGATTGCTACCGGTTTTGGTGAAGGTTCGAAGCCGAAGGCATTCAAACACAAAACATCCAATACACAGGAAATCAACTATTTTGGCAGAACTGAAGATTCGGTCTCACAAGCTCCCGCACCAGCAGCGCCTGTGGTATCTCCTTCGTCCATGAGAGGCGATTTAAACGACGATAAAAAATCTAAACAGATCAAAAAGGAAGAAGAGGATCTGGAAATTCCTGCGTTTATCCGCAAGAAGATGATGTAATATTTATAGTGTAATTTGCGTACTATATAACAGAGGCTAAAAATGCCTCTGTTATGCTATTTGATTATTCGTAGAATCAACGTATAATAAAGAAAAGAATGCAGTTATCATTAATTGGTTTTTATGATAAATGAAGAAAAAAAACGTTTTTTTAGATTATTCCTTAGCCTGTTTTTGACAATATTTTTGACATATCAAATTTTAGGAATTGTTGATAACCAATTTGATATGGTTAATCGCTATAGTGGTTTGTTGTATACATTTACTTCAATATGTATATTGGTTATTTCTTTTTTGTTTTTATATATTTTATTTTCATTTGTTTTAAGAATAGAAGGTTCAAAAAAAGAACTATTCAGTAAAAAGACAATTAATACTTCAAATGCGGCCATCACATTATTGTTTATAGTTCTAACTGGCTTAATATTTATGGTATTGATTATCGGATCTAATTTATTTTTGAGTGGAGAAGCAGCAATATTTATAATGTTCTTTTTAATAATTCCATTTATAGCTATATCTTTATTAGCAGCAGGATTTATAATAAAATTAATATTTGGTAAAAAAAATGAACAAGGAAAGATCACAAAACAACAATAGAAACACAATAATTATTGCCGTAGTATTAAGTTTTTTTGTCGGCGGTTCTTCTGGAATATTGTTTGGGATGCTGGGTGGCAGTATTGTAAGAAATAACGACTCGCTTTCAAATTTAACCGGATCACTAGAAGCAAAAAAATATGTAATTGAAGAAAGTTCCTCAACGGTAGATGTTGTGGAAAAAGTCAGCCCGGCGGTAGTAAGCATTATTGCCACGCAGGATTTAAGCGATTATTACAATCAGACCGGTCCGAATGTTTATCCTTTCGATAATTTTTTTCAATTTGATTTGCCGAATGATCTCCCGAGCGGAAAGCAGGAGGTAAGTAGCGGTACGGGATTTATTATTTCAGCGGACGGAATGATCGTTACCAATAAACATGTGGTGTCAATCGAAAATGCCGAATACTCCGTACTGACCAACGACGGAAAAAGTTATGCTGCAACAGTCGTATCAATTGATCCGCTGAACGATATCGCCATCTTGGATATTGAAGCAGCCGGTTTAACAGCGGCTGAGCTGGGTGATTCTGATGTGCTTCAAATCGGGCAGACAGTTATCGCTATCGGAAATTCGCTCGGAGAATATAGCAACACAGTAACCCGCGGTGTAATCAGCGGAATTGACCGTACGATAACCGCCAGCGGACAGAGCGGGACGGAGACATTGGAAGGTGTGATTCAAACAGATGCATCAATTAATCCCGGTAACTCCGGCGGTCCGCTTTTAAACCTTGAAGGTCAGGTGATCGGCATGAATACCGCTATCGACAGCCAGGGAGAATCGATCGGATTTGCCATACCGGTTAATGAAACAAAAACCGTCGTTGCCAGTGTGCAAAAATATGGAAAAATCGTCAGGCCGGTTCTGGGTATCCGTTATATTCCCGTGACACCGGCAATCGCTGAAAAAAACAGTCTGCCAGTTGAGGCAGGTGCTCTGATCACTAAGGGAAGAACTGATGAAGATCTGGCAATAATTGCCGGCAGTCCCGCAGAAAAGGCCGGTTTAAAGGAGAACGATATTATCCTCTCCATTAACGGCGAGCTTATCGACGGAAATAACAGTCTGGCAAGGATTATCAGAAAATTCCTGCCCGGTGAATCAGTCGTATTAAAAGTAATGCGCGATAATAATGAAATAACAATTGATGCGGTCTTAGAAGAATATTCAAAGGAATAATATGCGAGAGTTGATCGAACAAATAAAAGAATTAAGGAAAAAAATTTCCGGCATCTGGGGGTTTCTTTGACCTTGAGCAATTAAAAACAGAAATCAAAATACTGGAATTGGAGATGAACCAGTCTGATTTTTGGAACAATCCAGATAATGCCAGAGATGTCAGCCAAAAAGCTGATGAGCTTCAAAAAGAGGTTCAAAGATGGGAGACACTTAAGCGGGAGACCGATGATATTTTGGAAATAGCTAAAATCGATGAAGCGGACCAGGATGTGAATCTGCGGGAAGAAGTAGAAAAGAAATACAAGACACTGCTTGAGCAATATGAAGATTACGAATTCTTTACTTTGATGAGTGGAGAGTATGACCGCAAGGACGTGATTTTGACGTTCCATGCCGGATCAGGCGGAAATGATGCGCAAGACTGGTCAGAGATGCTCCTTCGGATGTATCTGCGTTTTGCTGAGCGGAAAGGGTATTCTGCAAAAATCATCCAGGAAAGCAAAGGTCAGGAAGCCGGATTGAAAAGCGCCACAGTTATAATCAAAGGTTTATGGGCTTACGGGTATTTAAAGTCGGAAGCGGGTGTTCATCGTTTAGTCCGGATTTCCCCCTTTGATGCGGAAAAAATGCGTCATACGTCTTTTGCGCTGGTAGAAGTAATTCCTGATCTGGGCGACGTCAGCGAGATTGAAATCAAAGATGAGGAATTAAGAATAGATACATACCGTTCATCGGGAAACGGCGGACAAAGCGTCAATACTACCGACTCCGCTGTACGTATCACCCATTTACCTACCGGTTTGGCAGTTGCCTGTCAAAATGAACGTTCACAGATGCAGAACAGGGAATTTGCATTAAAAATACTTAAAAATAAACTTTTCCAGTTAAGGCTGAAGGAGCGGAAAGCAGAGTCAGATAAATTGAAAGGAGAAACATTATCCGCGGAATGGGGAAATCAGATCAGGTCATATGTACTGCATCCTTATAAAATGGTAAAAGATCATAGAACAAAATATGAAACGGTAGAACCGGAGCGAGTATTAAACGGAGAGTTGGAGGGGTTTGTCGAAGCATATCTACGGATGGAATCGGGTAATAAAAATTAGCAATTTACTAAATAACCAAGGAAAAATATATGTGCGGAATTGTGGGTTATATAGGGAATAAGCCAGCCAGATCAATTTTAATGGACGGTTTAAAAAAGCTCGAATACCGAGGCTATGATTCAGCCGGAATTGCCATATTTGAAGATGGAAAAATCCAGCTGGAAAAGAAAAAGGGGAAAGTTGCCGTTCTGGAAAACGCATTAAACGATAAGGTATGGAACGGCACAGTCGGCATATCACATACGCGCTGGGCGACGCACGGCAAGCCGTCATCAGTTAATGCGCATCCGCACACGGACTGCAAGGAAAAAATTGCCATTGTGCATAATGGAATCATCGAAAACTATCTGCAATTAAAAAAGTGGTTATCCGAAAAAGGACATACATTTATTACCGAAACCGATTCGGAAGTCTTAGCGCATCTGATTGAAGAGGAATATAAAGGTGATTTGAGTGAAGCGGTCAGGACTTCGCTCACCAAAATAGAAGGGACATATGGAATCGTAGTTATGCATTCTGACCATCCGAATCTTATTATCACTGCGCGCAAGGGCAGTCCGGTGGTGATTGGCTTGGGTAACGGTGAAAATTTTGTTGCTTCAGATGTTGCACCTTTGATCAACCATACCAAAAATGTGGTGTATCTTGAAGATGAAGAAATAGCGGAAATATCTCCTGATAAATATCGGATTTTTACAATCGGCAAAGAAGAGCGGGATCATGAAGTCAGTAAAATTGATTGGGGGATCGAAGAAGCTGAGAAACAAGGATATGATCATTTTATGCAAAAAGAGATTTTTGAAGAGTCAGACGCAGTCCGTAATGCGATGCGCGGCAGGGTGATACCTGAGGAAGGCATTGCTCATCTCGGCGGTTTGAACATGACCGATGATGAAATGCGGAGTGTGAGGAGGATTGTAATTATTGCCTGCGGGACCGCGCATTATGCCGGCAGAGTCGGGGAATATATGATAGAGCGTTATGCCAATATACCTCTGGAAGTGGAGTATGCTTCTGAGTTCCGTTATCGCGATCCGGTTATTGATGAAGGGACTATTGTTTTTGCGATCAGTCAGTCGGGTGAAACTGCTGATACACTGGCAGCCATGCAAGAAGCAAAAAGAAAAGGTGCAAAGACACTTGGTATCGTGAATACGGTTGGTTCAACAATCGCCAGGGAATCGGACGGAGGTACTTATATCCATGCCGGTCCGGAGATCGGCGTAGCATCCACCAAGGCTTTTTCCGGACAGTTAACGGCACTGGCTATTCTGGCGCTACAATTCGGGCGTCTGCGCGATATGTCAATTTCAACCGGACAACAATTAGTCAAAGAGTTGACAAATATTCCTGGAAAAATAGAAAACATCCTTGCTCAGAACGACTATATAAAAACGCTTGCTGAAAAATACGCAAAATATAAAGACTTCTTTTTTCTGGGCAGGGGAATTAATTATCCCATTGCATTGGAGGGCGCTCTGAAATTGAAGGAGATTTCTTATGTTCATGCTGAAGCATATCCGATGGCTGAGTTGAAACATGGTCCGATCGCATTAATTGATGAAAATTTCCCTTGCGTGGTAGTCGTGCCGAAAGATGATTATTACGAAAAAAACATTAGCAACATCCAGGAGATTAAAGCGCGCGGTGGAAAGATTATAGCCATCGCGACGGAGGGTGATAATGAAATAGCCAAATTGGTAGATGAAGTTATTTATATACCACCAACGATGGATTTGCTCCTGCCGCTATTAACTGTTGTCCCCCTGCATCTTTTTGCCTACCACATGGCGGTGGCGTTGGGGAGAGACGTCGACAAACCAAGGAATCTCGCAAAATCCGTAACTGTTGAGTAATATTTGTTTATCATAAACTGACCAATATCTTATGAATAAAGAATACCCAATTCGTCCCGATAATCTAGCCAGAAATGTTTCTGAAGATGATGATGGATATGAATTTTCTGATGCGCAGGATGGAGAATTAAGTTTAGTTGATGATGAAACTAATGCATTTTCTCCGTCTGATCAACCAAAAACAATTGAAAAGGCGCCAATATGGGAATTGGTAGGCCGTTATGAGGATGTAGGGAAATTGCATGATTTGGCGATTGCAGTCGCATTGGAAGTTGCGGAAGATCCGGATAATACAGAAAAAAGAGAACACCTTGAAGCATTAAATGTACAACTGGTTAAGATGATCGCTGAAATCAGAAGGAATCTGGATTTCCAGGAAGAGCATGACATGGTTCAGCATAAGTGGACTTTAGGTTTGGAAAGTTTTGGTGAAGCGCTTGATTCCGGGGTGAGGACAATAGAAATGGATATCCGTTCCACCAAAGACGGTCATCCGGTGGTATCACATGCCTTAAAATTGAAAGAAAATATTTTCCAAGGGAAGAAGGTAAGCGAAATGACGCTTGATGAAATTAAAGAAAAATTTCCGGATACATCGAGCATGGATGAAATTTTTGCATTTTTCCAAAAGTACCGCGAAGATCATGAATTAGTACTCGAGTTAAAAGACATAAGCAGTGTGGATGGGATTGTTGAATTGATAAAAAAGTATGATTTAGCGGATGCAGTAAGAATCGCATCACTGTCACCGGCAATTATTGAAGCAGCATACGAAAAATGCCCCGAGATTAAAGGTTTTCTATTGAATGGTGGGATAACGCCGTTCCTAACTGTCCCAATCGAAGATGGAGCTGATGGGGATATAGAAAGTAGATTAGAAAAATTTTTATTAAAAGGCACGGATGGTTGGAGGGCGGGCAAGATGGGTTCGGTAGAAATAGTCTTTTCCGGTGGGACCTACCCAAGCCCCAAGGAAGCAAAATTAAGAGGTGAGGGGGTGCATGCGCAAACAGGTTATGCCTTTTTCCGTATTCCGGAAGAAATGAAAGAAATTTTAGGAGGGGATAGAAGTTCAATTTCACTATCAGCAGTTTTAATCGCCAGCAATATAATTTCACTTTTTTCTAAAAAAACCGGTGAGGAAATGATGCGCTCATACGCGGCTTTGGCGGAGCAGGCCGGTTTAAAAACTATGGCAACGACTTGGATGGAAAAGGCCGGCAAAGTTATCAAACCTCTGCGGCCGGAGGAGCAGTTTAAGCTTCTAAAAAAATTAGGAGTTAATACAATCTATACTTTAAATCCGGCTGAACTGGCTAGGAAAGCTAGAAGTGGTACCGATAGTAAAAATGATTCTTCTGCAAGGTAATCTGATTGACATCATGTACTGAATAAGTATAATAGAACCATGGGAGTCCTCTTGGCAGGGTCAGGGCATTTACTCTGTAAATGCAGCTGGCACCGCCTGAACGGGGACTTTTTTGATGGGAAAATCAAGAATATTTCTATACTTTCTGGTCAGCTTTATCTGCGGAATTGGCATCGCATCATTTGGAGCAGATATCGATCCTTTTTTTACTTATGTTTTATTTTTTGGTTTGACTGTTGTTTTAGTATTCATTTGGCAAAAAAAGTTATGGCGGTTATTACTGCTTTGTTTGCTTGGAATTATAATTGGAATTTGGCGTTTTAATTTATCAAAGCCAAATATCAGTGAACAGCACATTGCTTTTTATAACGGATCGGAAAAGGAATTCAGGGGAATAATCATTGAAGAACCCGATGTCCGCAAAGAACAGGTAAAGCTGACAGTCAGACCCGAATCGCATGCCGGCAAGGTGTTGCTTAATACGCAACTGTTTCCGGAATATCAATACGGAGATCGCTTAGAAATAAAATGCAATTTGGAAGCACCGGAAAAAATAGAGGATTTTGCCTATGACAAATATTTATCCCGTTTTGGTGTTTATTCAATTTGTTATCGTCCGAAAATAAAAGTTATATCCCAAAATAACGGATCGAGAGTTCTGTCCCATATGTTCGGGATAAAAAATAAATTTATCCAAAATATCAACCGGCAGTTGCCGGAACCACAGTCATCATTTCTCGGCGGATTGCTACTGGGTGCGAAGCGGGGAATTCCCGATGATCTGATGGAGAATTTTAACCGGACCGGCACAACGCATATCGTGGCGATCTCCGGTTACAATATCACAATCATCGCAGTCCTCTTGCTTTCTGCGTGCAAAAATTTGAGTATACCGCGCAAAAGAGCGTTCTGGTTGATTGTTACCGCATTGTTGTTTTTTATGCTGATTACCGGCGCGCAGTCTTCAGTCGTGCGGGCGGTTGTAATGGGAATCGTTATGCTGATTGCCAAACAGCTGGGACGCCTTTCGCGAATTACTAATACCTTGGTACTAACCGCTGTGATTATGCTGGTTATTAATCCGAAGGTGCTGATATTTGATGCGGGATTTCAGCTTTCATTTTTGGCAACAATGGGATTAATCTATTTATCGCCGATGCTGGAAAAAATATTTACCCGCCTGCCGAACATTTTCCAAATCAGGGAGTCATTTATTGCAACAACGTCAGCCACAATATTTACATTACCCCTGATACTTTTTCAATTTGGCAGATTGTCTGTTGTAGCGATCTTGGTTAACATATTGATTCTGCCGATAATCCCGTTTGCTATGGGTGTCGGTTTTTTAACCGGATTATTATCATTTATTTTTCCTCCGCTAGCAACCGTGTTTTCGTGGATAGTCTGGCTGATGCTTGCCTATATTATTAAGGTTGTGGAATTATTTTCTGATCTACAATTTGCTTCCATCAATATTTCTGAATTTTCCCTGGCAATGCTGATCGCCGGTTATTTATTAATTGCTGTTTTGATGATCATTGTTGCAAGAAGACAAAAGCGATTTGATGAACTTCAAATGACATAAAAATTAATTGACTTTTTAAGTAAATATTATATGCTTGATGTAGAAAAATGCGACTTTTTAAGTAATTTTGTTGTTGATTCAATAACTATAATAAGTGTATGAAAAATATCGGAATTATCACCGGTGGTGGCGACGGAGGAGGACTAAATGCGGTTATTAAAGGTGCCGCGCAAATGGCCGGCCGGAAAGGCGTCAAAACTTTTGCCATACCTAACGGCTATGCCGGATTATATAATTTGATTGATATGGATTCATTGGTTGAATTGACGCCGTCCAGGTTGGATGTTTTTAGTATAAATTTAGCGGGATCAGAAGCCGGTCATTCACGGGTGAAAATTGCCAAGATTGAAGACGAGAATAAATATGAGCGAATTAAAGCAGGTCTTGCAAAATTTGAAATTGACGGCCTGGTAATCAGTGGTGGTGACGATACGGGCAGTGTGATATTGGACCTGGATAAGCACGGTATAAAATGCGTGCACGCTCCAAAAACTATGGATTTGGACCTGATGTCATATTCTGTCGGTGGAGATTCAGCTATTGAGCGCCTGGCCGGATTTATCCGCGACATTGAAACAACCGGCCGTACGCATAATCGGATTATGGTTTTGGAAACATTCGGCCGTTATGCCGGGCACAATGCTTTCCGCGGAGGCGTGGCTGGTGAATGCGATGCAATCTTGATTCCGGAAATTCCGGTGGATTTTGACGAGCTTTACCGCCACATGAAAAAAGTATTCACCAAAAGGATTATCGAAAGTGATATCAATGCCGGTACTTATATTATTGTGGTTGCGGAGGGTTTTAAAGACGCATCCGGAGAAGACATTCATGATTCTTCTGTTGGACTTGATTCGTTCGGGCATAAAAAACTTACCGGGGCCGGTAAATACGTCGCAAAGGAGTTGGAGCGAAGACTGGAAAGTGATCCGGAAATCAAACAGTTTATGCAGGAGCAGGGAATGTATGTGGAAGGAATATACGACACACCCGAAGTCAGAGCCGTTGTACCTAGTCATTTGGTGCGTAGTGGATTTACGTCTGCCTATGACGCTAATTTTGGCATAGAGGCGGGTGCAGGGGCAGCATATCTGCTTTTGGAGGGAGTACACAATGTTACAGTGACCGGATTCAAAGATGGAGTATTTCACTATATGGATGTTGCAGAGGCTATCAAACGCCGTTCGGTTGATCTGGAGCAAGTTGCTTTATATGAGCAGGTAGGTTTCTGTTTCGGGCGAGTACGACAAGATTTCACAGCTAAACACAAGAAGGTAACGGGTAAAATAGATCGGATTTATTAGATTTAAATATAAAGAATTTTATTATGAGCGAAACATTACAGACTGATAATCAGAAGTTCGACGTAGATACTTTGGTTAAAGATTTGGTTATGACCGACAGTATCGATGAGAAGCAGAAGATTACTTCTGATATTTTCAAGATAGCAAAGTCAAAAGGAATTTATTTAAGCTCAATTAATGATCTGTATAGAGCATACGGAGAGGGGAAATGTTCCGGGTTTACTGTTCCGGCAATTAATTTAAGAAGCCTGACGTATTATCTGGCGAAATCGGTTTTTCGAGTGGCAAAAAATAATAATACCGGATCATTTATTTTTGAGCTTGCGAAATCTGAAATGGGTTATTCGCATCAAACGCCCGTTGAATATGTTGGAGTAATCCTGGCAGCTGCAATAAAAGAAGAATATTCCGGACCGGTATTCATCCAGGGAGACCACTTTCAGGCAAAACTCGAAAATTTTATTGCCGACAGAGAAAACGAGATACAGTCATTAAAAAGCATTATCGATGATTCTGTTGCCGCCGGTTTTATGAATATTGATATCGATTCGTCTACACTTGTAAATCTTGATAGAGAAAGCATCGTTGAACAACAGCGCGATAATTTTGAAATCTGCGCAATATTAACAAAATATATCCGAGATATTCAGCCGGAAGGGGTTAATATATCCATTGGCGGGGAGATCGGCGAGGTTGGAAAAAAGAACAGTACAGCGGAAGAGCTAAAAGTATTTATGGAAGGGTATAACGAAGCATTAGGATCTGATCGGGAAGGTATCAGTAAAATCAGCATTCAAACCGGCACTTCGCATGGTGGTGTCGTTTTGCCGGACGGTTCGATTGCGCAGGTAAAGGTGGATTTTGCCACGCATAAAGAGCTGTCGGTATTCGCCCGGGAAAAATACAATTTAGGCGGTACCGTACAGCACGGCGCATCCACACTGCCCGATTCAGCGTTTCACAATTTGCCGGAGAATGAATGTTTGGAGGTTCATTTGGCCACGAATTTTCAGAATATGATATACGATAGTGCAATTTTCCCCAGTGAACTAAGGGATAAAATGTATAAATGGATTTGGGATAATATGTCCGATGAAAAAAAGGAAGATCAAACGGATGATCAGTTCATTTATAAATCCAGAAAAAAGCCCCTGGGAATATTCAAAAAAGAAATCATGAACTTACCGGAAGCAGTGAAAGAGGGTATTGCAAAAGAAATTGAAGAAAAGTTTGATTTTCTGTTCAAACAGTTAAAAGTAAATGATACAAAGGATATTGTAAATGAATTCATCAAACCGAATAATTTTGAATTCAATTTCAAGCCGTCAGAATCAAAATTAGACGGCGAGGGTGCCGATTAAATTTATCAAATATCTTTTATAATTGAATAGTAGTTGGGCGTCCGCGTGTTGAGGATGCAATGATCAAAAAAATCAGTTTAATAACACTATCCATCGGGGTAGTGTTATTTTTGGCAATTTATATTTTTGGTAAAAATAATTCAGAGCTGAAAATATATTTTCTGGATGTCGGTCAAGGGGATGCCATCCTGATTCGTACGCCGGAAAATCAGGATATTTTAATTGATGGCGGGCCGGGCAATATGGTTGTAAATGAAATAGGCAAATTCTTGCCGTTTTATGACCGTGATATTGAACTGATGATTCTGACGCACGCTCATTCCGATCATGTTTCCGGGCTAGTGGAAGTGCTTAAACGCTACGAGGTCGATCAAGTGCTTTTTTCCGGGGACGTTATACATAATGCGCCAGATTATTTAGCATGGCTTGATATTATTTTAGAAAAATCAATTCCGCTAAAAGTTGCAACCTGTTGTGAAACATATAAATTGGGTGATCAGCTGGAATTACAAATCCTTTATCCCTTCGAAGATTATTCCGGGAAAGAGCCTGAGGATCTTAATGAAAGCTCTGTTGTATCCCGTCTGGTGTATAAAGATAGAGAGTTTCTGTTTACTGGTGATGCGCCGATTGAGGTGGAGGAAAAGCTGATTGAAAAAATGATACATATTGAATCGGATATTTTGAAAGTTGGGCATCATGGCAGTAAATATTCCTCCGGTGAACTATTTTTGGATGCTGTAAGTCCTGACTATGCGGTTATTCAATCCGGGGAGGGAAATAGTTTCGGTCATCCGCATTTTAAATCAATTAATAATCTGCAAAAACTTAATATAGAAATAATTCGAAATGACCAGTGCGGGACAATTACTATGGAGACCGATGGTATTGATCTGGAACTAAGCAGCGAAAGGTGTGATTTATGAAGCGTTATAATATTCCAGGGTATGTGCATTTTGTGACCACGAGAACATATAACAGTGTCCCGTATTTTGGTGATGATGTTTGCTGTCAGATTTTGTTGGATGTTATCAATCGATTGAGATATGAATTAAAATTCCATCTGGTTGGGTTCGTATTTATTCCGAATCATGTGCATTTATTGCTAAAACTTTGGATAGGTTCGAATTTATTCGAACCGGAAGCGAATGAATTCGCTTCTACCCGTGGTAATATATCTTACGTTGTTCAACGAATAAAAGGGACAAGCGCCAGAGAAATAGATAGGTATCTTAAAAGAACAGGGAATGTTTGGCAAAAAAGCTTTTACGACTTCAACATCTATTCAGAAAGAAAATTTATCGAAAAACTGGACTATATTCATAACAACCCGGTCAAGCACGGGTATGTGCAAAATCCGGAGGATTGGAAATATTCTTCATGGCATAATTACTACCAGGACGATGATTCAATAATGATAATTGATAAAATTGATTGATTGTGATTATTGGTTAGCTCGGGTGACGTCACCCGAGATACCCGAGGTCAGATTCATTCAAATCTTGATTATCATTGGATAGGTTCGAATTAATCAATTCTAGAATAATTATTACAGTATAGTTTTTGGATAGGTTCGAATTTATTCGAACCGGGCGCGAATGAATTTGCTTTTACCCAAATAGGATATCATTCGCTATAAAATAAATAAAAAACACCCGTCCCATGTTAGTCTGGGACGGGCCACGAATGGAAGGCTCAAGCCTTCAACGTGTCCGACGCGTGTCGGTTACGCGCGGATCACGCCGCTCGTGTTCGCCGTCTTGGCGTCCTGCGTCTTGGTCGTCTTCTTGGCCACCACGGCCGACTTGGGGACTTCGAGACTGCTGGTGATGATCACGTGCTCGGCCAGGAGAATTCCACTGGCATCACGAGTTCTCCCCTCGAAGGCGCTGTGGTCATCTCGACTACTGCTCGTCGTCGCTTCGTGCTTCGTCAGTGACGCATAGTCCGTCGTCTGGAGGACCAGCGTCGAGTTCGCCTCGATGATCGCGGTCGCGCTGATGAACATGAGCACATCGGCGTTTTCCGCATACTTCGCATCCGCGATCGCCGTCGTCTTGTTGTTGACGTGCGCGATCGTGCCGTCGTTCTGCGCAAAGGCCCAAGCGAGGGTCGTTGCGCTGCTCAGCTCGTCGGTCCGCGGGGCCGTAGCATACGCGTTGCTCGCGCTCGCGTTGGCCGCCGCCGTCATGATCACGAGAGTCGCCATGATCGTCACGAAGACCGCGAATCGCGGCCGATGTAGTCGTCTCATGACAGTTTCCTCCATCCATGAAGGTTTTGTCGCGTCAGTGACGACAAGCTAGGATGTGCGACATTGTGATGAGCCGCGCAAACAAAAGACCTCCTTTCGGTCAGAAGTGGTAACAAGCATCCCTTTCCGAAGCTTGTTTGGTAGGTGCAATGAAATGCCCAAGGAAGGGCACTTTATTTATACCACTTGGCTAATCTTAGGTCAAATAGTTAAGATAGTAACTAGTAACAAGTAGCTAGCAATCGGACGGATAATCATTAAATCAGAATAGGTTTCCAGTTACTGATTACATGTTCCTGCTTACTAATAAATAGATTATTCTAAAATTAACATCCTATATCTCTCTATATAAAAAATGTAAAATTTGATAAAATACAAAAATGAAAGGATCAACACACGCCGTTATCGGCGCAAATACTGTCTGGGTGCTGGCATTGTTTTCCGGTTTTTCCTGGAACCCTTTTTTAATTTTAATGGGGGCCCTGGGTGGTTTACTACCTGATTTGGACGCGTCTGATTCCAAAATTAAACACTTGGAAGTCGGTTACGGAAAAGGAAAAAATCGAATCGCGCTGAAACCTTTTTATTTGATCAGCTGGATTGTGTCATCCATTTTTAAACATAGGGGAGCTTTCCATTCCATACTGGCTGTGATCTTGGTGGGGTGGGGAAGTTTTTTCCTGTTTTTGTTTTTGAGTCAGTGGGTAGAAATTCTCGGCCACGAGTTTTGGTTAGTATTAACCTTGGGTTATGCGAGTCATATCATTGCTGACGGCATGACTCATCATGGCGTTCCTCTACTTTGGCCCTGGAAGTGGAATTTTCACATGTTGCCCAAACCGCTTAGGGTTAGAACGGGAGGAATCACTGAGAGGATTCTATATGTTGTATTATTGCTTACCCTGGCATTATTTGTCATCAATAGTTATTCATTTATTCAAATATGATATAATACAAACAGCTTATCAATAACGTAAATACAGTGGAAGAAGAACTAAGTCCGAGCGCGATTATACCGACGCCGGCACCAAAAAAGAAAAGATGGTTTAAGAGGTGGTGGGGAATTACAATAATTGTATTTATTTTACTGACAATCGTATTTGCTGCGGTGTTAATATTCCAGATATATGCATTAATTAACAATCCTGAAAATGAAGTAAGTGATTTAAAGGTTTATGATGTCAGCGCTGATAATGACCCGTATTTAGGTTCGCCGGATGCAAAAGTTAAAATTATCGCTTTTGAGGATTTTGAATGCCCATTCTGCGGTGAAGCATTCTCCATAATCAGAGAACTGACATCAACTTATGGTGATCAGATCCAATTTGTTTTTCGTGACTTTCCTATTGTCGAAAACCATCCGAATGCGCCGAAAGCACATGAAGCGGCTGAATGCGCGAACGCACAAGGTAAATTCTGGCAGATGCATGATAAGCTGTATCAGAATCAGGAAAATCTATCCGTCGCTGATTTAAAACAATTTGCCATAGGAATCGGACTTGATGCAAAGTCATTTGATACATGTTTAGACAGCGGCCGTTTTGCAGCTGAAATAGAAAAAGACAGAACCGACGGTATCGCGGTTGACGTCAGGGGTACTCCAACCTGGTTTTTAAACGGTTATCGTATCGAAGGTGTAGTTCCGCTGGAAGACTTTAAGGCGTTAATAGATCTGTTACTAGCTAATTAATCGGTTTAGTCCAATGATGTGATAAATTATCGGCTTTTTGTTTGGGGGTAATTTTTATTTGCCTCTGGTTTGTAATCTGTTTCTGCTTAATTCATTAAAATTCCAATTACAAAATTATGATTCAACTCAGCGAGCATTCTTTTAAAAAATTAATTATTGCGATGGCTGTTTACCTGACATCGCTATTTGCAGCAAATACACTCGGACTGAAAATAATGCCTTTTATTTTCGGTTCGCATCTCTCCGCGGCTGTTTTTTCTTTCCCGATCGTATTTTTGACCACGGATGTTATCGGAGAAATTTACGGCAAACGTGTTGCAAAGTTATTTGTACTGGCGGGTTTTGTCAGTACGGCAATATTTATTGGCTTTTCATTTTTATCACTGGCTGTACCCTGGTCTCCGGATGGTGAGTGGGCAAAAGCGGGCTATAATCAGATTTTCGGGATTTCGATCCGAATAGCCATCGCTTCACTCGCCGCTTTCTTAATCGCGGAATATCAGGATGTGCTGTCGTTCTTTTTCTTCCGTGATAAACTGAAAATTAAATTATTTTGGTTGCGTTCTATATTATCTAATCTTTGGTCACAACTGCTGGATTCGGTAATATTCATGGTGATTGCATTCGCAGGTATTTATTCTACCGGCACACTGATCAGCATTATTATTTCCTGGTGGTTGTACAAAGTTGTTATGGGTATCCTTTATACGCCGCTTTCGTATATTGGCTTACATTTATTGCGTGAGCGAAAAGAAGAGCAATCAGTTAAATAATTTTATACATAATTATGAAAAAAAGTGTAGCGATTATTGGTGCGTCACAAGACCGGTCAAAATATGGCAACAAGGCGGTCCGGGCATATCTCAATCAAGGATGGAAAGTTTTTCCAGTCAACCCGACCGAAAAAATGATTGAGGGATTAAAGGTTTATGGCTCAATATTGGAGATTAAAAAAAATATTGATCGTGTAAGCATTTATCTGCCCCCGTTTATTGGTATGGGAATTATTGAGGACGTTGCTAAAAAAGAACCTAAGGAAGTATTTTTTAATCCCGGGTCTGAAAGTGATGAGTTGATTATCAAAGCAAAAAAACTGGGAATTGACCCGTTATTAGCCTGTAGTATCGTTGATATTGATGTGCAGCCGGATACGCTCTGAGGCGATATTTACAACTTTATTCAATTCATTTATACTATTAACACTATATAATTAATTACTAGAAGGGAATTAAATAAATGAGTGAGCAAGAAACAAAAGGATTTTTTGGCAACATGTCTCCAAAGGCAAGTTTTGTTTTTGGTTTGACGGTTGGTGTCGCGATTATCAGCATTGTCGGTTTTATAACAGTATTAACAATGTCCGGCGATGGAGACAAAGTAGCAACCAATAAGAATACAAACACAAATACCAATACTGCAGTAGCAAATACAAATACAGCGGCAGCTGCAGCGCCGGTTGATATTAAGTTGACTGCAATAACAGATACCGACCACATTCGTGGTGATAAAAATGCGTCAGTTACTTTAGTGGAATTTTCAGATTTTGAATGTCCTTATTGTTCAAGAGTAGCTCCGACTTTGGATGCGCTACTTGATAAGTATGAAGGTGATATCCGACTGGTCTACAAACATTTTCCGTTAACTTCAATCCATCCGCAGGCAGTACCGGCGGCAGAAGCAGCAGAATGTGCAAATGACCAGGGTAAGTTCTGGGAATACCACGATGCACTTTACGCAGATCAGTCAAAGTTAGCTGAAGGATATTATTCGGAACTGGCAGTGACACTGGGATTAAATAAAGCTCAATTTGATGAATGTTTTGATTCACGAAAATATCAAGACAAGGTTACTGCGCAATCTGTAGAAGCACAGGCAGCCGGCGGAAAGGGTACGCCTTATACGGTCATGATTGACGCTGATGGAAATACAACACCTTTGAGTGGTGCCATACCTCAGGCAAATTTTGAAGCTGCCATTGATCAGGCGTTGGCTAACTAATCCTTGATCTAGAAATAGGCTGGTATGATTCCATATTTTCAGGTTACCAGTATAGAAATCGGACCAATTACTTTGCAAGCATGGGGGACCATGCTTGCTTTGGCATTTGCCGTCGGGATATATTTTTCGGCTGGTGAACTGAAAAAAAGAGGTGGCGATCCGGAAAAGATTATTGACGCAAGCTTTTGGGTAATCATCTCTGCAATCTTGGGCGCAAGATTCTTCTATGTTTTAGGAAATCTGGATTTATTCCGTGAAAATTGGCTCTCAGTTTTCAAATTATGGGAGGGTGGCGCGACGCTGATCGGCGGTGTATTCGGTGCTATATTAGCGTTTCTGATTTATACTAGAAAGAAGAAATTTAGTTTTTGGGAGCTAGCGGAACCGGTTGTATTTATTCTCCCGCTTAGCATCTTCATAGGCAGAATCGGGTGCTTTCTGATCCATGACCATATGGGAAAGATAACCAGCGTGCCCTGGGGTATGGAGTATGTGGATGGGACAATCCGGCACGAAACAACAATATACAATGCTCTGAGCATGTTGTTGCTTTTTATTCTGTTCTTAATTCTAAAAAAATATCCTTGGTCAAGAAAAGAAGGATTCTTTACTACGATACTTTTGTTTTGGTATGGGATTAGCAGATTTATAGCGGATTTTTTCCGCGCGGATGATCTGCCAATGTCAGATGCTCGTTGGTATGGATTAACACCTAATCAATACATAGCTATTGTCATGATTGCTGTTAGCCTGTATCTTTATAATCACTATCAAACCATTAATTTAAAAAAAACATGAAAAAAGGAACCAAGCTGACAGTGAGTATAATTGGTATAGCAGTTGTTGCAGTTATTGCTATACTCTGGTCACTACCAAACGATAAAGTAGCATACAATAATGTGGAATCAGCCAGGCCGTTTCGTGGTAACGCCGATGCCAGAATAGTTATACAGGAATACTCTGATTTCCAGTGTCCTGCCTGTCAGTCCGGGGCAAAATATATGGATTCAGTATTAGCAAAATTTAGTGATCAAATACGGTTTGAATTTAAACATTTTCCCTTAACAACCATTCATGAGAATGCATTTAATTCGGCTCTTGCATCAGAGTGTGCTAATGACCAGGGAAAATTTTGGGAATTGCATGATATCATGTTTGACAACCAGAATAACCTGAAAAAAGATGATCTGAAAAATTATGCAAGTCAGATTGCAGGAATTGATGCGGCATCTTTTAGTGCCTGTCTCGATAATCGGGCAGAAAAGGATATCGTAAATGCGGATATTAAAAACGGGAATAATCTTGGTGTTCAAGGAACGCCGACATTCTATATCAACGGTAAAGAGCTGGAAAACTACACTCTGCTGGAGCAGGAAATTCAGAGAGAGATTTTATAGGAGAATAAAAAAACAAAAAAGTGAACTGTATGTTCACTTTTTTGTTTATGGTAAAATGAGTGTGTATTTAATTCCTTAATAAAACATTATGTATATAAGCCAAAAACGCATACTTTTAGCCTTTTCCGCGCTATTATTCATAATATCCCTCATAACACCCGGTTCAGTTAATGCGGCATATGGAGATACTACTACGTATGTCGGAAAGATATACGATGGTGACGGGGGTTCGGCGGTCAACGCCTACTTTGATTTTCCGGAAGATATTACTGTGGATTCATCCGGTAATTTTTATATTGCCGATACGTATAACAACGTAATCAGAAAAATAAACACATCTAACATTGTATCAACAGTTGCCGGCACCGGATCTTATGGTGACGTAATCGGTTCAAAATCAGTAGCCGAATTTGCTCTGCCACGCGGAGTAGCAGTGGATGGTTCCGGTAATGTCTATGTTGCTGACACGGGTAACAATAAAATAAAGAAAATTTCTGCCGGCGGATCGGTGACTACGCTGGTCAGTGCTGATCTAAGTAACCCTGAGGGCGTTTCTGTATACGGGAGTACACTTTATATTGCCGATACGGGAAATAATGCGCTGAAAAAAGTTTCAACATCCGGCGGTACAGTAACAACATTAACATCCGGATTAAGCAGTCCAAAAAAAATGGCGATCAATTCATCCGGATCTGTCATTTATGTTGCAAGCAGCGGTGATTATAAAGTTGTCAGTGTCGGAGCGTCAAGCGGAACCATAACGACAATCGCCGGGTCAGGCACGCCAGGGTACAAGGAGGGTGTCGGATCTGACGCTCAGTTTGAAAATATTTGGGGTGTCGCGCTTGCTGATGATAACACGTTGTTTGTTTCGGATGGTGACGGGTATACGGATCTGATTAGAGAAATTAATCTGACAACAAAAACCACCTCGGCATTTGCCGAGGATACGAACATGGCTTCAATCAATTATCCTTCAGGGCTGGTTTCTTATGGAGATTATATTTATGTTTCAAATATGGGGATCGGTACGATTGAAAAATTCAATAATATTTCGGGTGATGCGGAAAGAGGAGCCAGTGTTACATTCGCTGGGAAAGAACGTTTTGGCAATAAAAACGGATCATCATCCGCCGCATTATTCGGCAGACCTTACGACATGGTTTTATCCGCTGACCGAAAATATATTTATGTGGCGGAGAATAATAAAATAAGGAAGATAACTGTGGCAACTGGCGCAGTCTCCCATGTAATCGGGAGTAGCGTTGATAATTACCGTGAGGGCACAGATAACAACCCGGCTGTCAGATTCAGCGCCATCCAGGGGATCACAATCAATTCCGATGGAACTGCATTATACGTGGCCGACCGGTGGAATAACCGGATTAGGAAGGTTGATCTTACGGCTTCTCCTTTTGAGTCATCATTAATCTCAGGAGCCGGTTTAATCAATACGACCGGTACAGATGATAACGGATATCAGGAAGGAACTAAATGTGTCGGGGAATATGAATTGGATGTTGACGGTTGCGCTTACTTCAAAAGCCCGTCGGGAATTGTTATTTCTCCGGACAATGCATATTTGTATGTTACAGACAGCGGGAACAACAGAATAAGAAAAGTCCGCATCTCGAACGGTCAGACCAGTTTAATCGCTGGATCCGGTGTGGAAGGATTTGCGGACGGCACCGGAGCGTCGGCGAAGTTTAACAGGCCATTCGGCATTACTATTGATTCAGACGGCAAGAACCTTTATGTTGCGGACACCAATAACCATCGCATCAGAAAAATAGTAATTACAACCGGTGTGGTATCAACGGTGGCTGGATCCGGAAATGCCGGCTACGTGGATGCAATCGGAACAAAGGCAGTATTCTCTTATCCGGAATATGTGAAATGGGCTCCGGACGGCAATCTATATGTAACAGAGGTTGGCTCGCATCGCATACGGGTTATCAATACAAGCACGGGAGTAACAAAGCTGGTCGCGGGATCAGGCAATAGAGGTTTTAAAAATGGCGACAAGAGCCTGGCTGAGTTTAATAATCTTAAAGGGGTGGCGGTTGATCTGATCGGCAAACGTCTATATGTGGCTGATTCATGGAATGATCTGATTCGTTCTGTTGATATAACAGGAGATGCGCCATTCACAAATCCCGCACCACAAATCTCCGCGTCTTACCCGGATGTTCAGGAAATAGCTGGAAGCACGTCCGAAACCAAAATGATTCTTGTTTCTGGCAGTAATTTCCGCCATGGAGCGACGGTTGCTTTTGGCGAACATAATGCCAACGCGGCGTATATCCAATCCAGCGGAAAAATAGCGGTTGAAATTCCTTTTGGCAATATGGCAGGGGGGTATTATGACATTAGTGTAACAAATACAGACGGACAGGTAGGGATTCTGGAGCGGGGATTTGCCATATCAGTGGGAGGGGAAATACCGAAAATCGAGCATACAATTGACGGACCGGTTCCATTTACCGGTGACCGGCCGGTTGTAGCTGGTGGAGGATTTTTTACCCATGATGAAGCGTATCGGGGCGGTTTCTTTTCCGCATCAGCTGATTTGAGCGGTGATAGCAGAGCGGAAATTGTTGTTGGTGCGGGGGAGGGTTTTGGACCACAAGTGAAAATATTTGACGCTGATGGAAATCTTCTGGCATCTTTCTTCGCGTATGCTACTCATCTGCGTTCCGGTGTCAGGGTGGCGATCGGGGATGTTGACGGCAATGGTACAAAAGAAATTATCACAGCCCCGGGACCAGGCGGGAGACCGCATATTAGAATTTTTAATTCTGATGGTACTTTATATGACACTGGGTTCTTTGCTCTGGACGGGTTGTTTAAGGGTGGTGCATTTATTGCCGGAGGGGACGTCAACGGAGATGGTAAAGATGAGATTGTAGTTACGGCCGGTCCGGGCGGTGGAGCACAAGTAACAGTGCATAATGCAAAAGGTACAATTCTGGCAAATTTCTTTGCCTATGACAAAAATACGTTCAGATACGGGATAATGCCCATTACCCTGGATTTCGATAATGATGGCCGCTTCGAGATTCTTACCGGGCCGGTTACAGGCGCACCGCATATTCAAATGTTTAGCATCCAGCCTAATCTGGTAAAAAAATTAAATCCGGGGTTCTACGCCTTTAGTCCGAATTATCGAGGTGGTGTTTCACTGACCGGCGGTGATGTTGACGGAGACGGCAAGGACGAGATTATCGTAGGTGTGGGTTCCGGCGCTGTACCGATTGTCCGTGTATTCAATAAAACTGCAACCGAAATACTGAAGGAATTTCTGGTCTATAGTGAGAGTTTCCAAAGTGGTGTTAATATCAGTTCCGGTGATACGGATGCCGACGGACGGGATGAACTGCTTGTTTTACCCCGGGATGACGGCGGACCTAACTTAAGAATAATTGACGCGGATTAAGAATATAAAAAAAGGTGCGGTTAACAGATCGCATCTTTTTTGATTCTAGATGAATTATTTTGGTAACATAAACCGTACCACGCCAGGTATGGTTTTAATAGTCATGTTTTTAAGAGTGCTTTGTTCCGAATCCAGTCTGGTAGAAGAATTTTTTGTGATCAGTGATAGTGATTTGGTTTCATAAAACTGAGAACCTTTTGGCGCAAGTTTTCCCTGTATAAATATTGATGTAAAAAGTTGGGCAATCTCTTTAGCACCGATTGCATCTACTATTAAAACATATAGTTTGGAAGAAAATAAATTCATATTAGAAAATGTTCCACGCGAAATTTTGGGCATGCCGTTAAAGACAAAAACAGAACTCGCTTTCCCCTGGATAGTTTTTTTATTATCCAATGTTATCTGATATTCATGTTGAATGATATTCGCCAGATCGAGCGGCAGTCTTAAGTAGTATGCGGCTGCACCGATAATTTTTTTACTCCAGCGCGGAGTTTTTTCCATGATTTGCGCATGCACCCCGGTAGTAACGCTGATCATGAAAAGGTGTTTATCATTTACGATTCCGAGTGGGATTCTTTTCGGTTTTCCATGAAGCGCAGTTTTGATTGCTTTATTGATAGTAATCGGGATACCAACGGTCAGTGCAAATATATTGCCCGATCCGGTTGGGATTACGGCAATTGGAATATCAATTTTTTTATTATATAAATATTGAGTGACAAAATGCAGGGTCCCGTCGCCACCCAAAACGATCACCTTGTCCAGCGGGCTTTTTAATATCTTGCCGGGCACCTGTTCGATTGTTTCATAAATCTGATAAAAAACAGCTTCTTTTTTCAGACGGTTAAGCAGACTAATTTTAGCTAGCATAAATAATGCTTCTACTCCGGCGTTTGGATTGGCAAGTATGAGTACGTTCTTCATGGATATATTGTATCACTTTGTTTTAAAAACAAAAAACGTCAAAAAATTGGGGTCTAGCTACAGCTTTAATTATTACCAAAATAACTATGTAAAACTCTCTTATTAAATTAGGCGATAGGGAATATAGGGTAAAGTGAAATAATAATTATTCTGAATCTATTTTTTTCTTTTTCATCTCTGTAAAACATAAAAAGCGTTCCTTTCCGAGGACGCCCCTTTTAAGTTTATTCAATTAACTGGCGGGCTCGACCGGATTCGAACCGGCGATCTTCTCCGTGACAGGGAGACGTGTTAGGCCATCTACACCACGAGCCCAGGGTAAAAAAATTGCTAGTAGACTAGCGCCCCTAATACTACAACAACAAATAAAATTTGTAAACCTAGGGCGAATTTGGGGGAAATATCGCCTTTTTTGAAATACCTGGTCAGGAGTGTATGCAACCAAATATGAAAACGCTCAAACTTATTTAACCATTTCCATCTGACAAAATAATTAATGCTGCTAATAATATCAAAAATTACCGCTCCCAGTATTCCCCAGAATAGCAATCCCAGATCCATTTTTTTTGAAAATATTAAAACAGCAAGCACGGAAAGTGAACAAGTGGCATCGATGAAAGCAAATAGGAAGAATTCTCTTTTTTTATCAATTTTGGCATGAAGCGGTTCTTCCATATCATTACCCATCAGAATATTGTCTCCGTGTGGCAGGATATCTATTATAATGTGAGAAATAAGAGATACACTAAAAATGGCCGGGACTGAAGGTATGTTCTGGCTAATAACGGCACCGGTAATTACATGAGTTGTGAACCACATACGAAAGACTATAACACAAAAAAGTGCAGTAGTTAAGTAAATGCACTTGCCAAAATCAACATAATGTGATATACTAACGAAGTAAAACAAAAATAAACATAAGTTAAATATGAATCCATGATTCTATTTTTATTAAATAAGATAGAAATCGAAAAATGCCCTCTCTTTTTGAGTTAGGGTATTTATTTTTAAATTATTTCAAAAAACAATATGAATAATAATACAAATCAGCAGACCGGGGAAAATTTAGAGGAAGAAGCGCGCGCGCTTGGGAAAAAGATAGTGCTTTTATTACAATCATCCGATCTACCGGAAGATGTACAGATTTCAATAATTCAGCTGATACCAGATATGACTTTGGAACAAATAGACGAATTGGTTAGTTTATTGACCGAAAATGTAGCGCGTGGTGGTGATATAGATAAAGAACTGGCAATGAAGCTCAGTGAGGTTAAAGAAAAATATGATTCTAAACGGGATGATTTGTCCGGTTCTATTATGAAAGATCTTGATAATATTGAAAAAGAAATTGACCAATAACTATTAATAAAATGCAAGCAACTCCTGATTCAAAATTACTTGTTAAGGCGGCGGAAATGATTAAAAGTGCTCCGCTGGACGCTGATTTGAAATTGATGCTAATAGAAATGATATTACGTATTGATGATGATAAACTGAAAGAGGTTTTGGCACAGATCGAACAATATACAGAAGGTAGTAATGAAGACACTCAAAAGCTACGTGCGGTCTTATTTGACATAAAGAAAAATTATGCAGCAAAAATGCAGGAACTAGAAGTTAAAACAGAACAAGAGCTTCAGACGCTAGAGGCTGAAATAGGAAATGAAGAAGGTGCTGAAAAGATTAAACAAATTCAAAAAAAGATACAAGACATTTAATTATAAAAATATGCCAGAACCAACAAGCCCATATAATCCAAGAAATTCATCTATCATTGATGCGGATTTTAATGATATAAAAGATGAGAATGATATTGTTCCAGGGGGAGATCAAGCTCGAGGGGAGGAATCCGGTACGTCTAATTCGCAAGCTACGCCGGCAGCGGATCGAGGTGGGAGTAAATTGAGAAGAATTTTTTCTAGAAAAAAAGGTGCGCCAGTATCTGCAGATGCAGTAACGCCGGATCCTGTTGTCCCAACTCCGGATGGTAGTGGAGCGCCTGAAGCAGAGACGGTTCCAGAATTAAATGCTACGGCAAGAGATTATTTGATGTTTTTGGATATGATTCCTGAAAATGCAGATGATGTTTCGCCTGAAACAATAGCACAAGCAAATGCCTATGCAACAACACTGGAATCCATCAAGGATGATCCAAATTTTGAACCGATTGTTACTCAAATCCGAGAGAAATTTAATGATATAATGTATCGTTTACATCTGGAACCCAGTACCCACAGCAAGAGCGAGTCTTGGACGTACTGGGATATGGCTAAACAGAAATATATAAATGACCATCCGGATCAACAGGACACCAGATATCGTATTGGGGACCCGCTTAAAGACGAAGTGCTTCAGGATCAAATTGCTAGCAGGCAACTGGGATGGGAAATATATAGCAAAAATTCTGTTGGTGTAGATCATGGCGACGGATCCGGACTTGTTAGAAAATTTCAGGAGAACGTGTCAATGAATATATTGGATAAAGATAATCCCAATTATCCGGAGATAATGGAATTGCTAAAGAAAGATGCTAAACCGGAAAACGACACTTTAAGTTCCGTGGATTTAACCCGACTAGGAGCACTAATCAGGCAAAATTTAGGAGAAGAGAATGTCAGTGTACCTGAAAAAAAGGGTGCAATTTTGGGTAGAATGTGGAAAGGTGAATACATAAGTCAAAAAGAAAAAGATCATGCGAGCGCATGGGAGGAGACCGCCTGGAACGCCGGTAAATTTGCAGCTGGAGTTACTAAATTATTTGGTGCCGGAACGGCTTTTCGACTTGCTGATCGATGGGCAAAAAGAAATGCCAGATTAAGCGAAGCTGGAAGGATTATGGGGATACTTGCAGAGGAGAAAAATTTGAGGAAGAGATTAGATTCAACGACAGATGAAGATGAGAAAAAACAGATCAGGGCGAGATTAGATCAGCTGAATGTAGGTGAATCAGAAACAGGAGATGTTAGAATTCAACAAAGAATGAATTCAATGAGAAAAGAAATTAAAGAATCCAAATTTCTTTCTCAAGAAAAAAAAGTAAAGCTGGAAGAAAGACTTAGATTATTGGAAGAAAGGTGGATCAAAGGTGAAGCAGAAATACATGCTCAAATGGCGGCAGATATTGATATTGAACTTGATCGCCGTGACGCTGAAAAAGCAAGAAGGTTAAATGCCTTACAACATGCAATTGAAGGTGAGATCAGCAGTGATTTGGATGAAAATGTAGGGGAAAAAGCAAAGAAGATGGATTATGTTAAAGAGACGGTGGTGGGTGGAGTGGGTGTTGTGTCAGGTGCATTTACAATTCGTCTCGCCGCAAGTGGTGCAATTGCTTTAGGTGAAAGATTCAAAAATCTACACGATGCAAAAAAAGATGGTGAAAGAGTAACACCAAAAGAACTGATTGTTGATGGGCTCTGGGATATGGCTCGGGAGATGTTTGGCCAAGGCAGACTGAAAGGTATGGAGAAAGGAAGAAAGAAAAATATGGCTGTAGCGGGTACTTGGGCAAAGGCAATGGTACCGGCAATGATTGCATTGGCTGGTTTTGATGAAGTGAGAGACTATGGTTCGGGTACATTCAGTAAATCAATTCAGCATGCGATAGAAAGGTCAGAAGAGGTTCAGAAAGCATGGACTGCTGTAATGAACGGTAGCGGTGATGCTGCTAAAGCCGTTTTATTAACACTAAATTGGCAAGAAACATTCCACCGAACTTTTGGATTATTTAAAGGTTTACATGGTCATGCACCGGATGCTGCACAATCAGAGAATTTGGCAAAGGGCGTGGCTCCTTCAGCAGGGGCATTCACTCCAGAAGACACTGCGGCACTTAATACACCGCACGCAGAACACTCGGGTGCAATATCAGCGGCGGAAGCTAGCAGAGTTGCCCAGGTTGCTGAGGTAGAGCCTACACCAGGACCGATTACAGCGGAGACTTTGAAATATGACGCACTTAAAAATGCGGGAGTCCAAGGGGGAGCGGTTCCTGACGCGCAGGTGGAACCCAGCGCTCCGGCTGAAACCAATATTCCTAAATCCGGTGAAAATTTGAGTGCACCGCGTGAGGCAGTTGCTTCAAATGCCGTGGCAGGAACAGATTCTATCCCTCCTAAGGTAGAACCGCTGGTTGGAGCAGAACAACCTACATCCTGGATGTTAAATGAACAAAGAATAATAAATTTAGAATCAAGCTTTGGAGTAGATTCAGCGGATGGTATAACTCCTGAAGATGTGCAAAAGGTAGCAGCTCAATTGCAGGGAGTAAATGCCGATTCGGCGGATGAACTGCTTAAATCCTGGCAGGGCACGCATCCCGAAATTGCTAATTCTATTCAGGAGTCTCGAGCGCTTGTTGGATTAGAGAAAGCATTAGGAGTAAACTCATTTGAAGGCCAGGTTTCGCCGGAAGAATTGAAAAAGGTTATTGCCGAACTTGCCGGAGAAAATAAAGAAAACGCAGACAAGCTTTTAGCAGCCTGGGAGAGTAAAGGACTGATTGGACACGATGCTGTTTTAGCCGGACGTTTCCCAATTGAACACCCGTCAATTGAGCATGCCGGATTCCAGACGGAAACCGCGGATGCCAAAGTTGACCTTGCGCTTGATCTAGGCAAGGAAGGGGCTCCTAAATTTTTGGAGCAGGTGTTTTACCGTATGGCGCTGGATGATGCAAATATCGGTGGTGAGATTACGAACCTGGAAGGAGCTAGAATTTTAAATGTCGGTGCAAACATGACTGCGCTGTCAGAAGGGCATGATATAGCAGGAGTTTCTGCGGAAACCTTTGCAAAATACGTAACGGTTGCGGATGGAAAATTAGCAATCACAAACTTTGCCGGGTTTCATGAGGAAGTTCTGTCAAAATTAACGGCTCATGCGGAGCAACTTATTACAGCAGATAATGTAGGTAACTCCGGTGCAATAGAATATTTAAATAATATTAAAAATGAAACATGGGCGGATATGGCTAAGCCGATTGGTGCGGAAGTAAATCTGGATCAGGCGCAGATTGAGCATGCAGAAGCCCGTGCGTTTAACGATTTGGTTGATGATACGGGAGAGCAAACTGGTCTTGATAAAAACATTACTAATATTGAAGTCAACGACGAAAATACTGGATCATTTAAACTCGCGGGTGAACTTGTACCTGTAGATCACGGTATGATATCTGGAATCGGCGATACGCATTTTGATCAACCAATACCACTGGACAGCGAAGCCGGGCATGCGAAACTGCTGGAAGAGGCAAATAGGATTGAGGCACAAAGGATTGAAGCGAATAATTTGGATGACACTGACGATGATATTATTGGGGATGCGAGTGTTGGAACTGATGCAGATGATGACGATGAATTGTTGGACTTGAAAACTACCGATAATGCAGTAACGCCTGATAATAATACCACTGATACCAAACCAGCCGAAAGCACTGACAGCGCGCGCGAAATTCCACGCAGCAGTCTCAACCCTATTCCTAAGACCGAAATACCGGAAGGTATGACGATCAAAGCCACGCCGGAAGCGGATCATTTTATGAGGCAGAATGGCATAAGAATTTTTAACGGGCAAATTATCGGTGATAAGTTGCTTCATAAGATTGACTTTATACCTGAACCGGGGCCAGATATGAATGCCGGTACGACACAAGCAGTGGATTTTAAGATGACGGAAAATGGAAATATGAGAGTTATTGTTACAGATACGGATGGTTTAAAAGCTATACAAGAAGTCACATCCGCGGGCAAGATAATACATATTCAGGGCGCAGAGAATCTAGGCACAACGCCACCTGAAATCCCGGTTGCACCTGACGCAAGTTCAGCAGCTGAAACAGCCGGTGATCAGTTAGAAACAGTAAAAACACCAGACGGAATTACAGCGCGTTTTACTTATGATAATACCGGTAATGTGACGGGTGTTAATGTAGAAGGATCTACAAGCGGTGAATCCGGTTCTCTGCAGGATAATTTCAGGGAAAAAATTAAAAGCGCTTGGGAAGCGGCAGGTAAAAAAGGTGATATTCAATTAAATATTGATAAAGTTGAAATGGAAGCCGGGAAGATTGATCTGCATCGCAGTGTATTGAGTTCAATGCAAGCAGCTGGTCAGGGTAATTCGCCAGAAGCGGAATTCATGAGACAGCAGATTGAAAGAGCGATCGAGCACACAGAAAAAATATATGGAGATGTATTCAAAAATTCACCGGCTGAAAGCATCCCTACCAACATAGAATCAAGTGTAGAAATTCCGGCATCACCGCTGGATGTCAAACTTGCCATGGAAAACCTGGTAACCGGTATTCTATCAGATATGGACAATGTTTCGCCGGAAGTATTAAAGGCGCTTGACGGTATTGGTCTGGATGATATTGCAAAAATTAACAACACGACTTTGCTGGAAAATATTAGGGAAGGAGCCAGGGGAGTGATTGAAGAAATTAAAGCTAACCCTCCTTATGGATCCGATACGGAAGTGTTAGCAGCTGTTACTAGGGGGAATAACGCGATTATTGAAGTGATTGATGCCAGGTTGAGTAAACTGAAAGCATAATAAAAAGCAGGGCTCAAAATAATAAGTAGGCGCGAATACGTATTCGCGCCTACTGTTTTTGGTAAAGAAAAAAGGTTCCGATCATCTGCAAGTTGCCAAGACGTAATGCTTGGTATAGATGGGAACCTTTCTATGGAACGAGGGGTGGTCGAACGAGGTTCGACCGAAAGAGCGGTGCTGCGAATCGGATTCGCAGCTACTCGGTGTCGTTCTCGGGGAACGTCACCGGCTGGGTGTTCGCCTTCGCATTGGCGACGAATTTCGCCGCATGCTTGGCGTTCTCTGGCGACCCATTGTACTTGGCGTACTTGAGGGCCTCCATACAGGCCGCGATATTCACGCGGCCGGCGTTTGCGGTGTTCAGCAGAATTTCGAACTTGGAATCTGCGGAGGTCTGCCAGGTCTTGATCTCGGCGATCTGGGCCTGCAGGTCGACGACCTCCTCGTTGAGGTTGCCGATGATCTGGGCCAGTTTGACGTCAGCGTCGGCGCCGGCGTTAATCTTCTCCTCCAGGTCGGCCCGCAGGGGATTGATCGCGGCCCGCACGCGCGTGTCGATCTCGATGCGCTGCTTGGCAGCGGCGCGACGTTCGTTGACCTGGAACCACATGGAATCCAGGACTTCATCCAGGGTTGCTTTCTCGTCGAAGGTCTTGAAGCCGTACCTTTCGACCCAACGGTTGTTGAGCCAGCCCAGCTTCTCCTCTTGACTTCCGGTGGAATCGTCAGCCGCCCACTGCATGCTCTCCTCGAAGGTGAGCTTGCTGACGGCCTTGGCCCAAACGGCTTCCCGTTCGGACTGCTTCTTGGCCGCGAGCTTCCTGAGCTCGGCTCTGGCAGCTGCCTTCTGCAGGTCGAGCGTGGTCTGGGCAGTGAATACAGCCTTCAGACTGTCGGCCTGGGTGATCTTGCCGGCGGCCTGCAGCTGGAGCACTTGCTCCTGCTGTGCGGTGGTCAGTGTGACCTCCGGCGTCGCGGCGAAGACGTTGGCGATGGACAGGGCGGCCATCAGGGTGACGGCCATGGTCAGAGTGCGGAACTTCATCTTCGTTTCCTCCCAGAGAGGGCGGTTGTCAATGGCGATCCAGGAATAGGACCGCCGCGTTCACTTGCCGAAGAGTCTCGAAAACAGCTTCATGATCAGTATGATGCAGATCGCCACAACGTTACCGAAGGCCATTATTATCAGAGCTATTATAGCTGCCTCCATAAAAAATGTATAAGTTGATGGGACCGCATCTCTATCGATCACCCGAATTGTGATCGTCATGGAATCGGCCGTGGCGACGTTGCCGGAGTTCAGGATCTGCTCTAGCTGAGCGTTGGTCAATGTGACCTCCGTGTCGGCAGAAGCGGTGACGGTGATGAACATGACGGCCATCAGGATGACGGCCATGAGAATCGTGCGGAACTTGAACATTATTTTCCTCCCAGGGTGGGGTAGGTTGTCAAAGGCAGTGCTGGTGAATTGCCACTGCCGCGCGTCTATCGTTAAAGGCGGTTTCTCGTTGTTTGTTGGACAACTTACAAGAAAAAGGCCTTACGTCTGCATACTATAATTTGAGGTTGCAATATCCAGACGTAAGGCGATTTTTGCTAAAGATTCTCTCCTCTACCTATTCAATTGTTAACCGCGTAGTATATACCTAAATCTGCATTTTGTCAATACTTAAGAAGATAATTTTGGCTATTATTAGCTAAAATGCTTGCAATATTATTTTGTTAACATATAATGAAATGGTCATATGAACAGATATAAGAAACTTATTTACTATTACCTTCCGCCGCTGCTTTTGGCCGGGCTAATTTTCTATTTATCATCAATCCCTGATTTACAGAGCGGATTGCCGAATACTTTTGATTTGGTTTTGAGGAAAATAGCCCACATGGCGGAATACGGGCTTTTGGTAATTTTACTGCTGAGAATGTTTTTTAATAATGATGAAATTAAAAGAGACCTGAAAACCGGAACGGTTAAACATCAGAATATGTTATACCTGGAAATTATCGCGGCCGGGATACTGGTATCATTACTTTATGCTTTGTCTGACGAGTTCCACCAGGTTTTCGTGCCGGGCAGAAGCGGTTCGCTGTGGGATGCCGGGATTGATTTTATCGGGATTGTTATTGGAACCATCATCTACGACCGCAAACGATGGTAATTTGAATAAAACAAAAACGTAGGCGCGAATTCGAATTCGCGCCTACGTTGTTTATTTAGAAACTATTTTTGCACCAGTTTGACGATTGCCTTGAAAACTTCCGGATTCTTCTGCGCCAGTTCCGAAAGAACTTTGCGGTCGATTTCCACTTTGGATTTTTTCAGCAGGTCGATGAATTTGGAATAAGACAATCCTTCTTCTCTGACGGCGGCGTTGATTCGAATCTGCCAGACACTGCGGGCGGATCTTTTTTTGGCGCGTCGGTCACGGAATGCGTGAGCGCCGGCTTTTAAGACCGCGGTCTTGGCTTCTTTAATCTTTTTCTTGCGTCCCCATTTGTAACCCTTGGTGCGTGCTAAAAGGTTTTTTCTCCTTTTTACATGCGCGGTTCCTCTTTTTACTCTAGGCATTATTTTGTATCAGTTATATTTTATAAAGTTTATCGATAGGGCATCAATTTTTCAATTGATTTGACATTGGTCTTGTGAATGACTTTGTCTCTTCGTTTCCGAATAGTTTCCTCGCCTGAATCACGAGAGTTGAAATGATCCTGTCCGGAAGTGCGCTGAATCATTTTAATTGATTTCTTACCTCTCTTGCTTGGCTTGGTTACTCTGATTCGTTTGCTTGTTGCTTTATGAGTTTTGATTTTCGGCATTTGGTTTGTTTAGTAGTTGGTAATTCGTAATTAGTAATTAGTAATTTGTAAGTGGTAACTGGTAATTGGTGATTAGTAATTGGTAATTAGTAATTTACTTTTTTGCAATGATACTGATCAATTTTGCGCCTTTTCTGACAATCGGCTGTTCAATCAAAATGGTATCACCTAAACTCGCATGAAAATTTTCAAATATTTCTTTAGCCAGGTCAAAATGGGCTTTCTCTCTACCTTTGAGCATCATTTCAATCTTTACTTTATCACCCTGGTCCAGGAACTTTGAGGCTTGTTTCAGCCTGACATCAATATCGTGTTTGCCGATTTTTAAGGTTAGCCTGATTCCTTTGATCTCTACCTTTTTCTGTTTGGCTTTTTGTTTACGTTCCGCTTTATCTTTCCGGTACTGGTATTTTCCGAAATCAACCAATTTACATACCGGAGGGGTGGCTCCGGTTGAAACTTCAACAAGATCAATTCCCTGATCTATAGCCATCTGCTGTGCTTCTGCAATCGGAACGGTGCCCAACTTATTTCCCTGTTCATCAATTAATAGAACTTCGGTGGCTCGAATAAAACTGTTTTTTCTCGGCCCTCGATCAATCGGTTTGTTGAATTTGTTGTAAATAGTTGTGATGCTTAATTATTAATTGTATTAATGAAAGTGGTCGAAGACCACGAGCGAATCACGCAAAGCGTGATGAGTCGAGTGGTGGAGATGAGGGGCTTTTCACCCCTGTCTAGCAAGAAACCATAAAACCTTCTACAAATATAGTTTGCTCTAAGTTTAAATACTTACGTATAGAGCAAACAAAGCCGTAAGTATCGGTCTCCATTTTGGTGTCCTGATTCATCTGGAGCGCTTGAACCAGTAATCTCGATAATATGACACCCGTTATTTGCCCATCGAGCATCAGCAAAACGGATGGCAGTAGGTTTTAGGCTACTGCGGGTGCCAAAGATAAAGATGCAAATGCAGTCTTTACTCTGGACATAAATGATTTGGCATTTATGATTGTTCCAGGATTGATAACGGAGTTCCCGGAGCTCCGATTTGCTGGTTCTATAATGAACTTACTGTCGATTTTGTAACATCCCCATGATGTTTACTAGCGGCTTGTCTTGTCGCGGATGGCCTGGGCAATTTCCCTGTTGACCGCTTTTTTCTTCAGAATGTCACGCTTGTCGTGTTTCTTCTTGCCCTTGCATAAACCAAGCTCGACTTTAACAAATCCGTTCTTAGTATAAATAGAAAGTGGCAGTAATGTCAAGCCTTTTTGCTGTGATAATCCGATCAATGATGACACCTCTTTCCTGTTTAACAGCAGTTTTCTGGGTCCGGTCGGATCATAGTTGCTTTGCTTGGTTTTAGCATGCTTGTATGATGATATGTGGCAGTTTACAATTTTTGGAATGCCGTCGATTAAAGAAACAAAACTGCCTTTGAGGTTGACGTGGCCTGCTTTAGCTGATTTCACTTCCGGCCCGGTCAAAACTAAACCGGCCTCCAGTGTTTCCTCAACAAAGTAGTCAAAATAGGCGCGCTTGTTTTTTGCTATAATTTTCATTAATATCTATAGTAATTCTATCATTGTCAGGTCTAATTGGCGATACGCTATCATATCGGATAATTACCCACCGGTCAATCGCGGATTGTGTAGGGTAGCTTGGATGAAGTTATTTTCATATTGGGTTGTTTGAATGAAGTCATTCTCGTATTGGGTAGCTTGGATGACGTCATCCAAGCTACCCTGGAGATTTATTTTTATTTCATCGCTAATGAAGGCATTCTCATATTGAGTTGCCTGAATGACGTCATTCAGACTACCCTAGAGTAGACATTTTATTTTATCGTTAAAGAAGCTATAATACAGTTAATGATCAAAGAGAAAATACAAAATATCGTCAGGGATGAGATTATGAAGCAGCAACAGAATAATGAGCTGATCGGTTTTGACATCCCTGAAATTGATATTGAATATCCGCAAAATAATCAGTACGGGGACTATTCCTGTAATGTGGCTCTGAAACTGGCCGGGACGCTCAGGCAGAGTCCCATGGAGCTCGGCAGTCAGCTGGTCGAAGGAATCCAAAAAAGGATCGCGGATAATGATATTCTGGAAAAAGTGGAGTTGGCTGCGCCGGGATTTATTAATTTCTATTTATCACCCGCCTGGCTTTCAGATGCTACCAAAATAATATTTGATAAAGCGGAAGATTTTGGCAGGAGCAATTTTGGCCATCGGAAAAAAATACAAGTTGAGTTTGTTTCCGCCAATCCCACAGGCCCCCTGCATGTCGGCAACGGCCGTGGATCATTCCTCGGGGATACACTGGCGAAGATTCTGGCACATGTCGGGTATCAGGTGGAGCGGGAATATTATGTAAACGACATGGGCAAGCAGGTTGATACTCTGGGCGAGTCGGTCTTAAGAAGATATCTTCAGCGCAAGGGGATTCCGGTTCCGTACCCGGATTACTGTTATCAGGGAGAATACATCAAAGACCTGGCCAGTTCATTTGTTTTGAGAAATTATACATTGAGCAGTGTCAAAAAGATTGACGAGATCAAAGAAAAAACAAAGATGACTGTTCTGAATAAAATGTTAAAACAGATCAAGGATTTTCTGGAGAAAAAACTGAATATTAAATACGACGTCTGGTTTTCCGAAAAGTCCTTAATGGACTCGGGGAAATTTGATAAGACCATCGCACAGTTAAAAGAAAAAAATCTGACCTTTGAACAGGATGGAGCGTTATGGTTCAGGTCTACAGAGTTCGGCGATGATAAAGACCGGGTGCTGATTAAGAAAGACGGCAAGCCGACTTATTTCGCGACGGACATTGCGCATCATCTGGTTAATTTTGAAACCAATTCCAGAAAAGTAAATATTCTCGGTGCGGATCACCACGGCGAAATACCCCGTTTGCAGGCGGCGCTGAAAGCGCTGGGGCATGAAGGAAAACTGGATGTGATATTCGTACAGCTGGTCCGTCTTTTGGAAGGCGGATATGAAGTAAAAATGTCCAAACGGAGCGGTTCTTTTATCACACTGGAAGAGTTGGTGGAAGAAGTTGGTTTGGACGTCACCAGATTTTTCTTTCTGATGTACGCCGTTTCAACGCACATGGATTTTGACCTAAGCCTAGCCAGAAAGAAGTCCAGTAAAAACCCGGTGTATTATGTTCAATATGCTCATGCCCGGATTTGTAGTATAATGGAAAAGCTCAAAAACGAAGAAGCAACTCTGAGCAAAGTAAACGCGGAATTGAGCCATCCCACCGAATTGATTCTAATAAAAGAGCTGATAAAATTCCCCGATCTTTTGAAAGAAATCAGCAAAAGTTATGAGGTGCACCGTCTTCCTTTTTACACGATTGAGATTGCCAAGAAGTTTCATGATTTTTACGCAAAATGTAAAGTGATTGAAGAAGGTAATATTAATGAAGGCAGACTTCGCCTGATCCAGGCAACCCAGATTACTCTGCAGAATGCGCTCGCGCTGATGGGAGTGAGTGCTCCGACAAAAATGTAATAAAAATAAAAAATTATATTATGAGAATAGGAATTGATTGCAGGAATATATTAAATCCAAAAGGTGAAGTGGCCGGAGTAGGGCACTATACCTATTTTTTGGTAAAGAATATTCTGAAAACAGACAAGCACAACGAGTACTATTTGTATTTTGATTACAAGATGGCGGGCAAGACCAAAGAGTTTGAACAGAAAAATGTCCGGATCAAGTTCTTCCCGTTTTCCCAGTACAAAAGATACCTGCCGTTTACCTATTCGCATATGCTGATTTCCGCCGTGCTGATGAAAAACAAACTGGACGTTTTCCACGCCCCGGCCTATGCCTGCCCGCTGACCTACCCCGGTAAAATTATTCTGACTGTGCATGATCTGGCTATTTACCGGCATCCTTCCTGGTTTCCATCAGGTCAGTCTTTCAGTACAAAGATCCTGGTGCCAAAGAGCATGAAAAAAGCATCCAGGATAATAGCCGTATCAAAGGCAACGAAAAAAGATATTGTTGAACTTTTCAAAACCTCTCCAAGCAAAGTTACGGTTATTCATGAGGGCGTGGTGCCACAAAAGGGGGAAGGGAAAACGAAGTCAGTGTCTAAAACAGATATCCAGAAGAAATATAAAATCGCGGAAAAGTACCTTTTATTTATCGGCACGATCGAACCCCGGAAAAATCTGACCGCCTTGATTAAGGCATATAATGTGCTGATGGTGAAAGATTACAAAAAGTACAAGGAATATGATCTGGTGATTGCCGGCAAAAAAGGCTGGAAGTATGAGGAGATATTTAAAACTATTAAGGACCAGAAATTCAATTACAAAATTCGTTTTCTAAACTATGTTTCGCAGGAACATAAAGTTGCTCTGATGAAAAACGCCACCTGCTTTGTTTTCCCCACGCTTTATGAAGGGTTTGGTTTACCCATAGCCGAAGCGATGAGTATGGGCATTCCGGTAATCACTTCCAACGTTTCATCCATGCCGGAAGTCGCCGGGGATGCTGCGGTATTAGTGAACCCGAATAAAATCACAGAAATTGAAAAAGCGATGGCAAAAGTGTTAGGGAATAAAAGGTTGAGAGACAGAATGAGCAAGGCGGGATTAGTCCAGGCTAAAAATTTTACCTGGAACAAGGTTGCCAAAGAAACGATTGATTTATACCGCGAGGTCGGCAAAAAAAAGGATAAGAAAAAGAAAGAAAAAAAATAGCATGTGGAACCAGGAATCAGAAACAGGTACAATTGTCTTTCTTAAAGTAATTCCAAAATCAAGGGAAAGCAGAGTCGTCGGTGTGTCCGGCGATTTTTTGAAAGTGAAACTGAATTCCGCGCCGGAAAAGGGGAAGGCTAATAATGAGCTTGTCAGCCTGTTGGCAGGGCATCTTAAGCTGCGCAAATCGGATATAGAAATATTGCAGGGCCAGACGGACAGTCATAAAACAATATTCATCCCGTTGAAATTAAGTGAGATTGAGTCTAGGTTATTTTAGGGAGTAGGCCCGCCCGGCTCGCCTTTGGCGAAGCCAAGGCGGACGGGGATAAGGGTAGTAGGTGTCATCATCGGGCTTTATCTTGTCATCTTCGGGCTTGACCCGGAGATCCACAAAAAGTAATGGATTCCCTGATCGCCTCCGATGTCGGCGTCCGAGAATGACATTAAACACCTCCCCCGGAAATTATTTCTCTACCTAAGAACCCGGCATGTCCTTCCCCTCCTTATCAAGGAGGGGAGTAGAGAATTGTTACTATTTTAAAATCATGTTCCGGAGGGGTGGTAAACCCAAGGGTAATTTAATAGAAGTATTGGTGTGGTGGCCGGGCCCCAGGGTTTGGAGGATGTTTTGCAATTTTTTCTTAACTAAACAGCGCTTGATAATTGGCTAAAATAGGGGTAGGATGAAATTGTAATTATTTAGCTAATAATATGGATATATTTAAAGAATATTTAATCACATTTGGTTGGGGGATAACAGGTGCAATAACTATGGCAATTGCGCTACCGATTCTTCTCTGGGTGTTTGATAAATTTACACCTATTAATGAATGGGAAGAAATTAAAAAAGGAAACATTGGAGTAGCAATTATCATTGGAGCTTTAATAATTGGATTTGCTATTGTAATGGGTTTCTCAATTGTGCCTTCTTTATAATTTTATGAAAAAGAAACTTCTAATTTTTTTATTAGTACTATTTCTTTCAAGTAGCAATGTTGCTTTTGCTCATCCTGGAAGAACAGACAGTAACGGTGGACATGTTTGTAGAACAAATTGCGCAAGTTGGGGATTGAAAACGGGGCAGTATCACAAACATAAGAAGGCTGTTAAGAAAAAGATTGTAAAAAAAGAAACAAAAAAAAGTTCTCATAAGAATGTAAAAACAATATCTGGTAAGAAAAAATAGTAATATAATATTAATTTGACTCTCTTTTAATTGGAGAGTTTTTGATTGGAATAAAAAAACCGTCTTGGGATAAGACGGGGGCAAGGAGCGATATTCACCTATCGATACAAAATTGTTCTGGTGATTGTTTTTCCTTCAACGAGCTTAACTACGTAGAAACCCCAGTTTTCTTCAGTAAGCACATAGTCGATGGTGTAGGTTCCTGCCTCGCGGAATTCTCGGTCCACGAGCACATCTACGACCCGGTCAGTAGGGTCCACGACCGACACAGTCACAGTGTCCGGCCTGGTGACTGTGTAGGTAACCAGGTTGCCACGGCTAGGTAGCGGGGCGGTGGTGGTGATTGGCGGTTTCTTGACGCCTCCTGCCACTGCGGGCGGAGGACCGTAGTTGACCCATCCCGATCCTTCTAGAACCCAGCCGTTGTTGTGGATGTCCACGAAACGGTCGCTCGACGGCAGGTGTGCCACTTCACGGGCGGGGATCGGGACGACACGTCCGGTGTTGCTCCATCCCAGTTTGTGGGCGAGGACCCAGATCTCGCCGTTCGATAGCAGGACAGCTTCGTTGCTCATCAGGAGCACTTCGACCGTATCTGCCGCCAAGGCACTAGAAAGTGCAAAGAGCACCAGAATTGCCGGCAAAATCAGGCGTTTCATCGGATTCCCCCTTCGCTTTGGGTTGTTGATTTGTGCCGGAAAGTTTCCTAGCTTACCAATAGTTATGCATGTTGTCAAAGCAGGACTTTTTGAATATGCATCCTGTTTTCCGCCTGATCAAAAATCACTGAATTCGGGTGAAAGGGGAGGTTGGCGCTAAAACCGTGAAAAGTAGTATAAAATAGAGAGTTTTTCACGGTTTTATTGACAATACCGTGAAAACGATATATAATTGTTATATATGCCTAAAATACTCAAGGTTTTCAATCAAATAAATTCGCTTCGTGAGCGATACTATAAGGCGTTAATCGGCAAAGACGCGCTGATTAAACTTATCGCGGAATCCGAAGTGGCTGAGCAAGTCTACAATTCCAATGCTATTGAAAATAGCACTCTTTCGCTTGAAGAAACAGAAAAAATATTATTGCAGATTGATCTGAATCGTTTTATTTCCGAGCGTGAAATTTTTGAAGCCAAAAATTTGGCTAGTGTGGTATCATACATTGATAAAAAAGCTAAGAAAGAAGAACTTTCCTTAGATATGATTTTGTCACTGCATAAAATGTTGATTTCCAATATTCGGGGTGATATTGCCGGCCGATTCAGGAAAGACAATGAATTTGTGCGGGTTGGGAGTCATATTGCGCCAAATCCGAAAGAAGTAGTAGAACGTTTGGAAAAAATGTTGGTCGAATATAACGCAGCCAGTCATGAAAACATTATCAAGCGAATTGCAAAATTGCATTTGACTTTTGAATATATCCATCCATTTTGTGACGGCAATGGTCGTATTGGAAGAGTGATAAATAATTACGCTCTAATTCGCGAAGGGTTTGTTCCGATAAATATAAAATTTATTGATCGGAAAAAATATTATGACGCATTTAGAGACTTTGATCTGAAAAACGATACTTCAATCATGGAGGAAATAGTCGGTAAAGCATTGACTAATAGCTATCACAAGCGGTTGGCGTATTTGGAGGGTAAAAAAATTATTTCTCTGGTTGAATATGCCAGGGAAAATAAACTTTCCCATTCAAATTTGATAAACAAGGCCACCCGGCAAACCATTGAAGCTTTTTTGGAAAAAGGAGTATGGAAGATCGGTATTGACTATGTTAAAAATAAATAATCATATGAAACTACAATTAGAAAAGTTTGGTCAAACATTACTTTCCAGAGAATTAGGATTGGAAAAATCAAGAGTCAATTTAGATTAGAAATTAGTATAACAGTTGAAAGTGTTCTGATGGGCACTTTTTTGTTTTTCAAATGTACATTGGTTTTGTAGAATAATAGAAAGAATCAACCAAAAGCTGGGGACCGGGGATGCATGGAAAGATGATAGAAAGAAACAGGAGAAGACCCCCGGAATAACACACATCCTTCGACTCTCTTCGTTCGCTCAGGAAATATTGCCTGAGTGTAGCGGAGCGGAATCGAAGGCTGTATTGTAAATGGATCTCCGGGTCCTGCCTCGCCGGCAAGGCGGGCAAGCCCGAAGATGACATGGAGCGGGAGTGCCGTCAATTACCCTTGGGTTTACCACCCCTCTGGAACATGATTTTATAATAGTAATAATACTCTGCTCCCCTCCTTTAAAAGGAGGGGAAGGACTTGCCGGGTTCTTAGATTGAGAAATAATTCCCGGGAGAGGTGTTTAATGCCATTTAAAGACCATGTTGTCAAAGGATGGTTTTTCTTCTATAATAAACATATTCACAATATATTATGGATAAAAATAAACAGAAACCCGAATTTATTGGTGTGAATTTCCCCAAACTAGAAGAGGAGATTCTTTCGTTTTGGCAGGAGAAGAGCATATTTGAGAAAAGCATTGAAAAGAACAAAGAAAAAGAGTTTATTTTCTTTGAAGGACCGCCGACCGCCAATGGAAAACCGGGAATCCATCATGTATTAGCCAGGGCTTTTAAGGATCTGATTCCGCGTTACAAAACGATGCAGGGGTTCCGGGTCAACCGCAAAGCGGGCTGGGATACTCAAGGGTTGCCTGTAGAACTGGAGATTGAAAAGAAACTGGGTATTTCCGGCAAACCGGACATTGAAAAATACGGCATTGAAAAATTCAACAAAAAATGCAAAGAAAGCGTCTGGGAGTATAAAGATGAGTGGGAAAAGATGACGGAGCGGATCGCTTTCTGGGTTGATTTGAAAAATCCGTACGTGACCTACGACAACGGCTACATTGAAACGCTCTGGTGGATTATTAAACAGATTTGGGATAAAGAACTTTTGTATCGTGATTATAAAGTTGTTCCATACTGTTCCCGTTGCGGGACGTCATTATCTTCGCACGAACTGGCCCAGGGGTATAAGGAAAATACGGAGGACCCTTCAGTTTTCATCAAATTTAAAGTTAAGGGAAAAAAGGATAACGAATATTTCCTGGTCTGGACCACTACGCCGTGGACTCTGCCTTCCAACGTGGCGCTTGCAGTCGGAGAAAAGGTGGATTATGTCAAAGTTGAACACCACAAAGAGATATTGATCTTGGCGGAAGCGCGTCTGGGAGTTTTGCGTGGCAATTATAAAGTAATCAAAAAAATAAAAGGGAAAGACCTGGTAAATTTAGAGTACGAACCGCTCTATAATTTTGTTCAGCATAAGGAAAAATCGCATTACGTCCTGCCGGCGGATTTTGTTTCCGTTGATGACGGTACGGGGATTGTGCATACCGCGGTAATGTACGGAGTTGATGACTTTGAACTGGGCAAGGAATATAATCTGCCGAAACATCATCTGATTGATCTGGAAGGAAAATTTACTGAAGAAGCCGGGTCATTCGCGGGACTGTTTGTTAAAACCGCTGATCCCAGAATCGTCTCCGACTTGAAAGACCGCGGGCTGATGTATTGGGCGGAAACAATTAAACATACTTATCCGTTCTGCTGGCGCTGTAATACCCCACTGCTATATTATGCGAAAGATTCCTGGTTTATCAAAATGACCGCAGTACGCGATCAGCTGATTAAAAACAACCAGGCGATTAACTGGGTACCGAACCATATTAAAGAAGGGCGCTTCGGCGAGTGGATTAATGAAGTAAAAGACTGGGCACTTTCCCGTGAACGTTATTGGGGCACACCGCTGCCGATCTGGGAGTGTGACAAATGCGTGCATAGAATCTGTATCGGATCATATGAAGAGCTGGCGAAATATTCCGGTAAAAAACTGCCGAAATCATTTGACCCGCACCGTCCGTTTATTGATAAAGTTACTTTTAAATGCGAAAAATGTGACGGCGAAATGAAACGTGTACCGGAGGTTCTGGATGCCTGGTTTGATTCCGGTTCCATGCCTTATGCCCAGTGGCATTATCCTTTTGAGAATAAAAATTTTATTGATGCCAATGAAGCATTTCCCGCAGATTATATTTCCGAAGCGATTGACCAGACCCGCGGTTGGTTTTATACATTGCTGGCGGTATCCACACTTTTAGGTAAGGGAGCGCCTTATAAAAATGTGATTTGTTTAGGCTTGATTCTGGACAAGAAGGGTCAGAAAATGAGCAAGTCCAAAGGCAATACGGTTAATCCCATGGAGATAATAAATAAATACGGCGTTGATGCTTTGCGCTGGTATTTGTATACCATGAACCAGCCGGGCGAATCGAAAAATTTTGATGAAATTGGTGTGAACGAAGTCGTAAAAAAACAGCTTTTGATTCTTTGGAATGTGGTTGTATTCTTCAAAACTTTTGCCAAAGAAGGCATGCCCGAAAAGAAGATTCTTTCCAAGCACATTATGGATCATTGGATATTGGCCAGAATGCACAAACTGGTTGGTGAGGTAACTGATTCGCTGGATAAATACCAGATCACCGAAGCGGGCAGGAAAATAGAAAGTTTTGTCCAGGATTTATCAACCTGGTATGTCCGCAGATCCCGAGATCGGTTCAAACAGCCGAAAGATTCCGCAGACCGCATGGTGGCACTCGAAACACTGAAAGAAGTTTTGCTGACGTTGACCAAAATACTGGCGCCGTTTATGCCGTTTATTGCCGAGACACTTTATCAAGAACTGAAATCTGTTTTGAATAAAGACAAATACGAATGGAAGGAATCGGTACATCTCGAGGATTGGCCGGCAAAAGATAAAGCGCCGGTTGATCAGGGGTTGATCGAAGAAATGCAGCGCATCAGGGATATTGCGGAACTTGCTCATTCCGCCCGTGCGGAAGCAAAAATAAAAGTCAGACAGCCTTTAAGTCAGCTGGTTATCGCTTCAGAATTCAAGGAGGAGTTTTCTGATATTCTTCAGGATGAACTGAATGTAAAAGAGGTTACGAAATTACATCAGAAACATGACGGCAAACTGCCCGGGGGTTCGGATTGGATCAAAAAAGATGAAACAGAAATCAAAATTTCCCTGGACATTACCCTGACGGACGAGCTGGTGGAAGAAGGAATCCTGCGAGAGATTGTCCGGCAGATCAATAGTGTCAGAAAGAAAGCGGGGTTAACCATCCAGGATCGTATCGCTGTTTATTATCAAACCGACAGTGAATATCTGAAGAAATTTTTTGAATTTTTTGAAAGTAACTTGCTGAAAGAAACTCTGGCAATATCCGTCCAGGAATATGACAAAAAGAAAAAAGCAAAGTTTGAAAAAGTGGTGAATGTAAACGGCAAGCTAATCACGGTAGGTATCGAAAAGAAAAGTTAATGGCTACTTATCGCTCTGAAGCAATTGTGCTGAAAAAAAGAGCCGGCAGGGAATATGATCAGCTACTGACAATCTTCACCAAGGAAAAAGGCAAGGTGGATCTGGTTGTGAAAGGTACCAGAAAGATCGGCAGTAAGATGGCCGGTCATCTGGAACCGTTTGGTGTTGTCGATATCATGGTTGCACAGGGAAAGATCCAGGACCGGATTGCCGGTACGAAACTTTTGGATAATTTCCCCAGTTTGAAATCGAATTTAGAAAGCATTGCTTTGTCAGTATATTTTAATGAAGCGGTGGACAGCATTATTCATGGTCATCAGTCCGATCCGAAAGTATTCACCCTGATCAAAGACGCCTACTCTTCCATCGATCAATACCTCTTAAGGAATCGGGAAAGCGCAAATATTCATGATCTGGTTCTGATCACGCTCTCCTATATTTTATTGCTCTGTTCTTCACAGGGGTTTGCTCCGGCATTCGGCGCCTGTTTCTACTGTAAAAAAGACGTGCAGGAAGAAAAAAATTATATCAGCGACCGGCACCTTAGCGTAGTTTGCCCGTCGTGCAGGCAAAAAGAAGAATCATTATATCCGGTTTCTTCCACCGCCATTAAGGTACTGCGCCTGATGAGCCAGAAAACACTTGCCAATACAAAGCTGAAAAATCTGGAACTGGGGACTCTTTCGGAAGTGAGAAAAATAGTTAACAATTTTATCCTAATGATCGGTGAGCGACAAATCCGTTCCTATTCATTTCTTTCATCCCTTATCGTTTAATAATCCGATATTATATGGCAGATAAAAAAATAAAAATCAATTATAATAAACCGACTAATAACGGCGGTTTGAAGAAGTCCGGTAAGGTTAGCAGTGAAAAAAATGATACTGTTCAGGAAGGGCTGGAAACAATCACATCTATTTATCGGGAAGATCAGCCGGAAAAAACAGATATGACTAAAATGGACCGCAAAAAGCTTACAAAAAAGAGATTATTAAGTTATTTCATAATTGCTTTCTTATTCATGCTGGCTGTTGCCAGCGTCGCGGGTTTTTTCATTTTCAACAGAGGAAAGAATGATGGAGGAGCAAGTATCGAATTAAAAATTACAGCGCCAAAGGAAATCTCATCCGGGGAAGAAATACTGTTTGAGATTTCATATTTGAATAAAGAAAACGTAGCGATTAATGAAGCGGATCTGACAATACAATATCCCGAAGGATTTCATTTTTCCCGCTCCGAACCCGAGGCGAATAACGAAGCGCATACTTTCTGGCAGTTAAAAAGCATCCCAAGTGGTATGGGCGGAAAAATAAAAATTTACGGTCAAGTGATCGGCGAAATTGATGAAACAAAAACTTTCCAAGCGACCATGGATTATATGCCTGCCAATTTTAGCTCTTCATTTAAAGAAAAGGCGTCGCACTCCCTGGAAATCACATCGTCAATATTTGATCTGGATTTGAAAGCCCCGCTTCGGATTGTCAGCGGGCAGGAAACAGACATAGAGATTTCAGTAAAGAATAATTCTGAAATTAATCTGACAAATGTCAGAGTTGCCGCGACTTTGCCGGATGGTTTTGAGATAAAAAGTTCAGAACCGGAAATGCAGGATGACAAACAATCCTGGCTGATCAAGGAGCTAAGTAGTGAAGCGGAACAGATTATCAAACTAAAGGGGGTTTTCACAGGAAATCCCGGCGATACGCAGGAGCTGAAAATGCAGTTGGGGATTGTTATGAAGAATGGTGACTTCCGACTGCAGAATGAAAAGACGGCAATAATATATATTGTAAAACCGGAGCTGATTGTTCAGTTCACTGTCAATGAATATAATCAGGAACATTTGGTCAATTCGGGCGATCTGCTGGAATTTAAAGTTTCCTATCAGAATGCCAGTGATCTCAAACTGTCCAATGTGGCTGTTCAGGCAGTATTCAATTCTGATACGCAAATTCTGGATTTTGGTTCGATTGAAGATGATAACAAAGGAGTATTTGATGAAGAAAATAAAACAATCACCTGGCGATCGGATGAAATAAAGGACCTGGAGTCCGTAATTCCCGGAAAGGAAGGCAGTTTTATTTTCAAAATTCCGGTTGTTGCTTCGCTTTCCCCGCAGAAGTCAACTGACAATAATTTTTCCGTAGAAACATTTATTAAGGCTGATTCACTGGTGGCGGAAGATACTGGTAACTTTGAAGCAAAGAGCGAAAGCAACCATGTTACCATTAAACTGAACAGCATGGTAACGCTCGAAACAGAGGCGCGCTTCTATTCAGATGATCTGGAAAAACTGGGTACGGGACCGATCCCTCCGATGGTGGGTGAGGCGACAACGTATCGGGTATTTTGGACTGCCGCAAATTTATATAATGATATCAAAAATGTAAAAGTCACTGCCTTATTGCCGGAAGATGTCAGTTGGAACAGTAATGCAATCGGCAGTTCCGATACCAAAATAACATTTGACAGTGCAACTCGGATTGTGACCTGGGAAATAAAGAGCTTACCCGCCAATTCGGGTACATTAAAGCCGATTGCACAGGCAACATTTGATATCAGTATTACGCCGACTGTTGAGCAGGTGGGAAAACTGGTCATGCTGACACAGGAAAGTATTTTAAGTGCCCGCGACAGCTTCACCGGTTTTGACATATTAGTGAAAGACCGTGCCATCACATCGGATCTTGAAAATGATGTTGCGGCCAGAGGAAGAGGGGTAGTTGTGGAAGAGCTGGCAATTCCTGACATGAATATCAATACCAACACCAGTATATAATAAAACCGCCTGAACAAAGCGGTTTAAGAAAAAATCCCCGTTGTTTATACCAGTGGGGATTTTGGTATCCTCTTTACTGCCAAAAGGTGACCAAGGATGCTTAACGCACTGAACAAAGAAGCGATACTGAAAATTACAGTAACCGGGGTTGTGCCGGCATCTAACATCAAAGTGATAAACAAGGCAATCGTACCGACGGTTTGAAACAGCATTTTTATTTTCCCGTACACATTCGCGCCCAGCTGAAATTCTATTCCTATTTTCTTCGCTAAGGGTGCAAAAATGACGACGAGCAGAACCAGAAACACTTCCAGTCCGATAATGATATAAATCAGGGAATGGGGCAGGGATTGCCATCCCAAGATAATTAGTACAGTTATAAAAACAACTTTGTCCGCTGTCGGATCAAATACTTTACCGAATTCACTCACTTGATTTTTAACCCGCGCCAGGGGACCGTCCAGAATATCGAGGAGATAGGCAAAAAGGAACAGTACTGTAGCCAGAATGTAGCGTTCCTGCTGGATCGCCAGAATAATCGGGGCCAAAAAAAGTATCCGCAGAAGGGTAAGAAAATTCGGAGTGATCATATCGGGAATAAGCCTGGCAATTTTTTGCAAACCTAAATCGACATGTTTCAAAATACCCTGCAGAAATCTGGTCAATGCGTTCATCTTTTTTTAATATTTCTTTTTATTTGGTTAGCAAGAATTTTTATTCCTTCTTTTCTGGAAATCAGGTGCATCTCTTTCACCAGGGTTGTTAATTTATTTTTCCATCCGCCAATTTCTAATCCGGTTGACTGACTGCTGTTTTTTAAATTGTGGAAGATTTCTTCTGTGTTATTACCAGTAACCTCGGATGCCACCGTGCCAATCTGCCAGATCACATGTCCGTCGCTTCCGGCCAGCATCGGCTTATTCATTTTTTTTGCCCAATTAATTGCACTTTGGTTCTGCTCTCGTGTGGCCATGCCGTTGATACCTTCAATAATATCCACATTTTCTGCAATGAATGATTGTTCAATCGTGCCGGCAGTTATCGCCCGTTGCACTCCGCCTTTACCAAGTACGAACGGATGGGGCATCGAGATAATGCAATTAAAGCCCCTCGCTTTTTCAATCAGTTCTTTTGGTAGGAGATTAATCACAAATGCGCCGGGTTGCTTGTTCGGTTTTATCACCGAATCGAAAAAATACCTAAGTTCACCCTGTGTTTTAAAATACAAAAGTACATGTGTTCCGTTACTGCAGTTAACTTCAATGCCGGGTATAATTACAACATCAGACTGCTGACTCGCCTCCATTGATCCTCTTATTTCATTATGATCGCAGATCGCCAATCCCAGGTCCATTTTCCTGGCTGTTTTTAGTAGTTTTGCAACCGAGATGGTTCCGTCTAGCGAATAGTTTGAATGTACATGAAAGTCAACCATTTTTTGGTTACTTTTTAGATTAACGGGAAGCTTTGGATTTGTAAAAAAAATTGTTGACATAAGCCAATTATTACAATTGTATCTGATATTAATCGCCAGTACAAGTTGCTTTATCAATTTGTAGAAAAAGGTTATAATATACACAAGATTATGGCTAAATTCAACACATCAAAACTTCTTGAATTTCTTCTGAAAAAATACGTTGTTTTTGCGCCGGTTGAGAGGGAGAATGAACTTTTATTTCAGCGGGTATATAATCCGGGTGAAATGTCAGCTTCATTGCGTCTGCCGAAGAATTCTTTTAAACAGTTTTTACTGCCTCATGAAGAGGTTCTTTTTGATTTTACCAGTCCCAAGGTCAAGAAAACTATAACACCGCAAGTTATTTTTGGTTTGTCGCTGGTGGATCTGAAGGCGCTGATCCTGTTTGACCAGATGTTCGCAAAGGATCCGCATTATCAGGCTCACCGTCAAAATACACTGATTGTCGGCCAATGTGTTGTCCCAGAAGATGCCAAATTTCTGAGTATCTTTGAAGAAAACGTTTTGGAAAGACTGAAATTTGATATACTGCTGGATCACCGCAAAAAAGGGGAGCCAAAGATTTTTACCGGATCCAGGCTTGGCCAAAAGACTTTGGAAAAATTTGGTTTTAATGAATATGAGCATATTGATTTCAAAGGTTCGATCGAAGGTGGGGTGCTTGATCCTAAATCGCAGAAGCTGAAGGAACAGATGAAAAAAGTGATTAATGATAAAAAATTCTGGGAAGAATTTGCCAAGGACTGCATCATGTGCGGAAAATGCACAGTGGCCTGTCCGACCTGCTATTGCTTCGATCTGGTGGACGAGGGCGGTGAAATTGGCGATGATAAAGCGGGTGTCCGCAAGCGCCGACTGAGTTCTTGTTTTTATGATGACTTCGCGTCAATCGCCGGAGGGGAAAATTTTCTGAAAACAAAGGCCGAGCGATTAAGAAACTATTATATCCATAAATTCATCAGAACACCGGAAAGAGAACAGATACTAGGTTGTGTCGGATGTCTGCGCTGTTTTCAGGTTTGTCCGGTGGGAATTGATATCAGAAAAATATTAGATGCGGCTTTGAAATACAAATAAATGAAAAATCCTTACGAAAGTTATCCGGCTATAATCACAAAAATAGTATTAGATGCTCCTGACACCAGAGGCTTCACTTTAAAGTTCAAAGATAAAAAACGTCAGAGTAATTTTGGTTTTATTCCGGGACAGTTTATAGTCGTTGGTTTGCCCGGGATTGGTGAAATTCCGGTTGGGATAAATTCTGCAACGACGGAAAAGAAATTTGTCCAGATAACTGTTCGCGGAGTTGGGAAAGTCAGCCGAGCCATCCAGCAGAAAGCAGTCGGTTCGACGATCTATATCCGCGGACCGTACGGCAACGGCTGGCCGATGAAGGAAATTGAAAAACGGGATTTACTGGTAATAGCCGGCGGGCTTGGGATAATCCCGCTCAAACCTTTGATTGACGAGGCTTGCCGAAAGGACTGGGGACGTCAGAACCAGGTACAGGTTTTTTACGGTTCAAGGAATTTTAAAAACCTTTTATTTGAAACGCAATATAAAAAATGGTGTACTTTTCATGATACGCAGATAGTTCTGGATATGGCCGGTCCGCGCTGGCATGGCGAGGTCGGCAATATTACCGATCTTCTGGCAAAACACAGTACGCCGAAAAATGCGATTGTCACTGTCTGCGGTCCGCCGATTATGTATAAATTTGTAATTCCCAAACTGCTCGAGAAAGGTTACAAGCCGGAAGATATTTACCTTTCACTGGAGCGAAAAATGTACTGTGCAATCGGAATGTGCGAGCACTGCGCGATCGGAGAAAAATATGTCTGCAAGGACGGCCCGGTATTTAGCTTAGCCGAGATTAAGGATATGCCGGAGGCTCTGGAATAAATATATGTGTATTACTTTACCTGGAAAAATATTATCAAAAATCGGAACTATTGCGGTCGTGGAAGCAAACGGAAGAAAAATGGAAATAAAGATTGATGCTGTGCCGGGCGTCGTCAAGGGGGACTGGATACTGGTGTATGGGGATTTGGCATTAAAAAAAATATCAAAAAAGGAAGCGGAAGAAACAATTAAAATATTATCGGATGATTAAATACTTCAAAGCACTGCCGACGATTCAAAAGGGAATATTGTTTGCTATAGGTGCGGCGCTGGTCAGCGGAGTTGCCAATTTTGTAAACAAAAACGGAGTGTCGGCAGTCGGTGAACCGTTCGTTTATACTGCTATGAAAAATGCCGTAACGGCAATATTACTTTTAGGGGTTATATTTGCTTTTAAAAACATTCAGCAGATCAGAAGCTTAACAAAGAGAGACTGGATGAAGCTCGGCATTATTGGTTTGATCGGGGGTGGTATCTCTTTTCTGCTTTTCTTCAAAGGGCTAAGTCTTACTTCCGCATCCAGTGCTTCATTAATCCATAAGACATTATTCATCTGGGTTGCTCTGTTAGCCGTACCGTTTTTAAAAGAAAAATTCCGCTGGTACCAGTACGGCGCGCTTATTATGCTTCTGGTTGGTAATTTTATTATTGCCGGGCCGAAATCTTTTAACTGGGGGCAGGGAGAAACGCTGGTATTTATTGCAACATTGCTCTGGTCGGTAGAATTTATTGTGGCCAAAAAAGTATTGAAGACAATTCATCCCAATATTGTCGCATGGGCAAGACTATCAATTGGCGTTGTATTTATTTTGTTGTTCCTGGCATTAACTGGACGATTTGATAATTTATTGTCAGCTTCTTCTACCGGATGGGGATGGTCAATGCTAACTGGTGCTATTTTATTTCTGTTTGTATTAACCTGGTTCCATGCTCTAAAAAGAGCTCCGGCTACGCTGGTTACAAGCGTTCTGGTTTTTGCCTCTCCGATCACAACATTTTTGGATGAGGTATTTCAGAAAAAAGCACTGGATTGGGACAGCGCGGTCGGGTCATTGCTGATTATTTCTGGTATTGCAGTTTTAACACTAAGTTTCATTCGGAATGTACGTTACAGGATGTCCTCGCCATCTACCCTAAAACCTACTCCCTAACCCCTAATCCCTAACCCCTAATCCCTAATAATAATGGAAGGAATCATTGCCTGCGCCCGATACGCCTATATGCCGAATAATTTGGGATATTGCGGACCTGATGAAAATGAAAACTTAATCGGGTACATTGCGAACAATGAACAGGATGACGGATTGAAAGAAATATTGACAGATTTTCAGACTCTGAAGCCGTATCTGAATTTTATCGCCAGAACCAACAGAATCCCTGATCCTTTTCACAAACAGGTGGTAGAAGCCTATTGGATCGGCAACAGTTTATTAGAAAACATTTCCGCCAAGCAGTATTACAAATATTTAACTGACGAATTTTCCCTGCAGAAAAAAATTGACCGCAAATCACTGCAGTACGTGTACGGCAAACTGCCGATGGGAGCCAAACCGCATCATTCATTCCATGTTTTAAATATTTTCCGCCGGACCGGACACCTTTCCATCAACCACACCGTTGAAACTATGGACAATTGTTGTATCAGTTATGGAAGGGTAATAAAAAAAATGACGGATAGATTGTTAGTTGAATATTCACCCTTAGAAATAATTGAAGGCAAGCTGGCAAAAGGCGGAAAAAAACAAAAAGAAATACTGCTAGAGGTTGACGGGCAGTTAATGGAAACTGAAATTAGCCCTGGTGATCTGGTAACGTTTCATTGGAATGCGGTTTGTGAAAAAATAACGCCCATGCAGGCAAATAATCTTAATATTTATACCAATCAAGCAATTACCTTAGCCAATCTATCATTATGACCAAGAAAATAGTAACAAAAAAAATAACAAAGAAAAAAAAGAAACCGGTTGTTGCTTTCCTGAGTCTTTCCGGCTGTGAAGGCTGCTCGTTTGCCATGCTTGATCTGGGCGGGGAATTTTTTAACGCCCTGGTGCATCATTATAAATTAGGGGAGCACCATTTCCTGGAAGAAATGAAGGGGAAGAGGCATTATGATATCACATTTGTGGACGGCGCGCCTTTAACATTAGAAAACGCGAAAGTTTTAAAAGAAATGAGAAAAAAAACTGACTTCATGGTGGCGGTAGGCAGTTGTGCGGCTTTAGGGGTTGTACCGGGGATAAAAAACTATGTTGATAAAAAGAAGAAAGCCAGTTATGTCTACCCAAAAAATAAAACAGCATATAATCCGGATATCCATCCTATTTCCCGCTACGTAAAAGTAGATCTGGTGATCCCCGGTTGCCCGATTGATAACAAAGAATTTTTGAAAGTGTTTACGGATGTTGCACAAGGTATTGAACCACAGCTTTCCCACCGTCCGGTCTGTTATGAATGTCAGAGCAACGGCAATCCGTGCCTCCTGCAACAGGGTCAACCCTGTCTCGGTCCGGTGATTCAGGGCGGATGCAATGCTGTCTGCCTGAACAGCCGTTATTATTGCCGGGGCTGCCGGGGTATTTTAAAAGAGGATACAATGGATGATGCGGTAAAGACACTCAATGCGAAGATAGAAAAGATGATCGGAAAGAAAGCACTGCATCACATTTTACAAATTTACGGGATCCAAGAAGACTGGTTGAATAGGTTGTAGGTAGGGTAGAGGGCAAAGGGGTTAGGTTTAAGATTAGAAGTTAATGATTCAATTAGTAACTCGTAACATGTAATTCATAATTGTTGATCCTTACTCTTAATTAGCATTCATTGCCAGAAAAAATAAATTAAAGTATAAAAAACTATGCGTATCCAAATTGAGGCGGTTGAGAAATTATTAAAAAATAAACTGCGCAAAATGGGCTTTACGGCGGAAGAAGCGAAAGCAATTACTTTTGAATACATTGCCGGTGAACTTAAAGAAAAACGATCACACGGTGTCTTCGGGTTTATCAATGCTTACGAGAGACTCAAACAGACTAAGAGAGGCCATTATAAGATCGCAATCGATAAGCCGGCGTACGCATTTATTGAAGGCAACCGGGATATCGGCCAAATTGTGGCTTACAAAGCAATTGAAATGGCGATTAAGAAAGCGAAAAAAACCGGTATTGCCATGGTGGGCGGTAACAACATTCATTCGTTCTTAAGACCGGGTACCTGGGCGGAAGTGGCAGCGCGTAAAGGCATGATTGCTTTGTGTTTTAACTACGGCGGCGGTCCGTTATTGGCCCCGACCGGATCCAGAGAAGCGATCCTTTCCACTAACCCGATCGGGATCGGCATTCCTTATAAGGAATATCCGTTTGTGATTGATATGGCGGTTTCGGAAAGAGCCTTCAATCAAATTAAACTGGCAAAAACATTAGGTAAAAAAATACCTAGTGGCTGGGCAATTGATAAAAACGGAAAAAATACCAATGATCCGGATAAAGTTACGGCGGTTTTGCCGTTCGGCGGGTATAAGGGATATATTTTGGCGCTGGCATTGGAAATACTGACCGGGCCTTTTGTCAGGACAAAAGTTGGTAAGAAAACAAAGAATGTCCGCGGGCTTCTGTTTATTGTAATTGATCCTTATGTATTTACGACTAAAAAAGATTTCAGCAGTGACATGAATCAACTGATTAAAGAAGTGGATGAGGCTAAAAAGATTAAAGGAGTAAAGGATATACATATACCCGGAGAAAGTGCGGCAAAAAATGAAATTAAAAAAATGAAGTCAGGATATTTTGACATTGATAAAAATATTATTGATCAGATCGAAAAACTATAAACTCTGTCGGATAATAAAATGAATCCCGTTAGAAATCAATAAAAATAGCGGGAGACAAAGTTAAAATTCAATTGGATAATTCACATAATTTCTAACGGGATGAAAAGACGAATCAAATTTGATCATGTAGCAAAAATTGAAGGACATGCCAGCCTGATCACGGATTTGGAATCCGGCGAGATTAACCGTGCCCGGTTCAAAACGCTGGAAGGCTCCAGATTTATTGAGGGTATTTTGGTTGGTCGGAATTATCAAGAAGCACCTTTAATAACCGCGCGAATTTGTGGTGTTTGCCCCGTTGTGCACAATCTGGGCAGTATATTGGCGATTGAAGATGCGATGAAAGTAAAAGTCAGCGAGAAAACCGTTGTTTTGAGAAAACTGATGATGTGGGGCCAGTTCATTCAGAGTCACAGCTTGCATCTTTATTTTCTCACCTTACCGGACTATTTTAAAATGCAGAACAGTCTGAAACTTCTAAAGGATTTTCCTGAAGAAACAAAACAGGCGCTGGAGATTCGTGCATTCGGTAATAAGCTGATTGAAGTGATCGGCGGACGGTCAATCCACCCCATGAATTCCGCTGTGGGTGGGTTCATGAAAAATCCTGATGAGCGGGAATTGACAATCCTTTTAAAACAGATTGACCCTTTACTTGAAATCGGAGCAAAGATTACAGGAATATTTAATTCCTTGAAGTATCCCAAATTCTCCCGTAAAACCGAGTTTATTTCATTGACCAATAAAAAAGAATATCCGATCTATCAGGGCACGCTTACTTCTACTATAGATAAAGCGATAACCAAAGAAAAATTTATTAAGGAAGTAGAGGAAGAATACAGTAACTGGCAGAGAATTAAAAAGACCAAACTTTACGGCAAGATCTATATGGTCGGCGCATTGGCGCGTCTCAACGTGAACCGGAATCTTTTAAAACCGAAAGCCAAAGCACTACTGAACGCATCTGGGATTGAGTTTCCTTCATACAATACCTTCCATAATATTTTGGGGCAAATGATTGAGACGGTTAACGGTTTGGAAGAATGTAAAACACTGATCAATCAGTATTTGAAGATGAAGGGATCCTGCCTGGTAAGAAAGTACGAAATAAAAGCCGGTACCGGAATAGGTGTAATTGAGGCACCACGCGGAACCCTCTTTCATGTATACGAAATAGATAAACTGGGTTTCCTAAAGAACGTGAATATTATTACCCCTACCGCTCAGTTTGTGAATAACTTGGAGGAAGATATCAAAGCATTTCTTCCGGACATACATAATGTATCCTCTCAAGCGTCCAGAAGAAAAATTAAAATGCTGGTGCGTGCTTATGATCCATGCATGACTTGCGCCACTCATTAGCGTGTCGCGTGTAGGTTCGAATTTATTCGAACGATTAAAATAAAAGCGAATGAATTCGCTTCTGCTCGGTAAAAATTGTAAGAGCAAAATCAGAAGAAATAATACAAACTCATTAAATATATAATTAATCCATAGGGTTATATTCGAATTCATTTAAAATAAACACATGATAAATGAAAAATATATGAAAAGCAGAGAAGGCGAACAGCCCGAATTATTTTTTGAACAAGATGCCGAATTAAAAGATTTAGCTCAAAGGGTTAAATATAGAGTTAGTTTATTAGGCGGTGGTAACTCTGAAGAATCTGCTAGAATTTTGGGTCATGATTTAACTGAGAGATTTTATCCTATTCAAACGGGTGGTTATGATACAGGAGCGATGAAAGGTGGGCTAGAAGGCGCTAATCAGGCAATCAATGAAATGAGGCAAGATACACACACTAAGGAACTTTTATCTCTAGTTTATCCATACCCAAAGGGTATTACGGCTGAACGATTTGCACCTGCTTGGGTGCCAAAAGGTGAACACATAAAGATTGAAGTAGCTGAAGGCAATAAGGATATGTATTTGAGACTAGGGATATTAATGGAAGATTCGTCAGCAACAATTGTTTTACCAGGCGATGCGGGCACAGAACTGGAAGTATTTGCAAATTTGCATTTCGACAAAAAATTAAAACCTAAGTTTCAAGTAGAATCTAAACCGCTGATTGTCATAGGTGATTCTCATATTGAATTAATGAGAAAATTTGAAACTGTAATTAATGATAGTGATAATGTTTATATAGTACAGGATGAAACAGAGGCTCTGGAACTCGTAGACGTTTTACGAAAATTGGATAATCAATCAGATTTGGATGAAGGTGAAGTAGAGCAATTGAATGAATTTAGAATTCAGCGTCGATTAAAATTTGAAAAATAAAATGTATAATTAATCAATATGGGTAGTTTCGAATTCATTCGAAACATGTTAACAAAAAGCGAATGAATTCGCTTCTGCTCGGTAAAAATTGTAAGAGAAAAATCAGAAGAAATAATTAAAATTCTAACAACGATTATCAAAAATTCAAAAAAATAATTATTAATTATACATAATAAATTTTACATTAAAACCATGCATGATCTAATGACGGCCAAAGACATCTGCGATGCAGTGCAGAAAAAAGCCAAAGAAAATAAAATGAAAACAGTTTCTGAGATTGTTATCGATCTGGGAGAGATGGAGGATCATGGTGAAATCGTGTCGGAAGAAAATTTGCGGTTTCATCTGGATTATCTTTTAAAAGGAACACTGGCAGAAAAAGCAAAGCTAGTTTTTAATAAAGTTCCCGGCGATACAATAATTCTGCGGGAAATAGAAGGCGAGTAGGATAATATAATGCATAATGCAAAATTGATAATGTATAATTTTTGTTCTAAGGAAATATTGTATGATAGAAAAAACTGATAAAAATAAAGATCGACTTTTTTTATTTGACTTTGACGGAGTAATTGTGGACAGCCTGAAGGAAGCCACGGATGCGATCGGAATATTTTTAAGCTCTTTTGATATTAAAAAACCGACTATTGATGAAGTCAGGCGGATGTATCATAAAAACATTTTTGATTCTTTCCGAGAATTGGGTGTACCAGATGATGGATATCCGAAACTATATTCCATAATCAAAGAAAGAAGCGTGCAGTATAACAGCCGGATCCCGCTGTATGAAGGAGCTAATGATTTATTATCGGCACTAAAAGATGAGACAATATATATCGTCAGTTCCAGTTCAACGAGAGCGATGAAAAAATACTTAAAAAAATATAATCTATTAGGTCATTTTAAGGAAATACTAGGCGCAGAAAACGGCACGTCAAAAGTAGAAAAGATAAGTAAAATTTTGGCAAAGGAAAATCCTGATCTGGAGAGAACCTATTTTGTAACTGATACAACCGGCGACATTAAAGAGGGGAAAAAAGCAGGAGTAAAAACAATAGCTGTTGGTTGGGGTTATCACTTTCCGGAAGATCTTCAAGCAGAAAACCCGGACTATTTATTTTTGACTATGGAAGACTTTATCAAGGCAATACCGGGATTATGAACAATTTTAAACTGATCAAGAAAGACAAAAAGACTCTTGCCAGAAAAGGAATCTTGCATACCGCGCACGGTGAATTAGAAACCCCGTTTTTCATGCCGATTGCTACCAAAGCTTCGGTCAAAGCGCTGAGCAGTGAAGACATTCTGGATCTCAAATCAGGAATTATTTTGAGCAACACATATCATCTGTATTTAAGGCCGGGCATGCCTGTGATCAAAAAGGCCGGCGGTTTGCACAAGTTTATGAACTGGCCAGGGGCGATCCTGACTGACTCCGGCGGATATCAGGTATTCTCTCTGGGTTCCAGAAAAAATCCTGACAAAAACATGGTGAAGCTTTCCAGAAAAGGCGTGGAATTCCGGTCAACCTACGACGGATCAAAACACATGCTGACTCCAGAAAAAGTGATTAAAATTCAGGAAACAATCGGCTCGGATATCATGATGGTTCTGGATGAATGTCCGGCTTATCCGGCGACAAAAGAAAAAGCCAGAATATCCATGGAGCTGACAACTCACTGGGCGGGGCGTGCAAAAAAATCCCACAAAAAAAATAAGCAGATGCTGTTCGGTATTGTACAAGGCTCTTCCTATAAAGATCTGCGTATTCAGCACGCAAATGATCTGAAAAATATTGGCTTTGACGGTTATGCCATCGGGGGTTTAGCGGTAGGTGAGCCGACAGAAAAAATGTACGAAGTGCTGGACTGGGTGATTCCGGAACTGCCGGAAGATAAACCGCGCTATCTGATGGGTGTCGGCAAACCGGAACAGATTTATGAAGCGGTGAAAAGGGGAGTAGATATGTTTGATTGTGTGATCCCAACCCGCAATGCTAGGCACGGCCTTATATATGCATGGCGCAATAAAAATTTGAAAGGAAAATTTTACGAGGAGATAAGAATCAAGCAGTCGAAGTATCGTTTGGATATGAAGCCGGTTGATCAGCAATGTGATTGTGTCACCTGCAAAAATTATTCCAGGAGTTATTTAAGACATCTTTTTTCGGCTGAAGAGCCTTTAGCTTACCGGCTCGCCACAATCCACAACGTGAATTTTTATCTGGAATTGATGCAAAGAATAGCTAAAACAATTTAAGATGATAAATATTTAAAAATATGCTATACTTTAAATATCAAAATTAAAATAAATTTATGAACCCCGTTAGAAATTGAGTGTTGTCTGTCTAATAGGGTATGGTATCAATTTAGCTTGTTAAAATCATTTATTTAATTATTTATTTCTAACGGGGTGAAGATAAAGAAATTAATCTCAATTAGCATTATTCTACCCGCTGTCTTCTTTATGACCGGCTGTGGTACGACAAAAACCAATACTAATACAGCGCCTGTCGCCAATACCAATACAGCTGTTGAAGAAAACACTAACGCGGTTACGAATGAAAATACTAATACCGACAATACTGTTACAGAGCAGGATGTTGTCGCAACCGGGATGGTGTATTTGAAGGGATACAATACGCCAAGTGAATCATACGGGATAACTACTGCATCAGGAAATGAAATAGGTCTGGGAAAATACGATACAATGAAGGAACAGTTCAGAGCCTATATCGGAGAAAGAATTACCGTTACTTTTTCCAATGTGTGTAAAACTTCCAATCAGGATTGTTGCCGGACTCTGTTCCCATACTGTGGAACGGTTAAAGACTGGGTGCCGGTAGAAGACACAAATACCAATTCTACAGAATGAGAATAAGGTAGAATGCACAAGAAAAGCTGGATTGATTATCCAGTTTTTTGTTGTCAACATATTGTTGACATAATGTAAAATTTGTGCTAAAATTATATGGTATAATAAAACAAAAGCAGGACAATAACCGAGAGCGTAATATGTCCGAATTTTCGGGTAAAAATAAAAGAAAATCAAAAACCAAAAAGAAACTCGTGTTTCTGATTGCTAGAAAATCGAAAAAGAAACCACAAAGGAGTAAGTCTTGGGGTATGTTAAATAAAGAAAAAAAGCATGCCTTTTTTGTTAGAAAAAAGAAAAAGGATCAAACAGCGGATTGGAAAAAATTATACCAAAAGAAATCATTTCAATTGGCGACGATTATATCAGTAGCGGTTCTGGCTGGAGCATACTGGATCTACCATGTTGTTGTGATCAATGCTGTCGCGGCAACTTATACTATTGATACAAAAGCAGAATGGGAAGCGGGCGAATTTTATCCGAATACAGTTGATACAACATCGAGCGCCAATCAGATCAAGATTAATGACGGCGGTGGCGGAACCTGGGATGGAGATACGGCCGGTTATTTAACAGATACTGCCGGCTATGACTATTGGACATATGACGGACCTTCCTACGGAGCGGATCTGACCACTGATGGAACATATATATACCAGATTGTCGGTAACAGAAGGCCATATCTTTTTCGCTACAATCCTGAGACCAATACCTGGAAGCAACTGGCAAATGCACCGACCGCATTTTACTATGGCGGTTCGATAACTTATGATGCTTATACTAAATCTCTCTTCGCGATTGACGGCGGTGAACAAAATGAAACGGAACAGGCAACCAAACATGTTTATCGTTATGATATTGCCTCGGACACCTGGACAAAAGTAACTGATGCTCCTGACACCTGGGGACTTGGCTCATCTATTGCGTCCAATGGTACTGGGAAGCTGTACGCAGTGCGCGGAAGGAATACCGATGAATTATGGGAGTATGATATTAATGATCAAAATTATGATACGGGAATATGGGATCAGAATTACTCCCAGTTGCCAACCCCGTATTTTGTCTATACGACAAACGGGCAGGCATTGGAGTTTGTTAATGAGGAATATGACGGAAAATGTACTCAAGGATGTTTATTTACATTGTATGGCAACGGAAACAGAAATTTTTTCCGTTTTGATATCGCGGAAAAAACCTGGTACCACAATTCACCAACCGATCTGACGATCCCGGTTGCACTGGGTGGGGTGAACTACGGTTCATCATTCGCTTATGACAATGACCGGGGTAATTTATTTTTACTGCATGGCGCTACTCAGTATCCTGCCAATACCATTGCTGATAATTTTTCCAAATATGATGTATCGGGTGAAATATGGGATGTAGCGGATACTACCACTCCGGACGCTCCGGGATGGGTGACATATGGGGGGTCCTCTGTTTATCTGGATGATTTTGTTTATTCGCAGCAGGGGTATAATGGAACCCGTCCGGGACTCTGGAAGTTTGACGTCATCAATAATCGCTGGGATTCTATATCCACTCCGGACAAGGCCAATGCGGCAGTTCCGGCACTCGGACAAGGATCAACCGGCAATGGCGGAGAAAACGGGCATGTTTTGTATGTACCGAGCGGGACATATTGCGCGGATGCGGATGGTTGTCTATTTGTTTTTCGCGGAGCAAATTCTACTAGTTTTTGGAGGCGTAATATTGCTGCCAGAACCTGGACTTCCGATCTGTCGGTTACAAATTTTGGCGCACTGCAACAGGGATCATCTATGTGTTATAACGGCGCTAACCGGATATATGCACTGCATGGTGAAAGTTCACTGGCATTTTATCAGTATGAAATAAATAGCGAAGATCCTGACACTACTAATACATGGGAGGTATTGACCAGTATGCCGTCGGACCATACGGATGCGGATGACTACCCGGATGCCGCTGCCAATGCTTCATATGGTAGTTCTATTACCTGCATGGGTACTACGGTCTATGCCTTAAAGGGTGCAGCATCCGCTGCGGGAAGTAATCACTTCTTCAGTTATAACGGTGCTGCTTGGACTCATCTGGAACCATTGCCGCAAAGAGTGTATGCCGGTGCTGCACTTGTAAACGTTCCCTATAATGCCGGACATCCGGAGTGGTGCGCGGATACTAGCGGATGTGTTTATGCATTTACCGGGAATTTAAGAGGGGATTGGTACAGGTACAATGTCAGTGCAAATACCTGGACCGCTTTAACTGGCGACAATCTGCCGACAGCCACAATTAATACCGCATCTTTATCCTATGACGGCCAAGGTAATATTTATGCCACGGATGGAAACTTTGATACTAGAATGTGGAAATACGATATTAATGGTGATGATGGCACATGGTATCAGATTGCGGATTTGCCGGCGCGAGTTGGTTATAATAATGCCTTGGCTTATGACAGTGTTCACAATAAGATGTATTTCCAGCAGGGTATGGGCACAACTACGATCAGTAGTTTTACCCCGACCGCTAATGCCTACATTGCTTCTGCAGATTGGATTTCAGAACCGATTGATCTTGGGTTTGTAAACACGTTCACCAGTTTGGTTTCATCAGCGACAACCCCGGGTACTACTAGTGTCGCATTTCAAACCAGAACATCTTCGGATAAAGTCAGCTGGTCCGACTGGGCAAATATCGGGGGCGGTGACACGATTCAATCTGATGAAGCACAATATATCCAGGTTAAAGCAGCTTTAACTTCAGATGGTGTTAATACCCCAACCCTGACCAGTATTACGATAAATTACGATAAGGACGGTACTTCGCCGACAAACCCCTCTGTGAGTGGCTATGCAGATAGTTTAAAAGCGACCACGCTGACTTCCGGATATGCCAACGGGTATCACTATACTAATCCGTACTTTGAATGGACAGCGCCGACTGATGATTCCGGGATTGCCGGTTATTATGTCGCCTGGACAACCAATAGTGCTTTTAATCCATCGGACGATGAGGATTATTTTCAAACCGGAACATCATTTGAAGTAAATACTGACATGGTCACTGCCGCTCCCGGACCGAATTATTATTTACGAATTCAGGTGAAAGACAATTCCGGCAACACGGCTGCAACCACGACAGCGTTTACTTACACATATACTGGTATTGCTTCAGCAACTGAAACAATATGGGATGACCAGGCTGAATTTTCACTTGGTACGGACAGCAATATTAATACCGCAGCGAACGGCAATTTAGACATGACTCTGGATGCAATCAGTCCTGGTACCTGGATGGATCTGCCGGCAGTCGGGACTAATGCATTGGGCGGATTGACGATGTATAATGACACATCGCTTGCCTGGGACGGTAACGATACAGTTTATGTTTTGCGTTCAATCAACACACAAACATTTTTGAAATATACTATATCCACAAAAACATGGACTGCTTTAGCTAATACCGGTGCCAATGCATATACAGGTTCAGCGATTGTATACGTTCCGGACGGAATCAGTAGTGGTTGTACGGATGACGGCGGTTGTATTTTTGCCACCATGGGTAATGGAACCGGATTTCGGCGTTATGATATTTTGGCAAATACTTGGACTGGGCTAACGGTAGTGCCATTATCAGTTGGCTATGGAGGGGGGCTAATCTGGACAGGGGGAGATTATATTTTTGCTTCCCGTGGCGCCGGACAAGTTAATTTTTACCGCTACTCAATCTCAGCAGGCACGTGGTCCGATCCGGCGGCGGCTGATCCGGATATTGCATTCAACTATGGTGCTTCTTATTCTTATGTTCCTAATGGCGATTACTGTCTTGATCTTCAAGGTTGTATCTTTGCTACACGTGGTGGCGGATCCAACCATTTTTGGCGCTATGATATTCAAAACGGGGCTTGGACATTTTTAACCGCCGTGCCTTCCTCAGCACCTTCCAAGACGAATTATGGCGCAACTATGACATTTGATAATGGCTATTTGTACTATGTTGGCGGTACCTATACAACAGATTTTCTGAAGTACGATATTATCAATGATTTGTGGAGCAATATGCCGGATCTGCCTGCAACACACAATTATGGTTCTACAAATGGGATGGTGTATGACACAACGAGTGATATTATCTATATCATGCGAAGTTATAATGAATACAGCTTCCTAAGCTTTGATGTATTAGAAAATGAATGGCGCAATCCAACCATGCCACATGGCGGTTCCAGCAATGGATTCTACTATGGTGGTGTGGCTTATGACGGTAATGATACTTTATATATTACGCGAGGTAATCCAGGAGCGACTGCTGATTTCTATAAATATACCATCTCAACTAAAGCATGGCAGAGAATGATGGATGTGCCGATGCGTATGAATACCGGATCTGACCTGATTTATGTTGGCGGCAAAGTATACGCACTAACCGGTGCGCCGCCTTATGGTGAAGTTATATCCCGATTTTATGAATATGATCCCGCGACCAATATGTGGACGCGTAAGGGGGACACGCCGGCGGCAGTCGGTGATGGAGCGAAGTTGGTATTTGACGGTAATAACACAATATATACCGCGCGTGGCGCTGGGCAGACGCAGTTTTATTCTTATAAAATTTCTGGCACATCCAGTGGAGCATGGACAACTCAAATTGAAGCTACGCCAGCGGCAATTAATCAAGGTGCCTGCGCAGTTTGGGATAGTGACGCGGCTGACAAGCTCTATATGATTCGCGGGTCAAACCAACGCGATATTTATTATTGTAATTTATCAACTGACGTAAATGGAGTAGGGACTTGCGACTGGCAGTTGGACACGCTGACCGACATTACACTTGGCTATGCTGCTCAATTTGGTAATGCCTGTACTTATGATAGTGGAAATATTTTTGTACCACGCGGTAATACAAATAATACCGATTTCCTGGTTTATGATATTGACGGCGCAGCCAACGGCTCTTGGTCGGTCCGATCGCTCAATAATTTCTACTATGGTGGTCGTCTGATTACCGGTCCGGATAATATTCTTTACGGATTCCGCGGTTATAACACATCTACTATGGACCGCTATGTTCAGCAGACTGCCACGACCAGTTTTCAAAGAACCGGTACCTGGACTTCACAAATCGTCAGCGTACCTAGTATTTATAGTTTCGGTGGATTGACCGTTAATGACACTGTCGCAGAAAATACTTCACTTATTTATCAAACACGCACCTGTTCCAACAGCGGTTGTTCAGCAGATGAAGGTAATGTTAACTGGTCTACATGGACGGATGTTTCCAATGCTCAGATCAGCGGAACAACTGACCATTATACTATCGAATCAACTCCAGCTCAATATATTCAGGTTAGAGCTACCTTCAATTCAGATCGGGTCTATACGCCAACGGTCAATGATTTCAGCATCAGCTATTACACGGATGGGGTAGATCCGAATAACCCGGCAGTTCCGGTGAATGGGTATACCAACAACAGTAAAACAACCGGAATTACCAATAATACTTGGACGAATGACTCGACACCTTATTTTGAGTGGACTTCGTCTGATAATGTCGGAGGGATTGGAATTGAAGGTTATTATGTTTACTTTGGGACAGATATTACAAAAGATCCTGTTGACAATGCTAGCGACCCGACAAATTTAGCTTATAATAGTGGAACAAATTATTATAATGTTGCCTCTGACCATATAACCGGTTCATGGAATGCCGCTACGCAAAGCAGTGCTGCGATTACAAATGGAAATTATTACTTAAGAATAAAAACAAAAGATATCAACGGCAATATCACTGACAGTGCAGTAGATGGATTTACATTCTTAATTGATAATAGTCTACCGAATAACATTACGGATTTGTCTGTTGGAACTTATATGTCTTCAGCTGACGATTTTGATTTTACCTGGACTAATGTTAATGATGAGGGATCATCCGGCATTGCCCAGTATTGCTATCATACCGGCAGCTCAGGTGATACATGTGTCAATGATGAAACAATCTGCAGTGGCGGAACATGTACGCTTAGTAATGTCCCGCACTATCAGACCCGTGTAAATACTTTTTATGTCCGTGCGCGAGATACAGCTAATAATGATGCTGCGAGCTATGCATCTACCGGTTATTTTTATACCGGAGGTCCGCCAAATGCACCGGCATCAATAACAGTTGATCCGCTTGCGCAGGTGGATAATAATACGTTTTCCATTTCTTGGGAGTTGCCAACAACCTGTTTGGGCGCGACACCATGTGCTGCTAGCGATATTTTACAATACTGCTATACCATAAATGAAGAACCAAGTGCAGAGACTTGCGGTGCAAATTATAGCGGTAGCCCGACACCGTCATCGGATGGGGGGTGGACTACCACAACCCAGTCGGCTAGCCGTGTCTTGCCATCATTCTCGGCAGCGACTTTGCAGGGAGAAAATACAATATATGTCGTAGCAATGGATGTAGTCAGTAATATTGATTATTCCAGCCGTCAGACTGCAACTTATGATTTTACTTCTAATGCACCGGGTGTACCAGCCAGTCTACAGGCCAGTGATACATCCGACCGCGCAACCAATAAGTATTCGGTCGTGTTAACCTGGGATGAACCTTCGGATGTTGGGAGCGGAGTGGAATCCTATAAAGTTTACCGGTGCGAAGCGGACTGTGAAAACCCGTCAACAACTGATGATCCCCCTGCTAATTACACAAACATTGCTGAAGTAAATACACTGGGCTATCTTGACACCAGTCTGGATAACACAATTACCTACTCATATTTTGCGCGTTCAACCGGTACCGGCGGAACGCAGTCCGGTAACTCGGCTGTTGTGGCAATCAAACCGGAAGGTAAGTTTAAATTTGCTCCGACTATAAGCGGTTTGCCGACCGCAACCGCCTATATCCGTTCGGCGACAGTTGAATGGCTGACTTTAAATGATCAGGATCAATACGGCAATATCATTGAACATCCGGCCACATCTTTTGTGGAATACGGTACGTCCGCTGCATATGGTGATGAGGATGGCGATTCGGTACTAACCACTGACCATGCTGTGACCCTGGTAAATCTGACACCTGATACCACCTACCATTACCGCTGCCGATGGCAGGATCAGGACGGCAATATCGGTTATTCTACTGATTTTACATTTACCACCAAAGGGGCGCCATCCGCACCAATCAATTTGTTAGTGACCCCGGAGTCTAATACGACGAATAGCTTTACATTTACATGGGATGCTCCGACTGATGAAGGTGTAACAGTTGCAGGTTACTATTATTCTATCAATACGATTCCGAATGAGTCGAACTCTACGAATACGGTTGCAAGGAGTGTCGGTCCGATTGATGCCGCGACACAGCAGGGTGCAAATACATTTTACGTAGTGGCGATTGATGATGGTGGGAATATTAATTATGCCAACTATGCTTCAGTAGATTTCGAAGCATACACCACACCGCCAAGTTCACCGCAGGCGATTACCATAACTGACTCTTCGGACCGGGATGCTTCCCGTTACTCTATTACAAACACCTGGGATCCTCCCGAAGGTTATGCGATTGGCGATGAAATTTATTATACGATTTACCGCAAAGATGCAACTTCTACAGCACAGTCTGATGATGTAAATAAACAGGCGGATGAATTGGATGGTTATGAAGAAATCGCCACTATCACCTCAACCGGGTATTTGGATACAGGTCTCGATAATTCAACAGAATATTTTTATCAAGTAACAGCACGTGATAAAGCCCAGGCTACTTCCGAGCCGACACAGGTTGTTTCTGAAATTCCTGAAGGACGGTTCACTCAGCCAGCTGCGATTACTGAAGCGCCTAGTGTTACTCCAGACTCTTTCTCTGCATTAGTGACATGGCGTACCGAACGTATCACCACTTCGTTTGTGGAATATGGGACAAGCGCGTCTAACTTAACCGAAGAACAGGGGACTTCCGATCAGGTTGAAAGTCACGAAGTTAAGGTAACTGGTTTAAAACCGGAAACCAAATACTATTTCCGGATAAAGAGTATTGATAATGATGAGAATGTGGCCTATTCAGAAGTTGATGATTTTACAACACTGGAAGCTCCGCGCGTTTTGGATGTAACGGTGTCCGATGTCAAACTTTACGACGCAATCATTCAGTGGAATACCAATAAAGAAGTAACTTCTGTAGTTCAATATGGTACGACCACCGATTATGGGCTTTCTTATACCGACATATCTGGCTCCTTCGCGCTCACTCATACGATTAAACTGGAAGGACTTTCGGACAGTACGACATATAATATCAGGATCGGCGGAGTGGACCGGAACGGCAATCCTGTCACTTCCGATAATTACACATTCAGCACGCTGACATTCCCAACCGTCCTTGATGTTTCGTATGAAAATCAATCAGAGGGCCAAACGGAAATATTTTGGACAACGAACGTACCGACAACATCTGAGGTAGAATATTATTCAGAAAAAATTCCGCCGAAGACACAGGGAAACACGGCGCAGGTTACGGAACATAAAATTCTGCTGTTCGGACTGGAAGATGCTACCCTCTATAATTTTAAAGTAAGAGGTTCTGATGTATTCGGTTATGAGGCTATTTCAGATGAAAGGGAGTTCACAACACTTGAGGATACGACACCGCCGACAATCAGCGGAGTGAAATCAGAATCAAATACGATCGGAGCGGGTGAAGATTCAAAAGTACAGATTATTATTTCGTGGAAAACTGACGAGCCGACAACTTCCCAGGTCGATTACGGTGTCGGGCTTTCCGGCGCAGATTACACGGATCAAACCGAAGAGAATGCCGAATTGGTTATGGACCATCTCGCGGTAGTCAGCGGGTTGTCCCCGGCTAAAACATACCACTTTAGAGCGGTATCTTCTGACAAAGCGGGGAATCAGACCAAGTCAGGATCTTATACTGTATTAACTTCGCGAAAACGAGAGTCTTTCCTACAACTGATCATATCTAATTTAGAAGAAACCTTCTCCTGGATCGGAAGATTGGGCGGTACTTTCTAGCTTCGATTTAATATACAAAAATTAGCGAGCCCAAGCGAAAGCTAGTTGATACAACTGGGCTTTTGTTGTATAATAAATCCATAATAGTGGATAATTATTTCCGCAATCTTTTGCGTTTTATACGCACAAAATGCGTAATGAAAAAAACAAAAGTAGCCAATAAAACAGCTAGAAAAGCAATAAAAAGGCGAAAAAGCTTCCTTCGTAAGTTAGCTTTTTTTCTTTTTCAGCAGAAAATTACAATTGCTAAATGGGAGTTGAATCTATTTGGTGTTTTGCTATTTGGATTTGGGTTAATAACTGGAGGGTATTTTGCTGTTACAAATTTTCTTACGGTATTTGCTGCACCGCTTCTGGCATCAGAATCTGTTTCAACCGATGAGGATTGGAATCAGGGTACGCTAGATGATGTGTCGGTAAGTTCCGGCTCAATTCAAATTAACGGCAGTGGCGGTGTCGGATGGCTTGCCGGATGGCAGTACCGACAGCCGGTTACGGTTACGAATGCAGGGGCGGTGCAAACAAACTATCAGGTGAGATTAGCAATTACATATGACGCACAGATGCAGGCTGATTTTGACGATCTTCGCTTTACAAATTCTGGAGGCACTGCGCTTGATTATTGGTTACAAACAAAAGTTGATAGTACTTCCGCAATTGTTTGGGTGGAAGTTGATTCTTTAGCCGGATCCGGTACGACAGTTATTAATATGTACTACGGCAATGCCGGTGTGTCATCTGGTTCAAACGGTACAAATACTTTTGCATTGTTTGATGATTTTGAAGATGGCAGTATCAACGTTGCAAAATGGACAGAAGTTGATCCGTCTTCAAAAATTTCTGAAAGTGGTGGAAAATTGCGTTTTATTTACGGAAGCGGCAGTGGCGCATGGAATGCTGGTGTCTATGGTGTCACAACATTTGCTCGTGGAGATTTAGTATTTGACTGGGATCAGCGTTGGACCAGTGACTATAGCCCGTATGATGCATTTATGTTCGGTTGGAAAGATAGTACTAGCAGTATTAGTTATACGGAACTTGTTTATGGATATTACATACAAGGAGATGGATTCTGCACAACTAATTGCGCTGGAAATGTATATGAAGATGGTAGTCCTCGCGGAGCTGCCGGTACTTGGTCAAATAATACTGACTATAATCTCCGCGTAAGAATGCGCAGTACCGGTGGAGCATATTACGAAAAAAGTATTAACTATGGCGCTAGTTGGACAACCGATTATACCAGTGCTTATTCAGTAGAAACAAATCTACGTCCGGCTTGGTCACATTATTCTGGTGATTATCTTATCGATAATGCCCGTGTCAGGAAATGGATGGCGACAGAACCTACTGCAGTTTTCGGTTCCGAAGAATCCGCCCTCCAGTCCCCGGGTACCTACACTTCCCATAATCTGGATTTGCAGTACATCTACAAATGGGGAGACTGTTCCGGTGTGTGCATCGGAGCATCCACTGCGTTTACCACCAATGTAACAATCCCTGCAAACACTTCCGCTTTGTTTGAAGTAAGACACGGAGCTAACGGTTCATCCGGCTGGTCTGCTTGGACGACTATAGATACTTACACATCATCCGGAACCAAGACCAAAAACAGAACAGAGATGGTTGCACTAACGGGAGATATTACAAACAGATATCTGCAGACTAGAATTACCCTGACATCAACAGATGGAGTAGCTAATCCATCGGTGGCAGATTACCGATATGACTTTACTACAGATGTTGACCCTCCTTCCAATATATCCGGTGCTTTAGCATACTCCGCAAGCGGTGGAGACTTATTAACTACAGATACCTGGTACAACCACAGTGCCCCGTACTTTACTTTATCCGGCGCAGTAGATCCTGATTCTGGCATGACCGGCGGGTATTCCGGTTACTGGGTTTGTTTTGGTCTGGTTAATTGTGAGCCTACTGCCGGAACTTTTAGAACCACAGCAAATTACACTGCATCTTCTCTTTCCTCCGGAACTACATATTACTTAAGAGTCAAAGCAGTCGATGCAGTCGGCAATGTAGCAGATACTGCCTTCGACGCCTTCACTTACAAGTATGACGCCACCGACCCTGGTAATCCGTCCGGCATTTTGCCGAACCCGGCGGGCTTCACCAATGATAACAGTTTCTCCTTTACCTGGAATGCCGGTACCGATGCTCATTCTTTAATCGATGAGTACTGCTACAAAACGGGTGCAGATGGAGCGGTAGATACTTGCCAAGCAGGAACTACTGTCTCTTTGATTGAAGCATATGACGAGGGGACTAATATCTTCTATGTTAGGTCTAAAGATAAC
>Ga0172379_10000237_pt1 | contig 149981 bp, 169 predicted proteins | sample GrowelOW334metaG_FD_119756 | JGI IMG/M metagenome (GOLD analysis project Ga0172379, IMG submission 119756) | Groundwater microbial communities from an aquifer near a municipal landfill in Southern Ontario, Canada - Groundwater well OW334 metaG | ecosystem: Environmental > Aquatic > Deep...
ATTGGTTTACCACAGAAAAGTGGTACCGATTCGTTGATCCGTATGAGCATTTGAAGGGATATAAAATTTTGGATCATTTGAAATTCACCGTCGCGGAAGATAAGGAGGACGATAAATAAATCATGTTTAACTTTTTTAAGAAAAACCAACATAGCGAGGACTTAAAACAGATCAAGTCTTTTCTTCGTTCCCATTTGAATCAGTTGATTGAGTCTAAGGTTAGGATTCCTCAAGATGTTTTTGATGTGACCAAGTTCTTTTTGGAAGAAAACCTAGATCTCTATGAGTCCATGGATATCCTTATTCAAAAGAATCATTTCCGCGGGTGTATTCCCATGGCGAGATCAATTTTTGAGAATTCAATAAATCTCCAATACATATATAAACAAGATACCGAACAAAGGGCTAAGAATTTTAAACTTGCCTCAATGAGTGCTTTTTTGAAGCGATGGGAATCCCTGAAAGAGTACACTCCGGAAGCTGAAGAAATGAAAGCTTTTATGGAGAATGAAATAAAGAATTATGTTCCGGATAATAAAACCTTGAAGCAGAAAGCTGATGAGGTAGGAGTTCAGTCATCATACAAAGATGTGTACAAAAGACTGTCTGAATACGTTCACTCTGGCTACAAATCAAAAAGAGATTTTGATGACGGTAGACCTTACACAATTTACTTAAAAAGAATCGTATTTTCTGACACCCTTATTGTTACTCTCGAAGCGTTGAAAAAAGTATGCGAAATGTATGACTTAGATGGAGGAGTTATGGTCATTGATGATCCTGGGTATAAAGGCGTATTACTTTATGCGACCAACCCTAAAAGAGAGGAGGAGAAAATGAAAAGTGCTCAAAAGTGAGATTGGCCTAGGGACTGTCGCATTTGTCGCATTTTGACCATGACCGAGACGCATAGAAACAGAGAGTAGAAGGGTGCTAAAATACCCTTACAAGGTCTCACACACGAATTCCGAGACCGAAGCGTCCAGCAAAATTAGGACAATTTGCCGATAATAATTTCCGCGACTTGGTCGGGACTTAGTCCTTGTGTGTCAATAATCTCAGCGGCCTCTATAGGATTGTCGAGGTAAAACTGATTGTTAGGTTCAAAAAGGCTCGCCAACTTCTCTATTTTGGAGTCAGGTAATTCCGATAGGCCCATCATCTCCTTGGTCCGTTCGTGGACACGCTTTAGTCGAACTTCTTTTGGTGCTGTAAGCCGGTATGGGTAGAATTTAGCAGCATGCTTTTCAGCAATACCTCTAAGTATCTCGCTCCCCTGAAAGGGATATTATGAGTTATCACCGCAGTTGGGATAAAATAGTTCAAACACCCTCCCAGGCCGCCAGCTAGACATTTTTAATAATCTATTATAATAAAGAAAGGGTTAGTTTTCACTGAAGTTAAAACAGAAAGGGAAATAGAAGTGAGCGACACAACCGGGAATATCATTCTTTTGCTAGGCTCCGACTCGGTCGAAATCGAGCGCGAGGTCGGCCAGCCTGGTCGCCCCAAGGTTTCGCTGAAACCTGCTCCAGAAACTCCGGCGGAGTGGCCGAAAGAGTGTACAGATCTCATTGCTGATCCGGCGAACAAACTTGTCGTTATTACCACGCTCGGCGACCACACGAAGCTCATTGAGGTGCCGAAGGGGCAGCAGTCGACGTGGATCGAGCGGTTCAACAGGATCGAGAATATCACCGCCACGGCGGAAACAAGGGCGCGCATGCTCGCATCCTGATCAATAAGGCCGGATTCCTACGGGAGTCCGGTCATTTCTTTTTCTAAAATAGTTCCAATATCGACCCACGCGGCCAGCCAAGTTGAGCTAGGTTCTCGCGCTCGAGTCGCACGTATGTATTAATTGCAGTCGAGTATTTACTTTAATACGCAAATAGAAAAGCCCCGACACAGAGAGCATCGGGGCTCTTCTGGTCGGGACTTGTGAGCGTTAGAGCTCGGCTGCCTCAAAGATTGTCCTCATCTGCGGCATAAGTCCAGGGAAGAGGCTGAAGGCCCATTCGAGGAACCCTTCGAGGTTCCGATGCACCATCGCGACGTCGTGAAGACTGACTTCCTTATCTCCGATGTTGCGGTAGAGCAAACGTTCACTGTCCAGCAACTCTTCGGACTCGTAGCAGCAGATCCTGGTGACGCCGCAAGCGCGCTCGATGGTCCAATATACGTATACATTTTCCTGAACCTCAGGTTCAGTGTCGACGTTGATCATGGACGCAACCGTGTTCACGACCGTCTTGATTTCTGCACGCATCCGATTGAGGTTCTCGGTGCCGCGCATCAACTTCTGAACGTTATTCAAGGTGCTTTCTCCTATTCCTAGGACCCTTCCGGGTGGTTAAGGACATTCCTGCCCAGGCGTTATTGCCGCTACACATAATATACTAAATAAACCAATTTGTCAAGTATTACAAGGCCGCTCAAGTCGCGTCGATTGGATAAGGTAAAATGTAGCTAAACCGCCTTGCAGGGCTTAACCGACCACGGTTCGAGCTCAAGTCGGGCAGCAAATTTTTTGAGCTTATAAATCAATAGGATTTTGGATAGGAGGTTTCTACTTTGGAACTTTTTACTCCCTTGCGCATAAAAGTATTATTGCTACTATAAAGGGGCAGTGTTCGCACTGCATGATGTTCTCCAAAGGTGCGCCAGGAGCAGGGCCACATAAACCGCTGCGAGTTCTTTATCGCAGAAGGGTTTGGCTAAGCCAACAAGCAACACGGGCAATGCGCGCTTAACTGTTCACCTCCGGGTGGCACGTCGCTCTTATTCAGAGCGGGGCAGAGTCGAAAGACGGGCTGTGTAGATCATCATAAAGGACCTTCGGGTCCTTTTCTTTTTCCAAAATAGTTCCAATTTCGACCCACACGGCCAGCCAGTGACTTTTTAATATATTTAATGTAGTCTCTTCTATTAGACAAGTGAAAGGCGCTGAAAATCGGATGTATGGTCCTGATCAGGTGGAAAAGAACTGAAAGGGAACAGCCATATCTTAAACAGGGTTAGCAACCCACCGATGCGCTTTTGGAGGAAACACTAACAAGGAGGTATAAGCTACCCACATTGATCAAAAACGGCAGTCACTGAAAAGTGGCTGCCTTTTCTTTTTCCAAAAAGGTTCCAATATCGACCCACGCGGCCAGCTAGTTTGAGCTAGAATTTTACGATCGGTACACTGCAGACTAAAACAGTCGTTGCGTTTTTGCTTTCATCCATAATGACTACTGTCACATGGTCTCCAATTTTTAAATCAGATTCAGATATAGTGCCCGCTAAGGCTCGTATCTCTGTTTGAGCCGTAAGTATAATAGTTTGAGCAATACCATTTTTACCCTTGATAGTAATGGTGTTGTTTCCCATGCTTACAATCTGCCCGGTGCCGCCTGTGCCACCACAGAGGTCGCCACTTTGGGGAACTGCACCTTCTTGCGCATCATGCGGATACATAACATAAAACGAGGCCGCTGCGGCAGCGACAACTAAAAGTGCCGCAATAAGTATATGTATGTATTTTCTCTCACGTAACCACTTGGTGAGAAGTATAAACGTAACGTAGCCCATCATAACGCCAAGCGTGTTCAGTATCACATCGTCGATGTCGAAGATTCCTACGTTAAGCACTGTTTGCATTATCTCGATTAAAAGACCGGCCACAGCTCCAAGCGTGAGAGCTTTTTTCCAATTTATATTTGTGAAGACGAAGGGAACGAGAAATCCCAGCGGCACGAGCAATGCGATGTTTCCCACCAGATTAAGAAATGCGATAGTGAGCCCATTGCTGCCTAACAAATACGGCACGATGGTTGCAAGTGGCACGAAGTTGGCCGGATGCCCTCCGTTCACTCCTCCAAAATCGAGCGTCACCTGACCTGCCTTGATAATAGGCACGACCTTAAACACCATTATTCTGATCAGGACAATGCAGTAGGTAATGAGAATGAGCGCGGGAAGCAAACGTTTTTTCATACCCTTATAATACCAATTCTGCAGTCACGTATGTTGCTTTATGTGGAGCACTTTCCATTTTACGGTATACTCTTTATATGGAACTCCAACGTGGTGACGAAGAATTAGAAGCACTTAATACGGCATTGAACGACCCTGCAGTATTGGAGGAATATAAGAAATCTTACGATAATTATAAAGTTAGCTTTTTGCCCCGCTTGCTCGGCCTTTGGCTCGTGTGGTGTGGCAATGTAGTGTACGGCAAGAAACCTTCGTATTTGAAGTTTCGTGCGGTCGAGGTGATCGCTCGTGTGCCATATCACTCGTGGTCGTCTTCTGCATACACGCTCCTCACACTCTTTTACTCCAACGAAAAGAAGGCCATGAGGCTCTCCAATGTCGCAAAGTATGCGCGATTCGCGCAAGATAATGAAACTATGCACGTGGTAGTTATATCTCAGCTTGCCAAAAGCGAGGAGCGTGCGGGAGTTATCCGCCACACCCTTATCCCAATGCTCTTCGCCTTCTTCTACTTTTGGTGGTCCTACGTCCTCTACCTCGTTAACCCCCGTTACTCCTACGAGCTTAACTATATGTTTGAGGGTCATGCATTTGATCAATATAGCCGTTTCATTGAAACACGCGGGGAGGAGCTGAAGAAAAAGCCCATACGCAGCGACTTTCTCGACTGGTATGGCCGCCACCCGCGCAACCAATATGAGTTCTTCCTCTCGGTGCGCAATGACGAGATAATCCATCGCAACACTTCTATCCGCGAGATACAATAAATGTTACTAAGTATGCGTATCAAAGACTGGCTCGCTCTGGCTGGATTCATCGCGCTCTCGGAGGGAGCGGGTATTATTGGCTCGATCTTTACCGTGTCATCCATACAAGGCTGGTACACCACACTCACGCGGCCCGAACTTGCGCCGCCTAATTGGGTCTTTGCACCCGTGTGGACAACCCTGTTTCTTCTTATGGGCGCCGCCGCGTTTTTGGTATGGAAAAAAGGATGGCACCGCAAAGATGTAAAAGTAGCTCTTAGTATATTCCTGGCGCAACTCGCGCTCAACACACTGTGGTCTATCATGTTCTTTGGCTTGCAAAACCCGGGCGCGGCGTTTGCCGAGATCATTATCCTCTGGCTCGCCATCGTCGCCACAATCGTAACGTTCGGCCTAATCTCTAAGCCAGCGGCCTGGCTCTTGGTGCCGTATATCCTGTGGGTTAGCCTTGCCTCGTATCTCAACTATATGCTTTGGATGCTTAACCAATGAAAACCAAGACGATCCGCTACTATTGAGCATATGAGCAAAGAGATAAAAAATATAACCAAGAAATCTCCCCGGCGCTGAAAGCAAAATATGAGTAACACAAAATAAATAATGACCCCACACGCAACTTTTAAAATCCGCTGCCGCGCTATTATTTTGCACGAAGAGAAGCTACTTGTAGTGAAGCATCGCAAAGACGCCGACTACTATGCATTGCCCGGCGGCCACCTCGAGCTTGGTGAGAGTGTCGAAGAGGGTTTGGTGCGCGAGATTGTTGAAGAGCTTGGGGTGAGGCCTAGTGTAGGGAGGCTGCTCTACGTGCACACCTTTGAAGATAAAGACACGTTGCAGACGGTAGAGTTTTTCTTTGAGGTTTTAAATGGCGCAGAGTATTTAGATATAGCAGGCCTCGAGAGAACCCACGCACACGAACTGGCTGAAATCAGGTGGGCGAGCCCGAGTGATGGTCTGCGAATCTTGCCCAAGGGTGTAACAGTTGATTTTGCCCATGGCTCGCTGCTTTCAAATGCTGTCCGATATACCAAAGGTTAATAAAATTGATTTTTATGTACCTATCCGGCGCTCGCGCGATGCAAACTCGGCTAAAATTTTTTCAAACTCCTCTTTTTCAAATGCGGGCCAATAGGTGGGGGTAAAAAACAGCTCGCTATACACGCTTTGCCAGGGCAAAAAGTTTGAGAGCCGCTGCTCGCCGCTTGTGCGGATGATGAGGTCGGGGTCGGGGAGGCCGCGCGTATACAAATGCTCAGCAATATCCGCTTCGGTAACCTCTTTTTTGCTTTCTTTTAAAATTTTATTTACCGCGCGCACAATCTCTTGCCGGCCGCCGTAGGAGAGCGCGATTGCAATAGTTATTGAAGGATTTTCTGGATTAGTTTCTTCGAGTAGCTTTGCCTGCGCTACAAACGTATCTCCAAAACGGCTGATATCGCCGATGAAGCGGATAGCACCGTTTTCTTTGCGTAAGCTCTCTGCTTCGCTAAAGATGGTGGTATTAAATATATCTACCAAATAGGAAACTTCCTCAGGAGAGCGATTCCAATTTTCGTTTGAGAAGGCGTAGAGTATAAGATTTTTTACTCCCGCATCACGGCACCACTTTGCCACCTCTTTTGCTTTTGTGTAGCCTGCTCGATGACCTTCGGCGGTAGGTAGCCCACATTCGCGCGCCCACCTGCGATTACCGTCCATAATGATGCCGATGCACTGCGGCGCTTTGTTTTCAGTTTCCATAGTTAGTAGACAATCTTAAAACCCTAGCATGAAACTCTTTTCTCATCTCGTCCATTGTGTCTTATATGTTCAGGAGGGGCAACAGTGCACCTCGGTGTGCACTACAGTATGAAAGATTACCTGTGTAAAGTTGTGGTCGAAGAGTCTGTGCGTATACTGCCATGTATGAAAAAAGGACTTCGAGCGTCTGCTCTTTTTGCTGTTATCGGGATAGGTATCATACTCACTTGTGCTGCACCGGCACCTCACGCGCTTGCCGCGATTTTTGAGCCGGGCTTTGAGACAGAGGTAGTTGCGGGTGGCCTCTCGCTCCCGACCAACATGGCTTTCGCACCCGACGGTCGCATATTTGTCGCTGAGAAAAATGGTACTGTCCGCCTTATTAAAAACGGTGTTTTGCAGCCCGCGCCCGTGGTAGTGCTCAGCGACATCAACACATTTGGTGACCGGGGTCTCCTCTCGGTCGAACTCGATCCGGATTTTTTGACCAACGGTTACCTCTACTTGGCCTATACGTACGAAAACACTCCGGGCCTCAACTTTACCGGCCCTAAGACCGGTCGTATCGTACGCCTTACCGTAGCGGGGGACACCGCATCCGAAACCACCAAAGTAGTATTGGTGGGTACGATTGGAGGAGACTCGACTGCGCCGTCATGTAAAAACTTTGCGACCACGAGCGACTGCATCCCGTCTGACTCCCCGAGCCACAGTGTGGGTGCGCTCCGGTTCGGCCAGGATGGCAAACTCTACGCTACGCTTGGTGACGGCGCACACTTCGACTTTACTGACGTTGATTCCAAGCGTGCACAAGATGTAGACAGTCTCGGTGGCAAGCTTCTTCGCATCAACAAAGATGGTACCGCACCGGCTGACAACCCTTTCTACAACGGTGACCCGAACGCCAACCGCTCAAAAGTTTTTGCACTCGGTTTTCGTAATGCTTTTCGTATTAACTTCGGCCCGGGCGGTGCGCTCTTTGCCGGAGATGTGGGATGGGGCTCGTGGGAAGAGGTGAATAAAATTCTTCCGGGCAACAATTACGGCTGGCCATGCTGGGAGGGGAATGCCACGACACTCCATAACTGCTCCGCATCAACAACAAATACTGCGCCGCTCTACACATATGCACATGATGCAAACGGCGCCGGTTCGGTCGCTGTCGGATCGTTCTCTAAAAACAGCGCGTACCCGGCTACCTACAACACAAGCTTCTTTTTTGGCGACTATGCGCAGAACTGGATCAAACGCCTTGAACTCGATGTCAATAATAACTTTGTAGCGATACACGATTTTATGGATAACCCTGACGGCCCGGTTGACCTTGCGACCGGCCCGGATGGCAACGTGTACTACCTCTCTATATATACCGGCGAGCTCCATCGCATCACGCACACCACCGGTAACCGCCGCCCGGTGCCTATGCTTTCGGCCACACCAACGTCTGGGGCCGCACCGCTTACTGTTGCCTTTTCGAGTGCCGGCTCAAACGACCCGGACGGTGACGCACTTTCTTACCTTTGGAATTTTGGTGACGGCACCTCAAGCACGAGCCCAAATCCGACCAAAGTCTACACAGCTGTCGACACCTATACGGCATCTTTGACACTTACCGACAGCAACGGTTCGAGCGTATCAAAGAGCGTCACGATAACTGTCGGCAACCAAGCGCCGAGTGCAGACATCACAAACCCTGCGAGCGGCTCACTCTACTTTGCATTCCAGACCGTTAAGGTAGACGGCACGGCGACCGACCCGGAGACAGGTGTATTACCTGCATCGGCATACCACTGGGATGTTGTGTTGCATCACAATACGCACATCCACGTCTTCCAACAGTTTGATGCAACCACCTCGCCTTCTTTTGTTGCACCCGACCACAATGACACCGACGTATACCTTGAGATAAAACTCACGGTTACCGACCCGGCAGGACTTACGGCGACCAAGAGTATCAACATGTACATCAACAACGGTGTTACAACCGGCAATATCATTGCCAACCCGTCTATGGAGCTTGCCGAAGCCGGTGTTGCTCGCCCGCAGCAGTGGCAAAACAGCCTGTACGGCACCATGAATGTGGCCTTTACGTATCCAGTTGCGGGTATCGAGGGGGCTAGTGCGGCGCGGGTGCAGGTGAACAGTTATACCAGTGGTGGGGCGAAGTGGTACTTCGAACCTGTGGCAGTAGTACCGGGTGCCACCTACAATTTTTCTAGTTGGTATACTGCCAACGTTCCTACCGCGCTTTACGCCCAGTATGAAATGCCAGGAGGTGTCATGCAGTATGCAGAGTTGGGAGCGGTTCCGCCTGCGGGTTCTGCCACCCAAATAACCCGTGCGCTCACTATCCCGCCAAATGTGCAGCGTCTTTCCGTCTTCCACGATCTTGAGCGTGTGGGTATCCTCACCACTGATAATTTCTCACTTATGCTTGCGGGCAGCGACACCACGAGCCCCACGGTCTCGATACTATCGCCCACCTCGCTCAGTACGCTTGAGGGCACAACGACCGTATTGGTTTCTGCGGCAGATAACACTGCGGTTGTGGGAGTGACGTTCTTTGTAGATGGTGTGCAGGTGGAGAGTGAGGATGCGTCAGCTCCGTACGAATTTGTATGGAACACCCGAACCTTTAATAACGGTGCCCACACACTTACCGCTCGGGCGCGTGATGCAGCTGGCAATACCACTACCTCCTCGGGTGTCGACGTGTCGCTCAACAATAACCTCATTCTTAACGGCTCGTTTGAAACTGCAAATGGTATCAACCCGCTCGGCTGGAGCAGGGACACGTGGGGTACCCACACCGCAGGCTACACCTACCCGGTAACCGGTTTTGACGGCAACAAAGCGGTTGAGTTTACTATCACTAATTATGAAGTAACCGATACCGGCGACTCCGCATGGAAGTTTGTTGATGTGCCAGTGACCCCTGGTGTTGAATACACCTACACCGAGCGCTACAAAGGAACCACTATTTCTGATGTGATAGGCCGCTACACCTTTGCCGACGGCACCCAGCATTTCTTCGGGCTTACGAAAGAGCTCCCGGCATCTGCGACGTGGCGCTTTAACTCGGGCAAGTTTGTCCCGCCTCTTAATACTGTCTCGGTAACGCTGCGCCACCAGATAAGCACCGAGGCAACCGTAGCACTCGACGATGTGTGGATGTTTGTGAGCGGCACTGGCACGCCGTCTGAAATTGTTCCGCCAGTAGTGACATGGGTAAACCCGGTAGCTTCGAGTACTGTGTCGGGGCAAATAACACTTGAAGCAAACGCCACCGATAATGTCGGGGTGGCAGGACTCTTCTTTGCAGTAGACGGTACGCCTATAACTGGAGAGTTTGCGACAGGCCCGTACACTACCCTGTGGAACACCACCGGCTATACCAACGGCCCGCACGTGCTTAAGGCAACGGCTCGGGACGCGGTTGGCAACAACTCTGCAAAAAGCATTACGGTTGTAGTAAACAACACTGCAGGGACCACCACCGGCATTGCCAACGGATCGGTTGAGGTTGACGGCACTGGAGGAAACCCTCAATCATGGTTGCGTGGCGGATGGGGAAATAATGTGGCTACTTATACGTACCCGGTTACCGGCATCGTGGGAGCAAAGGCAGTGCGCGTCGCTGTATCGAGCATTACCGACGGCGATGCAAAGTGGTATTTTGCAGACGTCTCTGCCGCGGGAGGAAGCACACACACGGTAACTCACCGCTATCGAAGTGATGTGCCTAGCGAGATCGTTGCACGCTTTGCGATGCCGGGCGGCACATATCAATATCAATTTCTTTCTACCAAACCAGCGTCGGCCACATGGTCGACAAGCACCAGCACTATAGTGCTGCCTGCTACTGCAACTGCGTTTACTCTCTTCCACCTCATTAATGCAGTCGGCTTCCTTGAGACGGATGATTTTGTGCTCCTTGGCACCACGCCGCCACCTCCGCCGCCACCAGGATCTGTGTTTAACTTCGCACTCTCGAACGCAGGAGGCCGTACGGTAGTGCAGGGTCAGTCGACCACCACATCGGTAACCGCAACACTTGCAACGGGCACCGCGCAGTCGGTCAGCTTCTCTGTTTCCTCGGTGCTTCCAAGTGGGGTCACTGCTTCGTTCTCTCAAATATCATGCAGCCCAACATGCACCACAACACTTACGCTCACGGCAAGTGCCTCTGCAGCCGTTGGTACACACCCCGTCACCGTGTCGGGGACGGCAGGCACTACCACCAAGATCACCACCTTGGACCTCGTGGTTGTGGCAGCCTCTACCAGCCCGCCGAGTGGCTCCAACATTTTCCTTAATGCATCTGTTGAAACCCCAAACGGAGCGTCACCTGTAAGCTGGATCTCCGGCAAGTGGGGAACAACGGTAGCAGCCTTTACCTACCCGACCGGCAGCGCACAGGACGGTAGCCGTCATGTGACAACCCAGATCACTACTGCGGGCACCGGCGACGCAAAATGGAAACCAAACCACGTACCCGCAGTGCCGGGCCAGACCTACACATTCTCTAACTACTACAAGTCTTCGGTACAGAGTTTTGTTGAGGTTGAATATCTACTCACGAACGACACATATCAGTATGTGCGTCTTGCAACGCTCCCAGCTGCTGCATCGTGGAGTAAGTATGAAAAGAGTTTTGTCGCACCGGCAAATACGAAGTCGATGACGCTACTCCACTTCATCCGGGCGGCGGGCACGCTCTCGGTCGACAACTACCTCCTCACCGATGGTTCAACTCCTCCGCCTCCGAATCCTGCCTTCGACTATGCACTTACTAACGCAGGTAACCGCACGGTCATCCAAGGTCAAGCAACTACTACTTCAATAACCGCTACGCTCACCTCGGGCGCTGGGGCGGTAGTAAGCTTCGGCGCTTCAGGGTTGCCGTCTGGTGTTATTGCGGCCTTTTCTCAAACGTCATGCACCCCAACGTGCACCACAACACTCACGCTCACCGCGAGTGCCTCTGCGGCGACGGGCACCGTGCCGGTGAGTATCTCGGCAACAGCCGGCACTACCACCAAGACCACCAGCTTCAACCTTACGGTTAACGCAGCAGCTGTTGTGCCGCCAACGGGGAACAACCTTATTGTGAACGGGTCAGTTGAAACTGCAAACGGTGCGGTGCCAGCAAGCTGGGTAAGCGACAAGTGGGGCACTACGGCTGCTACCTTTACCTACCCGACAGGCGGCGCACAAGAAGGTAATCGTTATGTACGAACGCAAATCACCACCGCGGGCACCGGCGACGCAAAGTGGGCGCCGACACATATACCAGCCACACCTGCTAAAACATATGTGTTTTCTGACTACTATCAGTCGACCGCAACCAGCTATGTTGAAGTAGAATATCTGCTCACAAATGGGACATACCAATATGTTCTTCTTGCTACGCTTCCTGCACAAGCAGGATGGGCACAATACCAAACAACCTTTACTACTCCTGCAAACGTGCAAAGCATGACCGTCTTCCACTACATCAAGGCGGTAGGCACTCTCTCAGTAGACAACTACACACTCACTCTTCAGCCGTAGGGCAATCTGTGTAATAGTAGAGAACATGAAGGATGCTGCGCACCAGGTGCTCCTGTTTTATGGATACCTATATATAGAGGCTCCTGAGCAGGTGGCGGCCTGGCTCCGTGGGCTTGCCCAAAAATATTCGCTGCTCGGCCGCGCGCTTGTGGCCGAAGAGGGAATCAACGCAACCTTTGAGGGCACAGTGGATGCTACCGAAAACTTTGTTGCCGAATTTACAAAAGATGCACGCTTTGCCGGCATCAGCATCAAGCGAAGTGCTGGTGAGGGAAAGAGCTTCCCCAAACTCTCGGTTAAAGTGCGAAGCGAGATAGTAGGCACGCGCTTCCCTAAAGAGGTAGATCCGCGCGCTCTGACTGCGCCACATCTTTCGGCTGAAGAATTAAAGAAGTGGTACGACAGTGGCAAAGATTTTGTGGTGGTAGACATGCGCAATAGCTATGAGTTTGCCTCTGGGCATTTTAAAAACTCAATTGACCCTGGCCTCGAAAACTCTCGCGATTTACCAAGCGCGATGGAAAAACTAGAAAGTTTAAAAGACAAAACCGTGCTCACGGTGTGCACCGGCGGCGTGCGCTGCGAAAAGATGTCGGCCTACCTCTTACACGAAGGCTTCAGCGACGTGCATCAACTCGACGGGGGTATCCATACCTATATGGAAAAATATCCAGGCGAGGATTATGAAGGCACACTCTATACCTTTGACCAACGCATGACCATGGATTTTGGTGGCAGTAGAGAAGTGATAGGTGTATGCCGCCTCTGCCAAAACAAAACCGAACGCTATGTAAACTGCGCCAATAACACCTGCCATCTGCATTTTCTTGTATGCACCACGTGTGTGCCGATGGGAGAGCCTGCCTACTGCAGCGAAGAGTGTAAATCCCCAGTTATGTAATTTTTTAAATAAACCAATACTTGACATTTGTAAAGTATTGGGCTAAGCTGCTTTTGGCTGTTCCTCTCACACAGGACGTCCGCTTGGGCCACAGGGCCTGGGCGAACCGCCCAATAGGGCAATAACAAGAGGTATATAGATGAAGACCACTGGTCTTTCTCTGATCGTCGCTGCTTCGGCGGCGCTCATGTGCATGGCGGGCACTGCTTTCGCGCAGGACACGCAGTTCGTCGTCCACTACAAGCTGCTCGTGGATCAGCCGTCCCTGTTCGACAAGGACGCCCACGACACCTTCAAGGGGACCATCGACGACGCGCTCGGCATCACGAGCCTCAAGACCGAGTGCAACGCCGGCTCGAGCGGGTTCATCGGCCTCGGCCGCACCGACGAGGCATGCAGCCTCGAAGGCAATGGCATGATCCGCAATCCGAACAAGCCCGAGCAGACGGCGCTCCGGGTCAACTACTCCGGCGGCTACACGATCAAGGCCAAGGAAGACGGCTATACCGACGCTTCGACCCTCAAGGCCGACTATCAGCGCCTCGGCGGCGCCGCTGCCGAAAGCTCTACGTTTGGCGGCTCTGTCACGATGATGCCCGAGAATCCCTCCAAGGGGGCGCTCGAGCTCGCCGGCCGTCTGTTCGACAAGATCAAGGAAAAGTCGACCGGCGTCCAGGCTGTCGACTTCAACACCAAGATCGACTCGGTGCAGTTCGAGGACTTCACGATCCCGCACGTTGGCCAGAAGGGCAGCGTGGCGTGCTCGTGGAGCGGCCCCAACATCTACGCCTACGCCAACGAGGCCTGGCAGATGTCGTTCGATGTGAAATGCGGCGATACCGCGCCGATCAAGCTCGAGGGCAACATGGCGCTCGTCGATGCCGAAGCCGGCAGCGACCACGACCAGGAGTACCGTCTGAACCTCGTGGTTCCCGGTGCTGGCGGCGGCGACCCGTTCGCAGAAGCCGACCCGTTCGCGGTCGTCACTGGCGTCACCGCGACCCTCAACATGAAGAACTCGGGTCGCAACCTTGACGGCGTGTTCGAGAAGGTCGAGGTCTCCGGCGACTTCATCGGCATCGGCGTTCCGGCCGAACTCGTCCGCGGGGTGGCCGAGATGACACTCGTCTTCAGTCGCACCTGGTACGGCGCGTAATCGCCTCCAAACAAACCTGCCGCGGCGCAAGCCGCGGCAGACCAAGCACCGTCTTCGGACGGTGCTTTTTTCTTTGCAAAATTTTTATAAAAAGAAAAGCCGCCCTCCCAAAGTGGGGAGGGCGGCGTGATTACACTGCGGCCATATTAGCCGTGATTCTGCAGGCTGACGACATTGCTCTGCAGTGCGTCTGCATTCTTTTTGAGCGTGTCGAGCTGTGCCAGCACGCCCGAGAGCTTGCTGCCGGCAATGGCCATCCGCCCGGCGACCTCGCTCATGTTGTTGGCGAGTTCGTCGTCGCTGAGGTTGTCGACAGCCTTCTCGATCTCGTCCGAGATGTCGTCGATCTTGCCCGCCATCGCCTCGATGCCGAAGTTGTCATCTACCAGAGGCTCGAGCTTCTTCCGGAGGTCGCCCAGCTCCTGCAGCAAGGCCGGCAGCCCCTCGAAAGTCGAGGCGATGCTCGTGATGCGCACCGAAGCAATGTCGACGAACGCACGGATCTCGACGAGCCTCTTGTCGAAGTCTTCGATGTCGCCGATGGTATGGAGCGAGGCCTCGACTTCCTTGTAGAGCTCTTCGGCCCGTGCCAGCTTGCTGGTCGGGCCGTCTTCGCCGGTCACGTTGGCGATCCTTGTACTGATCCCGGCGATCTTTCCGTAGAGATCGTCGAGCTCGTAGACAGCAGCACGCCCAAGCGGAGAGATCGAGTTCTCTACACTGTTGCTCAGTGCTTCGGCCTTGCGGCTGAGCTTCTCGATGCGGGCGAGGATGTGTGCTTCGTCGATGGGGAAGAGCTCGGAGAACTCGCTCTCCTTCGCCTCGTATTTGCTAGCCACCGCGTTCAAGTAGTCGAGGTAGCTTCGCGACGGGCCGAGCACGATGAGCATCGCGGCCGCGCCGACCGCCACAGCGACAGACATGTTCCACAGGCGGGAAATGTCCGCGTCGCCGACGTTGAACGTGTCGGTGACCAGCGCAGGATAGAAGTAGAGGATGCCGAGGAGGACACCGCTCACCACGAGCGCTGTCCTGAGAAGGATGTGCATCTGAATTTCCTTATTTTGTTGTACATCCGCAATGCCCCGCGGAGAGGTGTTAGGCGTGTGCCTATCCGAAACTAAAATGACATATTTTAAAAATAAAGTCAACATATATTGAAAACGTGAAAAGAAAAACCGCTCTCCCAAGTGGGGGAGAGCGGCAGGCTAGAGGCCGAAGTGTCAGTTGTTGCCGTGGTTGTGTTCTTCGCCGCCGGTGACGACGCCCATCGTGCGCTGGTTCATCTTGGAGTTGATGTAGATCGCCAGGAACGAAAGGATCCACGACGACAGCATCAGCCACAGAAAGTCGATGTTGTTGAAGATGGGGATGTTGCCCATCGCGCCGATCACGAATAGTACCAGATAGCCGCCTGCGACCATCGTGTTGACGAGCACGTCGCTGAGCTTGTTAGCACTCGAGCGGGCGATGTGATAGGCGCCGGTGGCGATGACGAGCAGGTTGAAGGAGTTGATCACCCTCAACCAGCTGAACTCGTAGTTCTCGCCGAGAACGAGAAAGTTGTTGTTGAGATCCTGCACCGCCGCGGCGACGATGAGGTAGAACATCAGCAGATACACGAAGCCGGGGACGAGCCCGAGGCCGTGCCGCACTGCGTGCCACTTGCTGCGCTTGTTGAGAAGAGCAGCACCACCGGCCGCCGAGCCCATATCCATCGTATTCGTCATTGAGAAACCCCTATGTAGCTAGCGTCGGACACTCCGACGGGATCGATCCGAAGGTAGATTAGCCCGTTTAACTATAAATGTCAACTTGACATAGAGTAATAATCTGTTACTTTAATCCCGGATGTAATTTCACTCACTGGAGACTCTAATGGAGCAACATGCACCCGTCGTGCGCGCTAAAAAAGCGCACAAACCTCCTCTTTCTGCCAAACAGAAGTCGAGGATGTTTATGGGGGCAATGTCCAAGCTGGAGTTGCCCAATCCGAATGAAGCGATTGATCTCGCGTATACATTTCACAGTGCCGACGATCCGACGATCGCCGGCACACTCGACCAAGAGCTTTGCCGAAAGGAAGCTAAGCATTTTTTGGCAAGGGTCGCGAAAAGCGGCACGCCAGAAGAAGCATACCTGCGCTCAATCGGCCCAATTATCCACACCTACTGCCGTGCACTCACTCGCAGTAAGCAGCAGTTGGACCGTAAGATCGAAGCGGCAGACACACTGCTCGAAGCAGAGCTTGCGCGGCTTACCTCTGGCACTATTAGTCTTAAAGCGCTCACGCTCGGGCTCAGGTTCCTACAGCCTGCGATTGTGGTTGTAGGCGGTCTGCTTGCGGCGCGAGTCCTTGGCAAGGTGGTGCCGGATTCGTTTTCTGACGCTACAGGGACCGGACTGCCGACGTTCTTAATTGTGGGTGTTGGACTTGCCTCCTGGCAGGTGTCTACTCAACGATTCAATCAGATCGCACGAAGCAAAGCCTTTTTGAGACATCGCGAAGAGTGGCTCAAAGCGTCGATCGCGGGCGAAGAGTACAAGCTCGCGCACCTCATGATCGTCTGGGACAACTTGCTGGGCGCTTGGAAGCAATACACCGGGCAAAAATTTTCTCGCCATGTGTACTACAAAACCCAGATGGAGACCAATCTCATTAACTTTAATCGCGAATATGAAAAAACGCGGCTGAAGTCACAGGGGATACTCAAGCGTCTTGTCATCCTGGTCGCCGAGAGTATCTCTGCGGTCACGAGAAAGGTGATGCGGTTGGGACAGAATCGCTCGGTCAAACGCAGAAATCAGATCGAAGCAGAATAAAGACCCCAGGGCGCGCTCATGTGAGCGCGCCCTTTCTATATCTATAGTGTGTTTGTTTGCTACTTGAGAACAAAATTTGAATTGTCGCAATATATATCTAGAGGTGGGTGCGGGTGTATAACAATGCCATGCATAAGCGAAATTTGGGCTTTTTGGTGCTCGCGTCTGTCCTCTTTATTAACTTCTTTTCAGTGCACGCTGCATCGGCTCAAGTTTCAAATCTAATCGCTAACCCGTCGGTAGAAGCGCAACAAAGTGCTACGGTGCCGGCAAGCTGGAGCTCCAATAAATGGGGCACTACGGTCGCCACCTTTACCTACCCAACTGGCGGCGCGCAGGAGGGCACTCGGTATGTGAAGACGCAAGTCACCACCAAGGGCACCGGCGATGCAAAATGGTATCCGAGCCACATCACCGTCACGCCGGGCGCAACATACACCTTTTCAAACTACTATCAGTCAAACGTGCAGAGTTTTGTCGAAGTAGAATATCTGCTCACGACTGGTGCATACCAATATGTGCGCATCGCCACACTCCCTTCGGCAGCGTCTTGGGCACTCAATCAGAAAACATTTGTTGCTCCGGCAAATGCAAAAACAGCAACCATACTCCATTTTATCCAAGCAGTGGGCACACTGAGCACAGACAACTATGTGCTCTCAACTGGCTCGACACCTCCACCACCACCTCCACCTCCTCCTGCAGGAAACAATCTCATCCTTAATCCTTCAGTCGAAACTGCCAGTGGTGTGGTGCCGGCAAGCTGGGTCTCAGGCAAATGGGGCACAACCGCCGCAACCTTTACCTACCCAACCGGCGGCGCGCAAGACGGTACCCGCTACGTAAAGACCCAAATCACGACTGCAGGCACCGGGGACGCGAAGTGGTCGCCCAATCACATCACCGCCACACCAGGAAAGACCTACAACTTCTCTAACTACTACCAGTCGAACGTACAGAGTTTTGTCGAAGTTGAGTATCAGCTTACCAACAATGCGTATCAATATGTGCGCTTGGCAACGTTGCCTGCAGCCGCGGGTTGGACCCTCTATCAAAAGAGTTTTACTGCTCCTGCAAATGCAAAGAGTGTGACGGTACTTCACTTTATCCAAGCAGTGGGCACACTCTCGGTTGATAATTACTCGCTCACCGACGGAACGGTGACCCCACCGCCACCTCCTCCTCCAGCATCAAACCTCGTCCTCAACCCGTCGGTTGAAACAGAGAACGGTACACTCCCTGCAAACTGGAGCACACAAGCTTGGGGCACCAACAATGCTGCGTTTACGTATGTAAAAAATGCCGGCCACACTGGCAACCACTCGGCAAAAGTAAATATCACTACCTACACCGATGGGGATGCAAAATGGGTGCCAGTGACGCTCGATGTAACTCCGGGCGACAGTTACCGTTTCTCAGACTGGTATCAGTCGGATGTTGAAACGTATGTGGTGGTAGATTTTACCAACGTCGACGACAGCCACTACTACCTCGGCTTCCGTCCGGCGGCACCAAGTGCTTCGTGGAAGCAGTTTACCGATGCATTTAGTGTGCCCTACAACGCAAAGTCGATGACTATATATCATCTCCTTCTTGGTGTCGGCTCGCTCACCGTTGATGACTACTCTCTAACCAAAATTACTCCGCAGGGATTTAGCCGTGGCATAGTGACTATGGCATTTGACGACGGATGGGAAGAAGATGTGTTTACCGTGCTCCCGGTGCTTAAAACCTATGGCTTCCACGCAACGTTCTTCTTCGCCACTACTTTTCTCGAGAGCACACCGCCTACTGGCCCTATCAATATCTCGGGCCCAGCAGCAATCCACGCGATGCAGGCCGACGGCCACGAGATAGGCGGGCACTCGGTGACGCATCCCGACCTCACATCTCTCAGCCAGACTGACCTTGATTATGAGCTCGGCCATTCAAAGACCTACCTTGAGTCGGTTGCGGGCGCGGGCCAGGTTAAAAACCTTGCGACGCCGTTTGGCACCTACAACGACCAGGTGATTAATACGGCGAAGCCGCTCTATCAGAGCCTCCGCTCCACTGACGAGGGCTTCAACTCGCCAGAGAGCTTCGACCAGTATCGCCTTGTAGTGCAAAATATGCAGCAAACCACTACGCTTGCGGAGTTTCAGTCTTGGATCGACCAGGCAAAAAAGGATAAGTCGTGGCTTGTCTTGGTGTATCACCGTGTTGCCACAAGCTCGCTCGAGCAGTTCGACACCCCGCAGGCAAATTTTGTTCCCCAAATGGAATACATTAAAAATTCTGGCGTTACGGTGCTCACCACCGAGCAGGCTCTGCAAGAAGTGCTCCCGCAGATGGGTCTCTAAGATATTTCTTGACCGGGGCGTAAAAGAAGATAGATTTGAGGTGGGACAGTTCTGGAAGGGATGAAATGGGTGAGCGAAAAAATGATCCGGTGACGCAAGGTGCCCTCACGCAGTACAGGCAACGGATGGACTCAGCAGTGTTGCTCTATCAAGCACGGCTCCTCAGTGAGGATGGCGAAGCGTGGCATCAAGTGCTCCTTAAAGTGATGGAGCGCGACGACCCGCAAAAAGTTTTGGCGCTACTTGCAAGCTGCGACACAAAATAAAAAGCCGCCCCAACGGGGCGGCTTTCACTTTTATTTCTTCATTCCTCTTGCTTGACCGAACAGGCGAGGATGATACATTGCCACTAGAATTCAGTTCTGATCAAAGGGGAGATAAGGATGAGCGATATCGAATATAAGATAGCAATAGGGCTCAAAGCGCATATCGGCAGGATCACTCCTGATGGCGGGGCGTGTGTCGTCAAATTCTCGAACCCGATTCTAGGGCTCGAGCTTGGTGTCATCAACTTTCAAACTGAGGGTCGTGTGGCGCTCCTGAGCCGTCTTGGAGGCTCCTTCGTAGAAGGAGAAGAGGTAGTAGTCTTGCACGTAAGGAAGGGCGCTGACGCGCTCGCAATTTTAGAAGTGCGTTGATGTAGCACAAAATAAAACCACCCGGGACTCGGGTGGTTTCACTTATTATTTTTTTGCCTTTTCTTTTTTAATCGGTGAGCACGAGAGGCAGAGGCAGCCTATGGGCTTTATATACTCTTCAAAATATTCGGTGTCGTAGTCGTAATTTAGCTCCTCGCCCTCTTTGATGTTTTTCTTTGCCATCACATAAATGTGGCCTTTAATGATTTCAATTTCAGAGTTGGGTTTGCATGCGTGGTTGATGTAGCGTGCAGTGTTTTCGCGGATAGCGCCGTCGATCATGCGCGTTTTGCTCACCTCAAACAAATATTTGCTGCGGCTCGTATATTGCTCTTTCCCAACCACTTCGCGGCCAATATATTCGATAATGCACGCGCCCTTTTTAATAGGCTCACCCGCAAAGAGGCCAAGGCCGGTGCGCGAGCGTTTTACGTTTAAGATATATCCTCCGGACACATATTTTCCTCTCTTTTTCTTAAGTGGTGCTTTCATTTTTGCTTTAGGCATACAGGGCATAATACAAGAGAGTCCCTATATATAGAAGGGGATAAAGAGTGTTGATTGACTATTTCTATAGATCTGCTACAATATAAGCATATAGTTCTTTGCTACATAAGGTTACTTGTAAGAAACCTAAGACGAGCTCTTTGCGGCGAACCATCAGTTGGCCTCAGCGAGCTCGTTTTATCGTTTCTAAACGGGCATTCTAGAAACCAATAAGGAATTAGTTGAATGCAAAGCAATGCATTACGTAGGGGCGAGATTGCTGACAAAGGGGCTCCTCGCTCTACTGAATTCAAGATGTCCCCGAGGCATCTGAAGTTCCCGTCAGTCGTCGACCAGGTATTGGCCCACAAAAATGCCTACAACTATCTCAAGATCGAGCCTGTCATGGAGTGTGTTCAAGAGGGAGACTGGTCTCCTGCCGCTCTACCCGAAGGTGCAATGGGATGGTATGCAATGCTCTCGGGCAGCGAGCATTATGCCATCGACGCCTCGACGGCCAAGAGAAAACTGGCAGTGAGTCGGGCCTTCAACGACACCACCTCCTTGCTTCCAGACAATCTGCGTCGCACGGCCCGAGCCCACGAAGCGTTCTTCAGGCTCCGGCAACTGCAACCGCTCGACATCCACATCGTCGCGGTCCAGTTTGCGATGACCGAACTCGGCGGCTACTCGATCGACCAGCGCATCGCTGCTCGGCGGCCGAATGAGCATCCGATGGGGGTTCGCGAGGTGGCAGATGGCCTTCGGATCATCAATCGCCTCGAGAGTCCTCAAGATCTCGGCATCGACTGCGGTGCAGACCGCATCGGCACCGACATCGTGCCATGTTTCAGTATCGAGAATCGCGCGCTCAAGCTCTCGAGTCGCTCGGTGAGCGCGATCGACTACTCGTTTGCTGAAGCGACCTGGTTTATGCCCGAGAAGTAACCAACCTTCGCGCGCCATGCGCGCGAAACAAACCGGCCGAGCACACACGTGTGCTCGGCCTTTTTCTTTAAAAACACACTTTCTATTTTCTGTAAAATGAAGTAGAGTAGGGAGCAATGCAACGGGGCGAAGTTATAGTGCGATTCGGGAAGGTGTCATTTGAGTATGGCATCAAGAAACCAATTCTTCACGAAGTGGATTTTTCGGTGCGCCGTGGCTCAAAAATCACCCTCATGGGCCAAAACGGGGGAGGCAAGAGCACCCTCTTTGGCCTTATCACGGGCGCCAACACTCCTGAAGACGGCGAAATTCATATCGCGCACGGCCTCACCATTGCCGTTGGCCGCCAGGTAATCCCACGCGATGAAATGTCGCTCACCGTGCGAGAGTTTTTTGAGAAGGTATTTCCGAAGAAGGTATATGACATCGATCCGCGCGTAGAGAAAGTGCTCGAGGTGGTTAACCTTAAAGCAGATTTAGATAAAAAGATCGAAACATTTTCAGGCGGCCAGCAGGCGCGCCTCTTGCTTGCCTCAGCGCTCATCCAAGATCCGGATCTCTTGCTGCTCGACGAACCAACCAACAATCTCGACCACGCTGGCATCGAGCACCTCACAAAGTTTCTTAAAGAGTATAAAAAGACCGTTATCGTTATTTCGCACGATGCCGACTTCTTAAATTCGTTTACCGAAGGCGTGCTCTATCTTGATGTGCACACGCGCAAAATCGAGCAGTATGTGGGCAACTACTTTGATGTGGTGGCCGACATCACTGCGCGTATTGATAAAGAAAACAAAAAGAACGCACTCCTCGCAAAAGAAATTCAAGAAAACAAAGACAAGGCAAACTTTTTTGCCAACAAGGGAGGCCAAATGCGTATGGTTGCAAAGCGCATGAGGGAAAAAGCTGAAGAGCTTGAAGAAGAGAAGGTGGATGTGCGCAAAGAAGACAAAGTGATCCGCAAATTTATTATCCCTGCGCAAAGCGATCTCTCGGGCAATATTGTCACTATCAATTCGTACACTACGGTTAAGAGCCATAAGCCAATTGAGCACAAGTCAAAGCTCGCGCTCCGCAAAGGCATGCACCTGCACCTCATTGGTCCTAATGGTATTGGCAAATCAACGCTCGTGCGCAGCATTGCAGATGGCACCGCAAAGGGGATAGAGATAGCTGAGGGCACCAAAATTGGCTACTACCGCCAAGACTTCTCGAACCTCGATTTTGATAAAACCGTATATGAAGAACTTGCCGCAGTGCTTGATAGGCCATACGAAGAGACTATCCGCAGCATGGCAGCAGGGTTTCTTATCTCAGGCGAGCTGGTGACTACAAAAATTGGAAATCTCTCTGAAGGGCAAAAAGGTTTGGTAGCTTTCGCGCGCCTCGTCTTGATGAAGCCTGGCCTCCTTATCCTCGACGAACCAACCAACCACATCAACTTTCGCCACCTCCCAATTATCGCAAAAGCCTTGGACGAATATGAGGGTGCAATGATCCTCGTCTCTCACGTCCCCGAGTTCGTCAAACAAATCCGCATCGACGAAACCCTCGATTTAGGGAAGTAATTTATTTTGTAGCTTCTGCGGCGGCGGTGCCGGCGACAAAGCCGGTGGTCCAGCAGAGTTGGAGGGAATAGCCGCCAGAGGGGCGGTCGATGTCGAGGAGGTCGCCTACTATATATAAGTTAGGGTAGATGCGGCTTTGCATCGTTTTAAAATCTACCTCCTTTAGCACCACACCACCCGAGGTGATGATCGCTTTCTCTACGCCAAGCAGGCCAGTAGGGTGGGTTGGGATGTGCTTTAAGAGTTTTACCAGCTTTAAGCGGTCGTCGCGCGAGACACTGTTGCAAAAGGTATCAAAATTTATTTTTGAGATTTCGCCGAGAGGTGCAATAAGCGCGCCTGGCACCAAATCATCGAGCGCGTTTTTTAACTTTTTATTGCTGTGCGTTTTAAAAAGCTCCAAGAGTTTGGCGTTGAGCGTGTCGTAGGAGAAGTGCGGCACGATGTCGAGCTCGAGCACCACCGGGCCATATTTTAGTAGCTCGCCAACTTCAGAACTCGCATTTAATATGCCCGGGCCCGACAAGCCTTGATGCGTAAAGAGCACTTTGCCTACTGCGCTGTACTGTTTTTGATTGTTTTGAAAGAGAGTAATTTTTGCATTCGGCAGGGATACACCCGAAATTTTGTGCGACCACTCATCATTTGTAGTTATTGGCACGAGCGCGGTCGATGGCGGGAGGATGGTGTGGCCGAGCGTCTTTAGCCAGGCAAATCCATCGCCAGTTGAGCCGGTTTCAGGATGCGAATAGCCGCCGGTTGCCACAATAAACGCTTTTGCCCTAATCTCTTTTTTATTTTTTAGGCGCACAAGCGCAATCTTTCCATCTTCTGCAATAATTTCAGACACCTGCGCGTTTGAGCGCACCTCAACACCGCCATCCTTCATATATTGCACAAGCGTGTCCCACACCGACTGCGCGGTGTTAGAGAGAGGAAAGACACGGCCCAATGCCTCTTCTTTAGTGGGCATCTTTTTGCTATGAAAGAAGTCGAGGGTTTGCTGCACATCCCACTGCGAGAAAGCCGAAAACAAAAATTGGTCGCTCTCTTTAAATTTTGCTAAGAGTTTGCGGGTATCAAACTCGGCGTTGGTGATGTTTGAGCGTCCGCCACCCGTGATGAGGAGTTTTTTGCCCACATCGGCATTTTTTTCGAGCAACAACACGTGAGGCTTCCGGCCTTGGATTTTTATATGTGCGGCTGCGCTGCCTGCCGCCATCATGCCCGCGGGCCCGCCTCCAATTATCACCACGTCGAGCGTCTCTTCCATATATAGCTAGAGTATACTGTAATTATGCACAATTTCAGGCGTCTCAGTAGTATGCAAAAGATTATTTTTGGGCTCATCGCACTTGTTCTCGTAGGTGTAGGAGGTTTTTATGCCTATAAAAATAACGTATTTGGAAACTATGCCGGAGGGGATGATGAAGGCGTGGTATGCACTATGGAGGCAAAGTTGTGCCCAGATGGAGTCACCTATGTTGGCCGCAGCGGCCCTAAGTGTGAGTTTGCCGCTTGCCCAAGTGTTGAAGCAACTTCAACAACTACTACACTCGACACACAAATTAATAAAAAGGTTACGGCCTACAATTTTTCTATCACTCCGCTTGAAGTTGTGGAGGACAGCCGCTGCCCGACAGACGTGCAATGCATCCAAGCAGGCACGGTGCGCCTTAAGGCAACTCTTTCAGGCGACCTTGGTGCATACACAGCAACCCTCGAGCTTAATAAGCCGCTTATAAACGAAGAGGTGTCTATAACGCTTAAGAGTGTTACACCTGCACCACTTTCGACCCACAAAATTACCCCAGGCGAATATCGCTTTACGCTTGAGGTAAAAAAGATCAATTAATTGCTTAGAAAAAATATTAGAGCACAAATTTTTAAAAAAGTAGCGTAATAGGGGATAGGGTTGGTCGTCATCAGTAGTGTGCGGCAGCTTTATAAGTGTTCTTCAAAATTATAAATTAATTATCAACTATTTATGAAAACAAAAACCTTAATGCCTCTTGGGTACCGTGGTTTTCTGATCGCCGGAGCAGTAGCAGTTGCTGCCTTCGCGTCTCTCACACTTCTGGTGCGTGCAGATGTGGCTCCAACGGTTACCACTACAACCTATAACTCAAGTAACGCTGCAATTACTTCAGCAAATATTGGCTCAAGCGTATTTGCGACAGCTCATATCGGCTCATCGAGCACTACCACTCTGCCAACTGGCACCGTAAACTTTAACCGCTTTGAAAATACTTCGTGCACCGGCACTCCAACAACACAGTCTGGTATTGCGCTCGTAAATGGTATTGCAACCTCTTCGTCGTCGGCAATCTCTGCAAGCGGGCTCTCATACAAAGTGTCCTACTCGGGAGATAGCGTCAACTCTGCTGTTGAAGGCATCTGCAAATCGGTTACTGCAACAGCTGCAGCAACTTCAATTGTAGGTACACTCTCAACAAGCTCGGTGCTTGCAGGCTCAACTGTGTATGAAAGTTCTACGCTTTCAGGTGTAACTGCAAATGCCAGTGGCACCGTTGCCTATGTGGCATACAGTGATAACTCGTGCACCGCAGCGCTCCAGGGTGCGGGTGTTAAAACAGTTACAAATGCAATTGTTCCAAACTCAGACACACTTCTCTTCAACAACGCCGGCACGTTTTACTGGAAGGCAGTATACGCAGGCGATACCAACAATGCGGCTGCAACCAGCTCATGTGTTGCCCTCACTGTGCTTGCAACATCTACTCCAGTAACTCCTACCACCACTAACATGATCTCGGGTCGCGTCTATAACGACCTTGATAAAGACATGGTTAATGACGCTGGGGAAGCAGGCGTAGCAGGCTTTACCATCAAGCTCTATAAAGGGGCCGGATGGTGGGCAAACGGCAGCGCATTCCTAACTACCACGACGGATAGTAACGGTAACTACAACTTCCCGAATCTTGTAAACGGAACCTACAGTATTGAGCTCATCAATATGGCTCCGTGGCATCAGGATACTCCCGACTATAACTCTGTAGTTCTTGCAAGCAGCTCGCTCACTAACATGCACTTCGCAGTAAGCAGCAAAAATAGCACTACTACTCCGCCAGTCGGCACCACCACTCCAGCTACTATCTCCGGCAAGATCTACAACGATACTGACGGCGATGAGAAGCTCGACGCAGGAGAGGCTGGTATCGCAGGATTTACCATCAACCTCTACAAGGGCGCTAACGCAAACGGCGGCAAAAACAACAAAGCTCCGTTCATGACCACAACATCTGACGCTAACGGTATGTACTCGTTCGCAAATCTTGCCAACGGCACCTACAGCGTCGAGGAGATCAATAAGGCAGGTTGGCACCAGGATACGGGCGACTACAAAAACCTTAAGATCAAGAAAGGTGTTGCACTCCCTAACATCGACTTCGCAAACTCGGTCGCTGCAACCTCAACAGACAATGACAATGACAATGACGACGACGATCACGATCGTGACGACTTCTTCAAGTGGGTCAAGAATCACGGTTGGGGATGGTGGAAGAATAAATAATATTCTCTTAGCTTTCTAAAGCAAAACCCCCGCAAGGGGGTTTTGTGTTATAATCTTGTTCTTATGCCTAAACAGAAAAAAGTGTTGCCCGTTCTCTTTGCAACATTGCTCCTCGACATGATAGGCACCGGTATGGTGATCCCGATCATCCCTATTCTCTTTACCGACCCTTCATCTTCGTCGTTCCTTCTTGCGGGATACTCGGTGGGCAGCCAATATCTCATCGCAGGTGTGGTGATTGCACTCTTTGGCCTCATGCAGTTTATTGCATCTCCAATTTTGGGCGAGCTTTCTGATGTATACGGCCGCAAGAAGTTGCTTACGCTCGGTGTCGCCGTGCTCGCCATCTCACAAATGCTCTTTGGATGGGGGATCGGTGTTGCGTCGCTCGCCGTGCTTCTTATTAGCCGCGCTATCGCAGGGCTCGCCGGTGCCAACTTCTCAATCGCGCAGGCTGCTATCGCCGACGTATCAGCACCTGAAGATCGTGCCAAAAACTTTGGCCTCATTGGTGCTGCATTTGGCCTTGGGTTTATTCTTGGCCCCTTGCTTGGCGGCTGGATAGCACATGCAACAGGCTCTGCCGCAGCACCATTTTGGTTTGCCGGCATTCTTGGTATATGCAACGTCGTGTTTATCTCGCTCTTCTTGCCAGAGACGCATCACAACCGCTCTGAAGCAGCCCACTTTCATATCTTTAAAGGCATCTCAAACATTGCCGCCGCCTTCCGCGACAAGCAGGCGAACGCGCTTTACTTCGCAAGCTTCCTCTATATGTCGGGTTTTGCCTTCCTCACCACATTCTCGGGTATTCTCTCGGTGCAGCGCTTTGGGTTTACTGCAGCCGACCTTGGCACTTACTTTGGTGGCATTGGTGTGTTTATCGTGATCACGCAGCTCTTTATCTTGCGCGTGCTCACTAAAAAATATTCTGAACGCGCCATCCTCCGCGTTTCTCTTCTTGTCTTGGCGCTCGCAATAGGTGTGTATCCGTTTGTGCCAAACGTTATGTGGCTCTATCTCCTCATCCCGTTTATCGCGATTCCTCAAGGCCTTTCGATTGCAAACATCGGTTCACTCATTAGTCGTAGTGTCTCGCCCGAGAAGCAGGGTGCAGCGCTTGGCATCAATGGCTCACTCATCGCGCTTTCTCAAGGTGTGATCCCAGTCTTGGCAGGTGTTGGCTCGGGGCTTGTGGGCCTCTCGGTGCCGTTTGTGGTTGGGGGGCTCTGTGTTGCCTTTGCCTGGTCTATCCTCTTCTTCTTTAAGAGAAAGAGCGCATAATAGAGGATATGGGAACTCCAGCACGAAAGACCGACAAAAACTCTGCCATTGATACCGGCTGGGGAGAGGTTGCAGATGAGTATGAAGCGGGGTTTATAAAAAACCCACAGTCATATCATGTGACGGTTATTTTGCCGAACCTGCTTCGTATTGTGGAGCCTACAAAAGGTATGCGCATTCTTGAAGTGGGGTGCGGCGATGGTTTTTTTGCCGACGCGTTTGCTAAAGCGGGCGCACAAGTGGTGGGCAGCGACATTGCAAAGGAGATGGTTGAGCGCGCAAAAATAAAAAATCCAAACATTAGATGGTATGCGGCACCTGCCGACAAACTCGAGTTTGCGCAAGACGCGTCGTTTGATGTGGTTGTAGTGGTGCTCGCAATCCAAAATATCGAAAATCTTTCGGGTGCAATTGCCGAGGCCAAGCGTGTGCTTGTGCCGGGCGGCTCACTCATTTTTGTGCTCAATCATCCGGTGTTTCGCATCCCTAAAAAAAGCAGCTGGGGGTGGGATGAAGAAAATGCTGTGCAATATCGCCGCCTCGACAGCTATCTTTCAGAATCTTCTGAGGAGATAGATATGGATCCGGGCAAATCAGTAGGCAAGCGCATCACACACTCCTTTCATCGGCCGCTACAACTTTATATAAAAGTGCTCGCCAAGCACGGCTTTGCCGTCGTGGGTTTTGAGGAGTGGATCTCAAACAAAAAATCGCAAAATGGGCCGCGCCAGGCGGCCGAAGATATTGCGCGCAAAGAGTTTCCGCTCTTTCTTATGATGAAAGCACAAAAGCTAGTCTAGATTGATATTTTAGTGTATTAATTATCACAGCTTGTTCATTCGAATGAGTTGCTTGCCCAAGCTTCGGGTATCTGCGATGAGTCTCTAATGAGATGTGTCGTAAAGCATAGAAGGATGAGTCGCCATGAACGATGTGTCCGAATTTAGCGTGGGGCTCGCCCACGAATTTGTGATCAGTGCTGCAAAGGCTGGTTTTACTGCACAAGAGTTTCGGGAGATCGTCAGGAATCATAGTCTCCTCAAACAATTCCATCGGGTCTACACCGAAAAGGCGTCAGTCGTTGAGATAGAGCATCTGATCGACTGTAATCATAAAGCCGCCTCTTTGCCGTTTACAGACAACTATCACGTTCGATCTTTTTCAGTCAAATACTTTCCGAGAGGTGGGTTGTGGAAATGGGCTCCTGAAGAGCTCACACTTTGGCAAATGCCAGAACAGTCGAGAGAAACGGTGGGGAGGGATTTGTGGAACGTTATTGAGCAAAAAGAAATACCTGTCCTCAACGCGAATGTGCTCGATTATTTGATTGCCCACCCTCATCTCATTCCAAAAGACTGGGTACATAAGTGTGTATATTTCTGGGGGACCATTTATTATGAAAGTGGTTTGGGAGGTTTCTATGTCCGTCGACTGACGGGGCACGTAGACGGCAGTGGTTACCATTGGGGGAGTAGAGATATTCCCCTCAATCATATCCATGATTTTGATCAGACTAGTTTTGCTGTTGTTTTCAAGGATGAAGTGAAACACTAGATCTTGCGTCTCCTGAAGTGGCAGTAAGGAAGACCAAAATTAGTAGATTTGGGCGGCTGTTTACAGCCGCCCTTTTGTTTTCATATTCCCCAAAGAGTTCCCACTCTTTCTTATGCTGAAATCCCAGAAGCTTGCATAAGCTTCTATTTGTGGTATAATACAGAGCAGAAGAGTCACAAGGAGAAAGAGAAGTGAGAATCTTCATATCAATGGGTGAAGTCGGCTGGGGGCATCTCAAGCAAACGCCTCGCCGATGTCTGCTTATCACGCTGCGCATGTCGTACTATCATCTGCCAGCCGGGCACGAAATGATCGCATCGCTTGTTACCGAGCTCGGCGAAAAGAAGATCGGATACGACCGCGTCGTCCCTGGCAAAATCCACAAAAGGCTTGGCGAAATTGCGAGCACAGCTATCGCAAGCGGCGCAGAAAATCCCTTCGCCGAGATTGAGCCGTATATCATGATCGAGGGCGATGGTGTGTATATGATCGCCCTAAACGAAGAGCAGGCGGCTGGCATCGCCTACGAAAAAAAGCTTCGCGTGCGCCCGGGCTTCAATTATCCGGGCGACAAATGGCAGGCATTGCTTGACCGGCAGATCAAGCAGTAGTTTGCCTCAAAGGCCTCCGCAAGTGCGGATGCCTTTCTTTTTTATATTTTTGTTGTATTATATACGTAACGTCGCTTTGTTCCTTTTCGTAGGCATGCAGAGTCGCGACGTTCTTTGCGGGGCCTACAATCAAGGAGACTACGAATGCGTATTGTTACATTGACATCAGGTAACCAGGTAAGAGTGGGTGAAGCCAATTCGATGAATCTGCTGGTGGCCAACCTCGAAGCCATCAAGGCTCAGGGTGCCAAGATCTATCGTACCTATTGCTCGGTTGGGGAGCACTTCACCTTCGTCACAACCCAAAGGGATATCCATTTGTACTTTGGACTTATGAGCGAGGAGGCACAGATGGCTTTGTGCTTGATCATCAAGGCAGAATCTGCCCACGGCTCTCCAGGGGAAATTTTACTCAAGGGCCCCTTTCCGGGACGACCCCTGCATGTGCTCATCAGCGGCAATGTCTTCAACTTCTCTCTGGCCAACATGGGAGCAGGCCACCACTGAGCGTTTACGCGCTTTGCCAGTTTCGCCCCACGCTTTCGAGCGTGGGGCATTTTCTTTATTGACGAAAGGCTCGGAATAGGGTATTCTTTTGGTAATACGGCGAAGGCGCCTATTTTTGTTTTTAATAAGCCAAATCACAACTACTCTCATGGAAATCCGCAACATCGCCATCATCGCACACGTGGACCACGGCAAGACAACTCTTACCGACGCTTTGCTTAAGCAAACCGGCGTAGGCGAGGAGGGTGTCTCGATGGACTCCAACGACTTGGAGCGCGAGCGCGGCATCACCATTTATGCAAAAAACGCTTCTGTTTTTTATAAAGACACCAAGATAAACATCGTCGACACCCCAGGCCACGCCGATTTCGGCTCCGAGGTTGAGCGCGTGCTTCGCTCGATCGACTCAGTGCTCTTGGTCGTTGACGCGCAGGAGGGCCCAATGCCTCAGACTCGTTTCGTTTTGAAGAAAAGTCTTGAGCTCGGCCTCAAGCCAATCGTCATCATCAACAAAATCGACAAGCCTGCTGCAGACCCTGCATGGTGCGCCGACGAAGTACTTGGCCTCTTTATGGAGCTTGGTGCCTCAGACGAGCAGTGTGATTTCCCAATCGTATACGCTATCGGCCGCCAAGGTATCGCAAAGAAAAATTTGACCGACGAGTCTACTGATTTAACTCCGCTTCTTGATACTGTGCTCGAGCACGTAAAGCCTGCTGCAACTCCCGAGCTCCTCGGTAAGCCGCTTCGCATGCAGCCATTTAACCTCGCATACGACAACTTCCTCGGCCGCCTCGCAGTAGCGCGCATTTATGAAGGCTCAGTAAAGACTGGGCAGGAGGTAACTATCAAAAACACTAAAGGCGATCGCGTTGGGAAAATAATTAAGATGTTCTCCTTTAAAGGTTTGCAGCGCATTGTGATTGAAGAGGCATTTGCAGGCGACATCGTGATTGTGGCCGGCCTTACCGATATCGACATCGGCGAAACGGTTGCTGCAAGCGCAGATGTTGAGATGCTTCCTATCATCGCCGTAGATGAGCCAACCATTTCGCTCAACTTTCTTGTTAACTCATCACCATTTGCAGGCAAGGAGGGTAAGTTTGTTACCTCACGCCAAATCCGCGAGCGCCTCGAAAAAGAACTTGAGATCAACGTGGGCCTCAAAGTAGATTTTTCTTCTGCTGAAGCCTATCGCGTGTACGGCCGCGGCGAACTCCACATTGCAATCTTGCTCGAAAATATGCGTCGCGAAGGATTTGAGATGCAGGTGTCTCAGCCACAAGTTATCTTCCACGAAGAAGGCGGAGTTAAGATGGAGCCGTTTGAAGAAGTTATCATCGACATCCCACAGGGTATCGAGGGCTCTATCATCGAGCGCCTCGGCAAGCGCAAGGTAGTGATGAAGGACATGAAGGTGCACAACGGCGCCGTGCGTCTTATCTTCGAAGGCCCAACACGCGGCCTCCTTGGTTATCGCAATCAATTTGTGCTCGACACTAAAGGCGAGGGTATCTTCTCATCACGCTTCGTCGAGTTTCGCCCATATGCAGGCGAAATTCAAAAGAGGGCAGTAGGCTCGATGGTCTCGATGGTTTCAGGCAAAGCACTTGGCTTCTCGCTTTGGAATTTGCAAGACCGCGGCGTGCTCTACATTAAGCCTGCTATTGAGGTGTATGAGGGCATGGTGATCGGCAATACCTCAAAGGGCGAGGAAATGTTTGTGAACCCAACTAAAGGAAAGCAGCTCACCAACATGCGCGCATCTGGTAGCGATGAGGCTCTTACACTCGTGCCTCCATATGAGCTTTCAATCGAGCGTGGCCTCGAAATCATTGGTGAAGATGAATACCTTGAAGTGACTCCACTCTCGGTGCGTCTCCGCAAGCAGGGAGGTGTCTCTCGCAAGTTCGCATAGCCTTCTGAATACAAGTTTTCTAAAATCCTCTTAATAGACAAGGAGATTTTTTTGTGCTAATTTATTTTTGGTTTACACAGTTCAAATTTAGAGGAGAAAAGGATGCCGCTTGTAATAGTGACTCGTAACCCCAGGGTGGTTACAGACGAGGTGGCCAAAATACTTGGCCCCTTCTTGCAGGAAGAGGTTGCTCGGGTGCTCAACGTGCCCAGTGACAAGAATGCTCGTCTTACGTCAGAAAACGTAGAAGTTCGTTTTCGCGATGTAGGACCTCTTGATGTGGGTTCGGGCACTCTTGGGATCGATATACTTGCTGGCGACCACCCGGCTCTTCATGCAAAAGCTTGTACGCTCGCTCTTGCTAACCGAATCCGAGCTGCAGTTTCTCGAGAAGGGCTGAAATTGCCGAGCCGGTGTTTTGAAGATGATTCTTTCGTCTGTGTTATGCTTGTGCCGTCTGGTTTTGCGATTCTGTGACGTTTGGAGGCGACCGTTTACCGCGGCCGCCTTTTCTTTTGTCCAAATCTCCTTAATTGACAAGGGGGATTTTATGGTATATACTATATAGGTATATCTTATCTCACAGGTGTTTTTGAGTATTCCACTCTAGTACCTACTTTATTTAACGGGATACGGAATACCCAAAAAGCCCATATGTATCAAGGAAATCCAGCAAACAAGCGTTCCGCAGGCAGCTCGAGTGGCTTCACCAAGCGCTCAGCAGGCGGCCGCCCACCGTTCCGCAAGACCCCTCCAGGAGGTGGCTCTTCAAGCTCTCGCCCTGCGTTTAGCACCACGAGCACCCCAGGCAGCCGCGCCCCATCACGCCCATCGTTTAGCCGTGGCCCAGTAGGAGGCCGCTCTGGTGGCCGCAGCAATTTTGGTGGTAATCGTCATGCAGCTCCAAAAGGGCAGCACATTGATGTTGCACGTTTTATAAACAAAGCGGTTATCACCGAGAGCTCGCCTGTCTATCAGCCTGCGCACGCGTTTAACGATTTTAATATCCTCCCTGCGCTCAAGCACAACATCACCTCGCAAGGCTACGCGTACCCGACGCCTATCCAGGACAAAGCGATCCCACATATATTGATGGGCCAAGATGTCGTGGGTATCGCTAACACCGGCACAGGAAAAACTGCAGCCTTCCTCATCCCGATCATCAACAAGTGTCTCCACGACCCTAAGCAAAGTGCGCTTATCATGGCACCAACTCGCGAGCTCGCGGTGCAGATTGAAGATGAGTTTAAAAAGTTTAGCGCTGGGCTAAAGCTCCACTCGGCACTCTGCATCGGCGGCGCTAACATCGGCGCACAACTTCGCAATCTTAAATATCACAATCATCTTATTATCGGCACGCCGGGCCGCCTCAAAGATTTGATCGACCGCAAGGTGCTCAAGCTCGACCGCACTCAAACCGTAGTGCTCGACGAAGCCGACCGTATGCTCGACATGGGTTTCATCAAGCCAATTACCGACATTCTCGCGCTTCTTCCAAAAGAGCGTCATACACTCTTTTTCTCGGCAACTATGTCACGCGAAATTGAGGTGCTCATCAAGCAGTTTTTGAAAGAACCGGTGTCTATATCCGTCAAAACGAAGGAGACTGCAGAGTCGATCGAACAGGATATTATCCGCACCAAAGGCGGCAACAAGCTCGAGATGCTCCATGATCTCTTAAATCAGCCGGGCTTCGACAAGGTGCTTATCTTTGGCCGCACCAAGCACGGTGTAGAAAAACTTTCAAAAGCGCTCGAGCTTAAAGGTTTTAAATCAGCATCGATCCACGGCAACAAGTCGCAGTCGCAGCGCCAGCGTGCACTCGACAGCTTTAAGCGCCACGACATGAAGATCCTCGTTGCAACAGACGTTGCAGCGCGTGGCCTCGACATTAGCGATGTGTCTCACGTGATCAACTACGATCTTCCATCTACCTACGAAGATTATGTGCACCGCATCGGCCGAACCGGCCGCGGTGGCAAAACAGGCAAGGCGTTTACGTTCGTAGACTAAACCTCAATATGAAAAAAATTATCAAAAAAGTTGTTGCAAAAGTTGCAATAGCGGTAAAAGAGGAGGAGAAAGTGATCCACACTTGGGGTAAGTGGGTTGAGCGCCCTCGCCGCACCGAGACGCTGGTGTGTACTTGCGGCAACCGCTACATCAAGACTCGCAAAAACCAAACCGAGTGCATCTCTTGCATCACGAAGCACGCAAAAATCTAAGAGTATATACTGGTGTCATGGACACCGAAGAAATAGTTTTTGCAAATGGCTGCTTCTGGTGTACGGAGGCAGTTTTTGCCATGCTTAAGGGGGTTGTTTCGGTGGAGCCAGGATATACCGGCGGCACAGTGGCAAATCCAACCTACGAGCAAGTTTCAGGTGGCACCACCGGCCACGCTGAGGCTATACATATAGTGTATGAGCCTGATGTGATTTCTTTTGAAGAACTGCTCCAGGTGTTTTTTGCTTCGCATGATCCAACTACACTTAATAGACAGGGGAATGATGTGGGCACTCAATATCGCTCAAGCATTTTTTACACTACCGAACGTCAAAAAGAAAAATCTGAGCACTATATAAAGGTGCTCGGGCTTGCCAGCGGGATAAAGCCGATTGTCACTACCGTGCTGCCGCTCGGCACCTTTTACAAAGCCGAGGACTATCACAAAAAATATTACGAAGCACACAAAGACGCGCCCTATTGCACACTGGTGATAGAGCCGAAGATAGAGAAGATAAACACAAAGTTTAAGAGCCTCCTCAAGTGACCACAGAAGAACTTGAAAAACTTGTTGCCGAAGAGTTTCCTGGCGCTATCCCCGAGGAGTTTCGAGGCAAGATAAAAAATGTCGCATTCTTAATCGAGGATATGCCGTCGCTGGCGCTTAGGCAGGAAGAGGATTTGGGTCCAGGTATGACGTTGCTCGGGCACTATCGCGGCATCCCGTACACAGCTCGCGGCGACTATTATGGCATGGGCGCAACGATGCCCGACACTATTACGTTGTTTGCTGTACCTATATTAGAGTTGGCACAAGAGATGGGCGGCACCGAAGTGCATGTTCGCCAGGTGATCCGCGAAACTATCTGGCACGAGGTGGCACATCATTTTGGCATGGACGAAAGTGCCGTAAGAAGGAGGGAAGAGGAACGTCAAAAGGGTGTGTGATATACTTTTTTTATGCAAAAGACACTCTTTGTTGCCGCCATCGTTTTCGTTATAGCTGCAGGGGCGTATATGTACCTAACCCGCGGGCCAGCAACTGAGCCCTCTACAAACACGGCAACCTCTACACCGGCCATAACCGATGAGGTATACACCTCGACCTCCGGCGGTTTTTCGTTTACATATTCGTCAAATTATAAAGTTGAGGCGCGCAGCGACTCATACGAAGGCGAACCTATTTCGGTGATGACATTAATTGACGAAAAAATAGTGGTGCCCGAACAAAGCGACGGGCCAACAGCAATCTCTATCATCGTATTACCAAACACTAAAAAACTTACGCTTGGTGAGTGGGTAAAAACAAAAAGCATCTCAAACTTTAATCTCTCGCCAGATAAAAAGCTTTCCTCAACCACGGTGGCGGGGGAGCCTGGGGTGAGCTACATCCATACCGGGCTCTATGAAAGTGATGCGGTGGCAGTGGTGCATGGCGACAAGATATATCTCTTTTCGGTTGGATGGGCTGACAGCACTGCCGCTATCCGCACAGACTTTCAAAAACTGTTACTCAGCGTAACCTTTAACTAATATGCCAACTAAACCACTTCTCGCACCCTTCTATCTTATTGCGGCCACGTTTATTGGTATTGCCGACACACTCTTTCTTTCGTATTACCACTTGCTTAATCTCACGCCAGGCTGCGCAATTGGTGGCTGCGAGATAGTGCTCACACACCCATCAGCGACACTCTACGGCCTCAACTTTCCGTTCGCATATTTGGGTCTCATTTATTACGCATATATGCTCGGGCTTGCAGCACTACTGGCATACGATCCACGCTCAAAGGGTTTGCGTTTAGCGGTGCTGGGCTACACTGCAGTTGGCCTCCTGTGCTCTATTGCCTTTGAGGCGTTTCAATTTTTTGTAATCGGCGCGCTCTGTATGTATTGTGGCATCTCGGCAGTCACTACGTTGGTGTTGTTTGTGCTCGCGGTGTGGCATTTTAAAAGCAGTAAATAATCACAGTAGATATGGCTAAATTTTTTGACAGGGAGTTTGTGTGGCCGGCGATCCTACTCGGCGTAGGGCTCTTTATAAGTGCGCTTGCCGTTTCGTACACGCTCTACGCTATCCGCGGCCTCGACAACACACTTTCGGTTACCGGCTCGGCAAAAGAGCAGGTGAAGGCCGACATCGCAAAGTGGACCGTGCAGGTATACCGCAACGTGCCCGAAGAAGGTGTCACTGCCGCCTACACACAGGTGGCGCGTGACGGCGATGTAGTGAAGGCATATTTTAAACAGGCCGGCATTGACGAGAAAAAAATCACCGCAAATACGGTCGCAGCCGATCAAGATTGGAGCTATAACCAAAACGGTGGCCCAAAGCGCTATGTAGTGCGCCAAGATATTACCATTGAATCGTCTGATGTAGAGAAGGTGCAGGCGCTCTCGCAAAATATAGGTGCGCTCGCCAGCAAGGGTGTCTCTATCACCCCACAGCAACCGCAATATTATGTAAGCAATTTGCCCCAGCTTCGCGTGTCGCTCCTTGGTAAGGCGATTGCGGATGCAAAAGAGCGTGCAAACGAAATAGCAAAGAGCGGTAATGCGCGCGTCGGCAAAATAAAAAGCGCCTCAAGTGGTGTGGTGCAAGTGCTTGCGCCAAACGCTATCAATGTTGAGGATTATGGCTCCTACGATACTTCAACTATAGAAAAAGAGGTGATGGTGACTGCACGCACCACATTTCTTGTTAACTAGTAGTTTGGGCGGCGAAAGCGAGTGGAGAGCTTCCACAGAGTAAACAAAAAGCTAATAGCAATGACTGGATAAAATACTCCAGTGTTTGCTACTACCCAATTGAGGATAGAAAAAGCATGGGCCGACAAAAAGCCGGTTAGATACGAAAAGGTTGAGGTCAGATTTTTTGGCGACGGGTCTTTTGTGGTGGCACCAAGCACTTCGGCTGGTGCTCTCCCCTCCATTTTCTTTTGCGCCCACGTTTCGCCTTGGTCAAAAACTTTTGCTGCCTGCGCGCGCCATGAGTCTATGGTTAAGAAGGCTGGATGTGCATAATTTGCCACGGTCGGGGAGAATTTGGCTATCATGGCCTGCACGTCGGCCGATGACTGCACCTGTGTGTCCCCGCTGCCTAAGCTACTAAACGATGCAAATGTAGTGGCGGGTTTTTTTGCGATAGAAAAATTTGCCGACTGTGTCTCAATGACGGTACCGTCTTTTGCAGTAATTTCAGCGGTCACCACAAACTCGCCAGCGCTTGGTGTCCACGAAACCGACACAGTGTTGGCGCCTCCGGGCGCGATTGCAACAGCAACCGTGCCTATCTTTTCTTTCTCGCCCGTACCTTTTGCAAAAAAGACAAGGCTACCGTCAAATTTTGTTGCGGTGTCATTTTGTACCACCGTATGCACGAGCACCTGCTCACCCTCGACAACAGGAGTCTTAGACAAAAAAAGCGATTGCTTTGCAAAACCCGCTCCAAACACGACTGAGGGTAATAAAAAGAGAGCAATAAGTGCCAAAAACTTGTAGTGCATAGCAAAAGTATACCGTATTTCGCGTGCTATTATTTTCGTATGCGGGATTTTTTAAAGTCTTTGAAGGGCCATTTTTTGCCCGGCCACGAAAATGCCTATAGGCCACACTTGCTTCGCAAATCGTGGCTCCTATTTTTTCTTACGGTAGTGCTCACTACCGAAGGGTTGTATGTGGCAAGTATGTTAGCCGAGCAATCTGCGCGCAACTATCTTTCGGCGGTGCTCCCGGGCGAGGTGATAGCGCTCACCAATGTAGAGCGCAGTACCGCAGGCGATAGCCAACTTACCGAAAATCCGGCTTTAGCGCTTGCTGCACAAAACAAAGCAAATGACATGGCTGCAAAAGGATATTTTTCGCACACTGGCCCCGATGGCAAAGAACCCTGGGTGTGGATCAAGCAGGCCGGATACTCCTACCAATATGCGGGAGAAAATTTAGCGGTACGTTTTGATGAATCTGCGGATGTGGTGCGCGCATGGATGGCATCGCCTACGCATCGCGCAAATATAGTGAAGCCGGTGTATACCGAAATCGGTATCGGCACTGCCAATGGCATGTATGAAGGCTCGCCGGCAACATTTGTCGTGCAATATTTTGGGACACCAATAGCGAATTCTAAACCAACCGCAATTAATTCTGGTTCTTCCGCTGTAAGTCGCGGAGGGAACGCTGCAGAACCAGAATTAATTGCTCAGGCAAAAATTTCAGAAGTGGCAGGAGCAGAGACAGATAGTGGATCGGCAGTCACTCCTACTCCAACCACCTCACCGGTAGACGAAAACGTGCCCACGGTTACTTCTGCTTCTGTGCAGGACAGTGCTCAACCGATGCGCGAGGCTGCACAAGTTTTTTTGCGTGCAAACGAGGCGTCAGGCACCACCGTGTCGTGGATACTAGGCGGTATAGCATCACTTCTTATCCTGCTTCTTACGCTCGCATTTTTTATCCACATCGAGATCCAGCCGGGCCAGATGCTTGCGGGGGGCGCAGTGGTGGGGCTTATCGCGGTCTCTCTTTTTATGGTTAACGGTGCGCTTATGGAGAGTACAAGTAGTAGGGCGCAATCTGCGAGTGCAGTTTTGTCGGGCCCCAGCGTGCATAGCGTATTTATTGGCGAAGATGGAGCCTCAACAGAGCAAGGGGATAGTGTGGTTGCCCCAGCGATGGCTCGATAGTATTCTTTTTGTATGACTCCAAAACTTAAGACAGGGATCGTTGTAGTTATCTCGCTCGCGGTTCTTGCGCTCTTCTTTGTGTTTAGTAATCCATTCTTGCAGGGCAACCTTTCGGCATCACCTGCAACCGTTTCAGCGCAGCTTCTTTCGCAAGACGAAAACGTTGGCACAGGCGCCACAGTAGCAGTGGGCGATGTGCTTACCGTCAACTACACAGGCAAGCTCCAAGATGGCACGGTGTTTGATACTTCAGTGGGTAAACGCCCTATTCAATTTGTGCTGGGGGCAGGGCAAGTGATCCCCGGTTGGGATCAAGGCCTCCAAGGTATGAAGGTTGGCGGCAAGCGCTTGCTGGTAGTGCCGCCAGACCTTGCGTATGGTGCTGAAGGGTATGGACCTATTCCGGGCAACGCAACACTTATTTTTGAAGTTGAGCTCCTTGCTTCAACCCCTGCTCCTGCGGTACAACAGTAGTTGTGCGCCCTATTTCTCTCGAAATCATCAAAGAGCTCCCCGGCACGCTGGCGCGTGCCGGCTTTTTGCACACTCCTCATGGCGACATAGAGACGCCGGCCTTTGTTGCAGTTGCCACGAGGGCTACGGTGCGGGGCGTCCCAACCGAAAATTTTGAAGAGCTCGGTGTGCAGGGGATTATCTGCAATACCTATCACCTCTATCTTTCTCCCGGAGAAAAAATAGTAGAGAAGGCGGGCGGCATCCACAAGTTTATGAACCGCACCGGGCCTATCATGACCGACTCTGGCGGCTTTCAGGTATTTTCGCTCGGCGCAGGCTTCGGCAAAAAAATTTCAAAACTCTCAGCTGCAGCAGATGAGATGATAAAAGCTCAAGAAGAGGGGATGGCTCTTTATAATGAAGAACTCGCCACCTCGCACGGCAAGCTCGCCATTGTTGATGAAGATGGTGTTTCGTTTACTTCGCATGTCGACGGCTCGCTCCACCGCTTTACCCCCGAGCGCTCGATCGAGATCCAGCACGCGCTTGGCGCCGACATTATATATGCGTTCGACGAGTGCACCTCGCCTGCGGCCGACCATACCTACCAAAAAGAGGCGATGGACAGAACACACGAATGGGCAAAGCGCTCACTCCGCACGCACCGCGGTAATTTTGAGAAAAATAAACAGCAGGGTATCTACGGCATCGTGCAGGGAGGCCGCTATGCCGACTTGCGCATCGAAAGTGCAAAGGAGCTCTCCAATATGGACTTTGACGGCTATGGCATTGGTGGCTCGTTTAGCAAAGACGACATTTTGGGTATCCTTGATTTGGTTAATAAAGAGTTGCCTAAAGAAAAACCGCGCCACTTGCTTGGCATCGGCGAGCCTGAAGATATTTTTATCGGCGTTGAGTGTGGTATCGACACCTTCGATTGCGTTTTGCCTACGCGCAACGGCCGCGGCGGCTCTCTTTACACCAACGATGGCAAGATAATTATCGAAAACAAAGAGTTTCATGAAGATTTTGGCCCCATCGACCCTGAGTGCGGCTGCTTCGTGTGTAAAAATCACACCAGGGCCTACGTGCAACACCTCTTTCGCACTAAAGAGATGCTTGGGCCCATTCTTGCCTCTATGCATAACATCTATTTCCTTACACATCTCACCAAAGCGATTCGCCAGTCTATTATCGACGGCACTTTTGAGACGTATCGCAATAGCTTTTTAGCTCGCTACAAGGGCAAAAAATAGCTAAATATCCTATACGTGAGGCTAAGCCTCACGTATACTATGGCAATGAGAAAGATCATTTTTGCTGAAGGGGAGCTCTACCACGTATACAACCGAGGGGTTGATAAACGTATAGTCTTTACCACCCGCGGGGAGTATGAGCGTTTTCTCATGTATCTGCATATTCTAAATACAAATAGTGATGTCCGCCCCACCGAAGTGATGGAGCGAAAAAGCAAAGAAGAAATTTTTAACACTCCGCGAAAGGATCCTCTGGTGGCAATTGGGGCATTTTGTCTAATGCCTAATCACTTTCATTTACTTCTTACACCGCTTGTGCCCGGTGGAGTATCAAAGTTTATGCAAAAGGTGCAAACCGCATACACTATGTATATCAACGCAAGATACGAAAGAACAGGAGCCCTTTTTCAAGGGACCTTTAAGGCTGAGCATGCGGCTTCAGACACCTATGCAAAATATCTCTATTCATACATCCACCTAAACCCCTCAAAACTGGTGAGCATAAAGTGGAAAGATTTTAAAGAAAATGATTTCTCAAAAGTTCGTAGCTTTTTAACCGAGTATCCTCACTCGAGCCTCAAAGAATATATGTCTGGCCAACACGTAATCTCTGACCCCTCTTATTTCCCTGAATATTTTTCTACAAAAAAAGATCTTCAAACCCATATCGATGACTGGATTATCCTCAAACGTGAGGTTTAGCCTCACGTATTCGAAAAATGTAGTGCTATAATTTATCCACAGAGTAGGTTGACTCCAGATTGTTACCATGGGGCTATTGGTACCCGAGTAACTCAACCCATGACATGAAACTATCAATAATAAGTGCTGCTGCAGTTTTTGTATTCCTTTTAACCGGGAGTGTCGCGCAGGCTGCTACCTACTATGTTGATGGGGCATCACTTGGGGGCGCATGTTCAGATGTGGCGAGCGGCACGAGCCTCGGCGCTGCGTGGTGCACTGTGCAAAAAGCTGCAACCACCGCAGTGGCAGGCGACACGGTATACGTCCGAGGAGGCACCTATCGAGAGACAATTACCATTGCAAACTCCGGTACCAGTGGCAATCCTATTACCTTTGCAAAATATGGCAGCGAGACACCGATTATAAACGGCGGTACAGCGGGTAGCGGATGGGCATCGCTTGCAAGCACCGAGCCAAGTGCAGGCATAATCACTGAAGGATTTGAAGGAAATGATGATACTTTTGCCGCCTTCACTAGTTCAACAGTAGACTCGGGGAACACACTCGCCGTAGAGCCAGATGTATCAAACCTTGGCACCTACTCGGCAAAGGCAACCTTTGGCGGCACCAACCGCAATGCGCGAGTTTCTAAAACCATAACCTCTGCAGCTGATGTATATCAGCGCATGTACTTTAGGTTTAACAGCGCTTACAACATCACGGTGGCGGATGTGGGGCAGCTCATCATGAATGAGCGTATCGACTCTGCGGTAAGCCGCGCAACCGTAGAGCTCGTGCGCAACTCGTCGAATCAATTTTATATTAAAGGTCGCGCAACCAACCCGGCAACCAACGCCGTTACTACCTTTGTGACAACTGCCGCGGGGAGTGTCGTGCCAGACACCTGGTATGCAATTGAGATTCGCTATAAAGGAGGTGACGCTTCAACGGGTGGTGCCGAGCTTTGGATCGACGGCGTGAGCCAAGGCACCACTGGATATAATTGGAACACGAGCACCACCACGATTGGCCGCCTCGAGTGGGGTAGCGGCACATCGGGCACAGGAGTCCCTTCAAGTGGATCCATTTTTTATATCGATGATATAAAAGCATCAACCACTCCGGTGGGGCTCTACACCACCGCGGGAGCTACTACTACCTACAAGATGACAGGGGTTACCGCAGAACCTATCTTTGTGTATCAAGACGGTACTCTTCTTTCTACTTCAACCTCAGCACTCTCCACCACGCTTTCGGCAGGCAACTATTACTATGATGACCCAAACGACATTCTCTACCTCCGCACCAGCGATAGCACGAGCCCTTCAACAAAAACGATCGACATTCCATTTCGCACGCAGGGTATTGTGATGCTCAACAAAGAGTACATCACCTTAAACGGTCTTTCGGTTAAATACACGCGTGGCTCAGGTAACCTCATGGGCGGTGTCATTTTGGGAACGTCCTCAAATATCACTATTCAAGACGGTACTTTTGCCGACAACAACGGAGCGGGCATCTTCCTCCAAAAATCTGCAACAAACACGATCTCGAGCAACACCATATTGCGCAATCGGCGAGAGTTTGGCGGGGGTATCCGCATGGAGAACGGGAGCAACAACAACACTATAACCAGCAACACGATAACTGGCATTGGCACCATGGGTGGCAATGGCATCCTTATGTGCGGTGATGATACCTGCAGTTATAACGGCAACAACTTCAATACCATACGCGGCAACACTTTCTATAATCTCCGTGACTCGTGTATTTATATTGGGTCGTATAGCGACTCCAATATTTTTGAGAGAAACCTCTGCGGCCTTACCTTTAGGATCACCAGTTCTGCGGGTTCTACAGCAGGCGGCAGCGGCGCACACGTCTCCCGAGGCTCCGATTACAACGTGATACGCAACAACATCTTCTACGACACAGGGGCTGCTTCTATTGTGGTGCAATCAAATACGATCGATAGCATTGAGATACCGGTGTATGGCAACTTGGTCTACAACAATACTATCTATAACCCTGTTACCGCTGGCACGGCTAACAACGGCGGCATTGCGGTTTTGGATGATGCATATGATACCGTTGTTAAAAATAATATTGTGTATCAATCAAACGATGTTGCTGGCATCCGTGTAACCGGTGCCATTGCTGCAAGCTCAACCATAAGCGATTACAATCTTTACTACTCGACACAATCAGGAGTAACCAACCTAGCTAACTGGGGCGTTTCTTCAGGACGCTTCCATAGTACTTTTGCTAGCATCCAAGCAGCGACAGGAGGGCAGGAAGCACACTCGCTCAGTGTTGACCCTCTCTTTGTAAGCGCCACCTCAGCAACCTCAACTCAAAATTTTACGCTTCAGGATACTTCGCCTGCAATTAATGCAGGAGCAACTCTGCTTAGTGTGGTGAGCGACTATGCGGGCACTTCGCGCCCCCAAGGAGGCTCGTACGACATGGGTGCCTATGATCGCACAGTAGTGGCCTCGAGTGACACCAACTCATCTAATGGTGGAGGGGGAGGTGGTGGGGTTATTGGTGGCCCACTATCGGTTGGCTTCGTAAATGGTTTTGTTGATTATTTTGCTCAATTTGCTTCGACCACTCCTGCGTCTTCTGCTAAACCAGCAAGCGGCCTAAGCGAAACACAAGTGCAATCCATCCTCTCTATCCTTACATCATTTGGTGTTGATGCTGATGTGCTTAAAAATGTGGAGGCATCGCTTCGAGGTGGCGGGGTTGTTTCAATGCCATCAAATACAAACTTTACTCGAGACTTGGAGCTTGGCGATGTGGGAGATGATGTGAAGGCACTCCAGCAATACCTAAACACACACGGCTTCGTGCTGGCTACTGTTGGCCCCGGCTCAGCAGGGAGCGAGACCATCAAGTTTGGAGCGGCAACTAAAGCGGCCCTCGTTAAATTCCAAAAGGCAAACGGCATCACTCCCGCAGCTGGATATTTTGGGCCTAAAACCCGCGCCATAATAGTAAAGTAAAGTCAAAAATGGTAGAGTGGCTCCATGAGCGGCTTTGAGCTTAAATCCGAATATCAGCCTGCCGGCGACCAGCCAAAAGCGATTGAAGCGCTGGTGAAGGGGCTTCGTGAGGGAAAAGAGCATCAAACATTGCTTGGTGTAACCGGCTCGGGCAAAACTTTTACGGTTGCCAACATCATCAATCAAATTCAAAAGCCGACGCTCGTTATCGCACACAACAAAACGCTCGCGGCGCAGCTGGCGCAAGAATATAAAGAGTTTTTCCCCAATAATGCGGTGCATTATTTTGTTTCGTACTACGACTACTATCAGCCGGAGGCGTACATCCCACACTCGGATACCTATATAGAGAAGGAGGCGCAGATTAATGAAGAGATAGACAGACTCCGCCATGCCTCAACGCAGGCACTGCTCACGCGTAGCGATGTCATTATTGTCGCATCAGTGTCGTGCATATATGCGCTCGGCTCTCCGGACGAATATCGCAAAGTACACATTGAACTGGTGAAAGGTGCTAAAAAAAATCGTGCAGAGCTTATCCGTGAGCTTATTGGAGTGTATTTTGAGCGCACCACAGCCGATTTAGCGCCTGGCAAATTTCGTGCACTTGGCAATTCGGTAGAGATTATGCCAACCGGCGAGCGGGTGCTCTACCGCGTAGAGTTTGAAGGAGAGGTTGTTGCACGCGTGCGCGTGATAGATGCCATTACTCGGGCCGAAAAAGAGTCCCCCGACTCTCTATTTCTCTTTCCTGCAAAACATTATGTAACTCCCGAAAACGAACGTGGCCGCGCGATTGAAGATATTAAGATCGAACTTAAGGAGCAGCTCGCGAGGTTTGAGTCGCAAGGAAAGCTGCTTGAGGCCGAGCGTTTGAAGCGCCGCACCAATCACGATTTGGCGCTTATCCGCGAGATGGGCTATTGCAACGGCATCGAAAATTATTCGAGGCATTTTGATGGCCGCAAGCCTGGGGAGCCTCCGTTTTCATTGCTCGAATACTTCCCGCATAAAAAAGACGGTACGCCAGACTTTTTAACCGTTATCGACGAGTCGCACGTGACCGTGCCGCAAATTGGCGCGATGTACTCGGGCGACCGCGCACGCAAAACGAACCTTGTTGACTATGGCTTTCGTTTGCCGAGCGCTATCGACAACCGCCCGCTGAAGTTTGATGAGTTTGAAAAGCGTGTGGGGCAAACGGTGTATACCTCGGCAACGCCAGGTGAGTATGAAAAAGAAAAATCTGGCAAGATGATCGAACAAATCATCCGCCCAACCGGCCTTACCGACCCTGAGATGGTGGTGCGCCCAGTAACCGGCAGCTCAACCCAAAAAGGCCAGGTGCAGGATTTTCTTGATGAAGCAGAGAAGGTGATTAAGCACGGAGGCCGCATCCTCGTAACTACACTCACTAAAAAAATGGCCGAGGATTTGAGTGAATTTTTAAAAGATCGCAAATTTAAAGCAGCCTATATACACAGCGAGATACTCACGCTCGACCGCATCACTATCCTCACCGAGTTTCGCCGCGGGCTCTATGACGTGCTCGTGGGTGTGAACCTGCTTCGCGAAGGGCTCGACTTGCCCGAGGTAGAGCTTGTCGCGATTTTAGATGCCGATAAAGAAGGGTTTTTGCGCAGCGAGACGTCGCTTATCCAAACCATAGGCCGCGCTGCGCGCAACATACACGGCCGCGTCATCCTCTATGCCGACCAAATGACCAACTCGCTTGAAAAGGCGATGGGCGAGACCAACCGACGCCGCGCGGTGCAGATTGCCTACAACACCAAGCACAATATCGTTCCAAAAACGATCATCAAAAACATTAAAGATATTACTGAGGCGATGCGCTCAGAGCACGGCGACGCGGTGCACGAGCTCTTTACCATTGAGAAGGGTGAGTACGAAAAGAATCCGAAGAAGTTTATTGCGCAAAAACGCGAAGAGATGGAAGAAGCAGTTAAAAACTTAGATTTTGAAACCGCAGCACTCATCCGCGACGAAATCTACGCCCTAAGTGGCGAGGGGAGCGGTGGCAAACCAAAAAAGGCTAAAAAGTCCAAAAAATAAAAGCGGGCCCTTGGGCCCGCTATAGCGATCAAATTTCTCAGAGTCCGAAACGCACTCTTAGTTCAGCAGCTTCTTTTTCTGCTTGGGCACGATACACCCCATCAAGTACATCATCCACATGGATTTTCCCGAGGTTACGTGCCCGCTCTTCAAGTAGTTGTGAAGCGGTTTCGACGTAACCCCAGCCCTCGACAAACCGCGAGAAGGGGTTGGTGCAGGTTTCGAGAAGCACCTTTCTCAAATCTTTGAGCATTCCTGCCTCCTGTTAGTGGATCCTGCGGATCCATTTTTCGTTGGGCTTTCGCCAATTGCGCGCTGCGACTTTTGTCTGCCGACTCCGCTCTTTGTGGTGTGTTTGTCGCTCTTGCGGCAACATTTCTATGTCTACGACGATCATTCTGATTTCGTTGCCAACGGGCAGCGCAAGCAGACTGATACTGGCCAAAAGAATGCTCCGAAGCATGAGCATAATTGCCCTCCTTTTCTTCCAATGCACAAAATATCATAGATTTGACACTTGTGCTATAATAGGGTGACACATAGTATACCCCCCGGAGCAATCTGGGGGGCGGAGGTGTTGATACAATATAAACATGGAGGACAACATTACGATAAAAGGGGCAAAGACCCACAATCTAAAAAATATTTCGCTCACTATCCCGCGAAATAAAATGATCGTATTCACCGGCCTTTCAGGCTCGGGCAAATCGTCTTTGGCATTTGATACCATTTTTGCCGAGGGGCAGCGCCGCTATATCGAAAGTCTCTCGGCATATGCGCGCCAATTTTTGCGCCAGATGCAAAAGCCGGATGTCGAAGAAATTACCGGCCTTTCGCCTGCTATTTCGATCGATCAAAAGAGCCGCTCCAACAACCCGCGCTCAACTGTTGCAACTATTACCGAAATTTATGACTACATGCGCATTTTGTTTGCGCGCGTGGGCAAGCCGCACTGCATTGTCTGCGGCCGCGAAATCAAAAAACTTTCTAACGAGGAGATAATCAATAGCATTATAGAATCAGTTACCAAAAATGCTCCAAAAAAGACTCGCAAAGTGATGGGTGTCACGATTAATGACGACACCGTAAAGATCTTTGCGCCGGTTGTCGTTGGCCGCAAAGGAGAGTACTACCAGATGCTCTACGACTTGCTTAACAAGGGTTATGAAAAAGTGCGTGTAGACGGCGAGCTTAAAAATTTGCGCGAGCAGATAATACTTTCTAAAACCAAAAAGCACGACATTGATGTGCTTGTTGATGAAATTGTTGTCACGGATTTTGTGCGCACAAAGGCAGCTGCGCTTGAGCGACTCTCGGAGTCTGTGGAGCGTGCGCTTGAAGAGTCGGAGGGTCTTATCCGTGTTGAGGATGCACACGGCGAGAGGCTTATCTCGGCAAAATTTATGTGCCCGTACGACGGCTTCTCCTTCCCTGAGGTAGAGCCGCGCCTCTTTTCGTTTAACTCGCCATATGGGGCATGCCCGGCCTGCAACGGCCTTGGCACCAAACACTTTATGGGCGAAGAGCCTTGCGAGGTGTGCCATGGCGCCCGCCTTCGCCCTGAGGCACTTAATGTATTTTTGGAGAACATCACTTCAGAAACGTCACCTTCTTCCGTTGGTAAAAATATTGTCGACATCACCAACCAGTCTATACAACAGGCGTATGATTTTTTTGTAGCACTTGAGCTTTCGAAAAAAGATCAAGAAATTTCTAAAACAGTTGTCAAAGAGATCTGCGCGCGTCTTAAATTTATGCTCGATGTGGGGCTCGATTATCTTACGCTCGACAGGCGCGCCAACACACTCTCGGGTGGCGAGGCGCAGCGCATCCGCCTTGCCTCACAACTTGGCTCGGGCCTCGTAGGCGCCCTCTATGTGCTCGACGAGCCGACCATCGGCCTCCATCAACGCGACAACGAACGCCTTATTAAAACGCTGGTTAACCTGCGCGATTTAGGCAACACCATCATTGTGGTAGAGCACGACGAAGATACTATTTACTCGGGCGACTATTTGGTAGACATCGGCCCAGGTGCAGGCGTGCATGGTGGCCACATTGTCGTGGCGGGAGAGCTTGATAAACTGCTTACTGCAAAAAAGAATGACAGTGGCTCGCTGACGCTTGCATACCTCCGCGGAGAGAAGGCAGTGCCCGTGCCCGAAGAGAGACGCGACAAAAACATGGGCACCATTGAGGTGCGCGGCGGTGCGGCGTTTAACATCAAAAATCTTTCTATCGACATACCGCTCGGCAAGCTCGTCACGGTGACGGGCGTTTCGGGCTCGGGCAAATCAACTTTTCTCTACAGCATTCTCTACGAAAACCTTCGTGCTCGGTTTGATAAAAAATATCGCTCAAACAAGGTATACAATGCGGCAACTTTTAAAGGTGCTGAGCATCTCTCGCGTGCTATCCTCATCGACCAGTCGCCAATTGGCCGCACGCCGCGCTCTAACCCTGCAACCTACACGGGCTCGTTTACGTTTATCCGCGACCTCTTTGCAACCACTACCGAGGCAAAGGCGCGCGGATGGAAGGCAAATCGCTTTTCGTTTAACGTAGCCACGGCGCGTGGCGGCGGGCGCTGCGAAGCGTGCGAAGGCAACGGCACTATCGCTGTGGAGATGGCGTTTCTTCCAACCGTATACGTGGTATGCGATGTCTGCAACGGAAAGCGCTTTATGAAGGAGACACTCGAAGTGAAGTATAAAAAGAAGAGTATCTATGATGTGCTGAAGATGACTGTCGAGGAGGCTATTCTCTTTTTTGAGGATATCCCCGCTATTCACGACCGCTTAAAGACGCTGCAAGAAGTGGGTCTCGACTATTTGGAGCTTGGCCAGAGCGCCACCACGCTTTCGGGCGGCGAGGCGCAACGTGTCAAAATCTCGAGCGAGCTCTATCGTCCGCATATGCAAAAAACAATTTACTTGCTCGACGAGCCAACGGTGGGGCTCCACTACGAAGACGTGCAAAAACTCATCGACATCCTCAATCGGCTTGTTAGCACGGGCAACAGTGTCGTCCTCATTGAGCACAATATGGACATCATCAAGAGCTCTGACTGGCTGCTCGACTTTGGCCCCGAAGGCGGGGTGGGGGGCGGCAAACTCATTGCAAAGGGTACGCCGGAGCAGGTTGCTGAGAGCAAAATTTCTCACACCGGAAAATATTTGAAGCGCGTACTGAAAGGAAAATAAAATAGAAAAGGCCGCAGATTAACCGCGACCCTTTGTGACTTAGCTGCCGTTCTCTTCTTCAATAGCGAGATGCGTTTGATGAAGAAACTTGAGTGTTCGCAGATCGAGGTGGTAGAGATCCCTCATCACGTGCCGCACTCCGCCGTCCTGGGACTTGAGCGGGGATACGTTGCCACGGATAATATCCTTCACAATGGCGTGAATGAGGGGCGTTTTCTCGGCCCTATCTTTGTCGTCTTCTCGCTGCATCTTGAAAGAACTTCCTCTGTTGTTGATATACTCAAAATAGCATCTTTATGCTATAATGTCAAATAAGTACGCTGATATATGAATCTAGAGCAGTTTAAAAAGAAAATGAAGAAGATCCCGGACACACCAGGGGTGTACTTCTTTTTGGATACAAGCAAAAAAGTGCTCTACATCGGCAAAGCAACGAGCCTGCGCGACCGCATGCGCTCATACTTCTCGCCCGATCTGATAGATACTCGCGGCCCGCTCATCACCAGCATGATAGAGAGGGCGTCATCAGTTGACTGGCGCGAGACCGACTCGGTGCTTGAGGCGCTTATCCTTGAGGCAAACCTCATCAAAACTCACAAGCCGAAGCACAATACTGACCTGAAGGATGATAAGAGTTGGAACTACGTAGTTATTACAAAAGAGGATTTCCCGCGCGTCTTGCTTGTGCGTGGCAAAAATCTTGAGCAAGATTATCCTGCAAAAGTTCGTCTCCACACCTTTGGGCCCTTCCCGCACGGGATGCAGCTTAAAGAAGCACTCAAAATAATCCGCAAAATTTTCCCGTATCGTGATATGTGTATCCCGGCACCAGAACTGCTTGCTGCAGGCAAAAATCCAAAGCCCTGCTTTAACCGCCAGGTAGGCCTATGCCCTGGAGTGTGCTCGGGAGAAGTTTCAAAGCTCGAGTATCGAAAAATAATTAATCGCATTGCGATGCTCTTTCGCGGCAAGAAAAAAGAGCTGCTTAAAAATCTTGAGCAAGCGATGAAGCTTGCTGCAAAACAAGAGAAATTTGAAGAAGCGGCAAAATTGCGCTCTCAAGTTTTTGCGCTTGGCCATATCCGCGACGTGTCGCTCATTAAAGACGAGTATCGTAGCCCAAGCCTCGGGTTTGGTGGCATCTCATCAAACAGGATAGAGGCATATGACGTGGCACATCTTGCAGGCTCATCGCACGTAGGCGTGATGGTGGTGGTAGAAGGGGGTGAGGCACAAAAAAGTGAGTATCGAAAGTTTAGGCTCCGCAGTGCAAAACCAGGCGACGATCCTGGCTCACTGCGCGAAATACTTTCTCGCCGATTGGCGCATGACGAGTGGCCTATGCCACGCCTCATTGCGGTTGACGGCTCTACGGCGCAAATAAACACTGCCGAGAGTGTGCTGCGCGAATATTCGATGTCTATCCCGGTAGTAGGGGTGGTTAAGGATGAGAAGCATCGCCCGCGTGACATCAAAGGCGACCGTGCGGTTATCTCGGGCCGCGAGCGCGATATCTTACTTGCAAACAGCGAGGCGCACCGATTTGCCATCGGCTATCACAGAAGCGACAGAAGCAAACAGATGGGCCTCGGATAAAAGGAACCTGCGCCGCAAATTAGTTGTTATACTATGGTGTATGAAAGTGGTGGTTGGAGTGGTGCGCGGCGGCCCATCGAGCGAATATGAAGTGTCGCTTAAGACGGGTGCAAGCGTGATAAAAAACTTGCATCCCGAAAAATATTCGCCTCGCGATATTTTTGTCGACCGCAAGGGGGAGTGGCACTTGCATGGCACCGCGGTGACCCCTGAGCAGGCACTGCGCGGCACCGACGTGGTGTTTAATGCGATGCATGGCGACTATGGCGAGGATGGCCAGCTGCAGCGCGCGCTCGACAAACTCGGCGTAGCCTACACCGGCTCGGATGCACACGCCTCGGCGCTTGCGTTTAATAAGCACAACACCAAAGTAGAAGTAAAAAAGCTCGGCATCAAAACACCGCGCGCACTCGTGGTTGAAGAACCAGACGATGTGGAGGCAATGGCGTTTGATATATTTCGCACCTTTCCGCATCCAGCGATAGTGAAGCCGGTTTCGGGCGGCTCGTCGGTTGCAACCTCGAAGGCCGACAGCTATCACGCGCTTGCGTGGGCGCTCAAGCAGGCGTTTGCCGTGTCGCCAAAAGTTTTGGTTGAGGAATATATAAAAGGAAGGGAAGCTACGGTTGGGGTGATAGATAATTTTAGAAATGAGCAAACCTATGTGCTGATGCCGGTTGAGATTATCCCGCCGCCCGAACACTCGTTCTTTAACTACGAGGCAAAATATGGCGGCGCAACTACCGAGCGCGTGCCTGGCAACTTTAGTGATACACAAAAAAAAGAACTGGCCGACATGGCGCGCACCGTGCACGAGGGTCTCGGGCTCTCGCACTACTCACGCTCTGATTTCATCATCTCGCCACGAGGCACATACTTTTTAGAGGTAAATACCTTGCCGGGCCTCACCGAGGAGTCTCTCCTGCCTAAGGCTGTAGAGGCAGTGGGCTCGAGCCTCGAGGGTTTTCTTGACCATGTGATAACCCTTGCCCGAGCGGGCAAAAAAGGCTAATCTATACCCCTAGGTATGGCGGATAAGGTAAAACTCTCGAAGAGAAAGTGTGTCCCTTGCGAAGGGGATGTGCCACCGCTTACCGAGGCAGAAGCGCTTGAGCTAAATCGCGAGCTTAATGATTGGACGCTGATAGACGGCGCACAACTTTTAGCTAAAAGCTTTCGCTTCCCGGACTTTAAGCAGACGATGGAGTTTGTAAATAAAGTCGCAGCGATTGCCGAGGAAGAGGGGCATCACCCCGACATGACCGTCTCATATGGCGGCGCTACAGTAGAGCTGATGACCCATGCAATTGGTGGGTTATCAGAAAATGATTTTATTGTTGCGGCGAGAATAGACGAAATAGAGTAATATAGTTATTGTAGAAATAAGGGCCCTTAGCTCATTTGGTAGAGCGCCTCATTTGCAATGAGGAGGTGACCGGTTCGATCCCGGTAGGGTCCACAAGTCGAAAAATTACCTGCCCTGCGGCAGGTTTTTTCGTACATGTGGAGGCCGGAGTCATGTCGCCCTCAGGCGACAGACGAGGTGGGGTCGCGAAAACTTTTTGCGACGGCAAAAAGTTATTGGTGACCACAAAAACAAGAGCGCTCTTTCTTTTGCCATAGGCAAATAGTTGTGATATAGCTACGAGCGGCTGCACCACTGCACCGTCTTATAAGGAGAGAGTGAATGAAGAAGTCTACTGTTTTGGGGCTCGGGGCGGGCATGCTCGCCTTTGCCATCGGCGTGTGCTTTTCGTCTGCCGGGAAAGCTCAGGAGGCTCCCGACCATGATGTGAAGGGGATCATCACCTCCATGTCGCTTGCCGACGTGGACAATACGGGAGTCTACTACCAGGCGCCCGACAAACAGCTCCAGCTCGTCAGCGCGCTCGATATCCGCCACTTCGCCGCCAAGGTATGCTTCAAGAACTACACCGACGGCGAGAAGCTGCCCGACGGCTATACCAGCGGCACCGGCCTGACGCCCAAAGACATCTTTGGCCAGAATGCCAAGGTGGGCAAAACGCAGACGATCCTTCAGGTCGTGCGTGTCTACGCTATCGACGCGGCGCTGGAGCCTTCTGACTGCTGGACCTATATCTTTGCCTACTCCGAAGCCGACGAGACGCCGGCTCCGGCGCCCGAGCCGGCGAAGAAGAAGAAACAGTAAGCGCATTGCCCGTAGCACACAGGTGCTGCGGGCTTTTTCTTTTCTTGACGGTATTTTTAATAGGAGTACGCTCAAAAGTGGACTATTACGTACCTTAAGGAGAGGGCGAATGCAAACTGAAATATCGGGAGGGAAACTTCCTCGACTTACCGGCAGATTTTTCGGTATGAAGGGTTTTACAGATGTAGCGGCAATGGCTATTACAGACTGCAAACGCACGTTCCCAGATGGGGCATATCTGATCATTGGGCCAGTGCTCAACGGCGGTATCATCAGCGCAGATGGCAAAGTCGACGTGGGGGCCAATATACAACTCTTGCGGCAGCTGATTCGCCTGTATACCGAGAGGGGTGTGCCAATATTCAGCCAGCTCGACTACAAAGACCCGCTCGACTACTTTCGCCTCCTGTGGGAGCAGGAGAGCAAAACCAGGAACAACCGCTACTGCACCCTGATCTACTCCGACTTTTATCGGCCGCTTATCATGAGCGAACGTATCCGGGGCGTCTACTTCGTGCCGAACACTACACGTTCGAGGACCGCCAAGCATGCGCGCAAGCTCCTCGAAGCGATCAAGAAGCCGGAACTTGATGTTGAAGACGATATCTACAGCGAGGCACTTCATCGCGTTCTCCACTAAATGAATCGGCCGACCCAATTTGGGCCGGCCTTGTTTTATATATAAAAAAGAAAAAAGGTCGCCCCAACGGGGCGACCTGCTGCTTCATGCGACTTGCTTCTGCTCTGCTCGGCCAGTCCACTCGCTCTGCGAGGCGAGCATGTCGGCGAGGTAGACGCCGAGCCGTAGATGTCCTCGGCTCTCTTGTGTGCGAAGGTGTGCGAGCGCCTGCGGCAAAGGCGTCATGCCGGCGGTATTGAACTCGTAGAGCACTCGTTGGGCGGACCCTTCAATTTTCCACGGGTCATTCTCACCGCAGATGATGAGGCCAAACCACTTGCCGCGGAGGTTGTAGGCACCGTCTCGGTCGAGCTCTTTGAGCTTGTGTCCGAGCCCAGAGACCCAGTTGAGATCCAAGGGCTTGCAGATAAGAATGACCCCTTTTGCTTCGCGCAGCGAACCGGCAGTGAGCGTTGCTTCGCTCATTTTCGAGATGTACTCGATCTTGGTGTCGAGGGTAGGCTCGCACTGTTGACGCGAGCGCGCCTGCGCTCGCGTGAGACAGCGCTTAAGCACCCCCTTCATTTCGTCGGTAGGGTTGGCGAGCCCCGGTGTGGCAATGATACCGAGTACGTTCATGTATATGCTCCTTTTCTTCGGTTAACTTCCTTATCTGTCATACCGCACCCCTCACTCTTTGCCAAGCAAAGAAAAAGGCCGCCCCGTTGGGGCGGCCTACTGCTGCTTCAGCTTGGCTCGAGCATCTTCGACTCTGCTTCTTTCTTCATCAGAGAAAGAACAAGGTCTATAGCATACTGCTTGTGCTTGGGCGAAGATCGCCTCTGCATCCACAGCATACCAGGAGAGAGATCCATCTCCATCCGCCTTGCGCGCATGTTCAGCTCGTCGAAGTAATATAGATCCTTCGGATCTTCTCTGCCGATGAAGATAAAACCCACCATGCACCCAGGAAGCCTGTTTGGTTTTTTGGCATACGCACCGACCGACTCGATGAACCTATTCAGATTGGCGGGTGAGCGTGTGTGGGTGAGAAAGATAATAGCGTCGGCACGAGCAATAGTAGATGCGATACCTCTCGTGACCTGTATGGTCGGCAGCAAGTCTTTTCGCTGCCAGGTTGAAGGCGAGAGTTCGCCCTGCTTGGCAAGTTTTTGTACCGCAGCCCTCATCTCCTGATAGAGCGTAGCGAGCAACCGCTCGCTGTCTCTACTGCCATCGACCCCAGTAAGAACCAAGATATGCATCACGTACTCCTTTGTTTGTGTGATCTTCTATATATGTCATACCGCACAGGCAACATTTTGCCAACAAAAGAAAAAGGCCGCGGTGAACACCGCGGCCTTCGAATTTTCTACCCATTTAGGAAAGAAACACCAAGTCCTCTTCACGTGGGCCCCAGTCGCTTTCGAAACCATGCTCTTTTGCGGTGCGCGACTCGATAATCGAGCGCACCACGTTGCGAGCAGCAGTGCGATGCTCGGTGAGTTGGCGATGATCTTCGCCGCCACCCGCTGCCGCCGCGAATGGATTTTGGAATGACGTGCCGTTACGCGGCAGTGGGCAGCCCATGTTGTTCATTGCACCTACGATGTAAAGCTCGGCAGCTTTGCCGCCGGCCTCGGGGAAGTGAGAGAATGCACAGAAGGGCTTGCTGGTCAGAGCTGGCGTATGGTCGAATGCAATCAGGTAGGCCATCATGTTGACGGCGTTCACGTTTGCATTGAACCAGGCAACAGGCGTTGCGAATAGAAATCCATCCGCATCCTCGATCAATTGGTAGATATCCTCGGCGCCGGGAAGACGATAGTTGAACGGACCCGGATGGATCTTAGGAAATTTCTCCCACACAAGGAAGGAATAAAGATCAACATCAACCCCAAACCTGTCGCCCTCATCGTTTGCCGCGTCGAGCGCTTCCAGGAGTAAGCGAGTGACATTACCCGCGTATTCCGCCCCTCCAGCTCTAGAGTGGCCGTCGATGCTCAACTCGGTCGAGCAGTCGAACCCAAGCAGTTTTATGGTTCTTTTCATAATGCCTCCTTTAAGGCTGTACATTGCGTCTGCTGGTAAAATACAACTTAAAATATAGCTTGTCAATTAAGCGGATTTAACCCATTGACTTTTGCATATATAGTATGGTATAATATACACTAGAGTAGGCCATGGGGGCCTACAAGCAATTCATTGAAAGGGGGGTCAGAAATGACCATCGAAATCACTCGCGTTCAGCCTTCGGACAAAAAGACCATCAACGCCTTCTACAAGTTGTGGGAGCAAGTCTTTGGCGCCGAAGAACTCGAGCCGAAGAGCATCACCGTTGCAGCCATGAACGGCGAATATCCGGTCGTGTACCGGGTGTACGTCGCCAAGGACGGCAACAAAGTTGTCGGCGTCATCGCCGGTGGCATGGACTATCTGGTCGACGATCAGAACGTGCTTATGATCGGCTATGCTGCAACGCATAAGGACTATCGTAAGCAGGGCATCCAGCGCACTCTCTTCAACGAGCTCGTCAAGGACGCTTCTGCCGATTCGACGAAGGAGGGGAAAACCCTCTCGGTCATCACTTCTGAGGCCACGGAAATGTCAGTGCCGGTGTGGGGTAAGCTCGGACTTATGCTCATCCCGGTCAACTACATCCAGCCGGCTCTCGACTTTGACGAGTCGACTGGTCTCCCGGCCGATGGCGCCGGCGAAGCTAAGGAGAACTTGATGCTTGGTTTCCTCACGGATCCCAGCAACGAGCTCATCTCCAAGGCCGTCGAAGCCATCTACCGCTGGAGCCACCGGTGGCCGCGTGAGGATTTCGATTCTGACGAAGCGTATGCGGCGCATGTCGCGTATGTCGACCGCTTTCAGCGTGAGTTCGACGCTCTGCTGGCTGTGGCCGACATTTCGTTCGGTCTTCCTCACTAAGGTTTTGGGCCCTGCACTTCGGTGCGGGGCTCTTTCTTTTTCTTGCTATACTACAGGCATGTTATACACGGCCACGTTGGTGATCCATATTATTGTTGCGTGCGTTTCGATAGCTGCTCTTGTATACACGGTGTATGCGCTCGCGCGGAGTAAACACAATTTGTATACGCGCCTCATGATTTCAATTGTCGCCCTCGCAACACTTGAAACAATCAGCGGATTTTCTCTTGCAGTACTTTCTCCAACGGTTACCGTCTCGTATGTTGCGTCGCATTTAGTGTGGTATCTCGGACTTTGTATCATCGCTGAAGCAGCGCTTGCGGTGCGGATGCGAAAAGTATGGATTGGCTAAGCAATTTTGTATTATTACTCCCCAAGGGAGCAATTGCCGCGGCCGAACTTGGCCTCATGTATCAGGCCACCTTTTTTATGCTCATCGTGGCGGTGCCCGTTTTAGCTATTACTTTTTTCTTTGCGTGGCACTATCGCGCAAGCAACACGAAGGCTGCATACACTCCCGACTGGGAGCATTCTAAACTTGAAGAATTAATCTGGTGGGCGATCCCTCTTGAAATTGTGCTCATTGTAGGCGCGCTCACATGGACCTCAACGCACGAGCTCGACCCGCGCCGCCCCCTCGACTCTGCTCTGGGTAAACCGCTGGTAGTGCAGGTGGTGGCGCTCGACTCAAAGTGGCTCTTTATCTATCCCGAACAAAAAATCGCAACAGTAAACTACGTGGCAATACCTGCAGGCAAGCCCGTGCAGTTTGAGGTAACCGCCGACGCGCCAATGAATTCATTTTGGATCCCCGCACTCGGCGGCCAAATTTATGCGATGACCGGCATGGTAAACGAGCTGCACTTAATTGCCACGAACCCGGGCAAATTTGACGGCAAATCGGCCAACTACAGCGGCGATGGGTTTGCTAAGATGAAATTTATTGCAGAGGCTAAAACGCAGGAAGATTTTGATGCGTGGGTACGATCAACTCGCGCCTTAACAAGCGAACTTAGCCAGCCAGAATATGTGCGTCTCAAAGAAGCTGATACACCAGAGCCCCTTATGTATGGAGAAGTAGATCAGTATCTTTTTAATGATATTGTTATGAAATTTATGGATAGCACTGAAATGAATGGGCGTCAGCACGAATAATATATGTTAGGAAAACTCACATTAGACGCGTTTATACACGGGCCAATCGAGACAGGGGCTCAGGTTATTGTTGTGTTAGCGGCTCTCGGCATTATTGGGCTGCTTACCTACTTTAAGCTTTGGAAGTGGCTCTACAAAAATTGGCTCACTACGGTCGACCACAAAAAGATCGGCATCATGTACATCATCCTCGCTGCGGTGATGCTTGCGCGTGGCGCAATGGATGCGTTTATGATGCGCGCGCAGCAGGCAATTGCGGTGGGCGGCAATCCGGGCTACCTCGACCCCGCGCACTACTCGCAAATTTTTACTGCACACGGAGTCATCATGATCTTTTTTGTGGCGATGCCGTTTATGTTTGGCCTGCTTAACCTCATGGTGCCCCTGCAGATTGGCACGCGCGACGTTGCCTTCCCGTTTCTTAACTCCATGAGCTTTTGGCTCACGGTGGTTGGCGCGATGCTCATCAACGCATCGCTCGTGATAGGCGAGTTTGCCGGCACGGGGTGGCTTGCCTACCCGCCGCTTTCAGAATTGCAGTTTAGCCCCGGCGTTGGTGTTGATTATTACATTTGGGCGCTGCAGATAGCGGGCGTCGGCACGCTCGTGTCGGGCATTAACTTTCTTGTCACCATTCTTAAAATGCGCGCGCCGGGGATGAAGCTCATGTATATACCGATATTTACCTGGACAGCCCTTGCTTCGATGGTGCTTGTTATCTTTGCCTTCCCGATCCTCACGGTCACGCTCGGCCTGCTTGGTCTCGACCGCATTTTTGGTATGCACTTTTTTACGACCGACCTGGGCGGCAGCGCGATGATGTATATCAACCTCATCTGGGCCTGGGGGCACCCCGAGGTATATATATTGATGCTGCCTGCGTTCGGCATCTTTTCTGAAATTGTTCCCGTCTTTGCGCAAAAGCGCCTCTTTGGCTATGTCTCGATGGTGGTGGCAACTGCGCTTATCATGGTCTTCTCATTTGTGGTGTGGGTGCACCACTTCTTTACGATGGGTGCCGGCGCAAATGTAAACGCCTTCTTTGGCATCATGACGATGGTGATCGCTATCCCAACCGGGGTCAAAGTATTTAACTGGCTCTTTACCATGTTTCGCGGGCGCATCATCTTTAAAACACCGATGCTCTGGTTTATGGGCTTCATCACTACGTTTGTGCTTGGCGGCATGACAGGGGTGCTTATGTCGGTGCCGGGTATCGACTTCCAGCTCCACAACAGTCTCTTTTTGGTGGCGCACTTTCATAACATGATCATCGGCGGCGTGCTCTTTGGATTTTTTGCGGGGCTCGTCTACTGGTTCCCAAAAATATTTGGTTACACACTAAACGAGAAAGTTGGCAAGTGGGCGTTTTGGTGCTGGCTCGTTGGGTTTTTGCTTGCGTTTATCCCGCTCTATGCGCTTGGGCTCATGGGCGCAACCAGGCGCGTCAATGTAGTTGAGCCGCAATTTCATCCGCTCTTTATTGTGGCGGCAATTGGCGCATGTGTGATTGCCGTGGCGGTCTTTTTGCAGGTGTTGCAAGTGGTAGTGAGCTTTGTGCAGCGTAAGAAAAATTTGGATACAACCGGCGACCCGTGGAATGGCCGCACGCTCGAGTGGGCAACCTCGTCGCCTCCGCCAATGTACAATTTTGCGCATATCCCACAGGTGATGGGGCGTGATGCTTTTTGGTTAATGAAAAATAGCTCCGCTGCTATACCCACGGAGGGTGCGCTCCGGGCCGCTAGGCTAAGTCTAACCCCCTCCTTAGGGCACAGCAGCTTCACCGATATCCATCTGCCAAAAAATACACCAATGGGTCTTATTATTGCGGTGTGTGCTGGGCTCTTTGGCTTTGGGATGGTATGGCACATATGGTGGCTTGCGCTGCTTGGCGCTGTAGCTTCAATACTATTTGTGTTTATCCGCGCGTTTGATGAAGATATAGAATATACACTTACCGCAAGCGAGGTAGCAAAAATTGAACATGCATGAAACTAAAATTACAGAAGATAGAGTAACGTTTGGATTTTGGGTCTATCTCATGAGCGACTGCGTGCTCTTTGCGGGCCTCTTTGCCACGTTTGCCGTTTTGCGCGGAGCAACATTTGGTGGCCCGGCAATAGACGATTTGGTAAATATGCCATTTGTGCTTACCGAAACCATTCTTCTCTTAACTTCGAGCTTTACCGTTGGCCTCGCGCTCCTTGCCGGTAGCGCGGGCAAGAAAAAGCTTACACTCCTGGCGCTCGCTACAACACTCGTGCTCGGCCTCGCGTTTTTGGGGATGGAACTTTCAGAGTTTTATACCCTCATTGCAGAGGGGAGCGGGCCGGCACGAAGCGCCTTTCTTTCATCATTCTTTGCGCTCGTGGGCACACACGGGTTTCATATTTTGGCAGGCTCGGTGTGGATGCTGGTGCTCATGGGCTACATTGCCGCAAAAGGCTTAACCGAAGGAAACATCCGAAAGCTCGTGTGTCTCAGCTTGTTTTGGCACTTTCTCGACATCATCTGGATCTTTATCTTTACCTTCGTGTATATGTTTGGAGCAATATAAAAGATATGGGAAATTTACGCACATACACTATAGGATTTATACTCTCGCTCTTGCTTACGCTTGCTGCCCCGGGTTTTATTTGGCTGCATGGCTATTTGCATCACGCATTCCCAACGCACGCGATGCTTGGGGCATTGTTTGTGGTGCTCGCGCTGCTGCAGCTTTTTGTGCAGCTTGTATTCTTTTTGCATCTCGGCAAGGAGGCGTCGCCAAGGTGGAATTTGCTCGCATTTAGCTTTGCTGCCATCGTGGTAGTGATAGTGGTGGGCGGCACACTGTGGATCATGTACGACCTCGACCACAATATGCAGATGCAAATGAATCAAGAATATAATGTGTTCGAAGAAGAAAATATTTTCCCGAATGCGAGCCTTAATTAAAAAATATTATAGGCTCACCAAGCCAGGCATCATTTATGGCAACGCACTTATGTATGGGGCCGGGTTTTTTCTTGCCTCCAGAGACGGCATTGCTTGGCAATCGTTTTTTATTTCGCTGCTGGGCCTCTCACTCGTGATAGGTGCTGCGTGTGTGTTTAATAATTATGCCGACCGCGAGATGGACGCCAAGATGGAGCGTACAAGAAAGCGGGCTCTGGTGAGTGGTAACATTTCACCACGCGCGGCGCTTATATATGGAGAGATACTGGCGCTCCTCGGCTTCTCTACACTTTATTTTTTTTCTACTCCCACCGCGTTCCTCTTTGCGCTTGTAGGCTTTGCCACCTACGTGTATTTGTATACCCCCATGAAGCCGCGCACTCCGTATGCGCTCTACGTGGGTGCAGTGGCTGGGGCTATGCCGCCCCTCGTTGGTTACACCGCAGTAACAGACAATGTCGACCTATGGGCGCTTGGCCTTTTTGTAGCGCTCTTTTTGTGGCAAATACCGCACTTCCTTGCCATAGGATTTAAACGATATGAAGAATATACAGCAGCAGGTGTGCCACTCCATTTACCTCGCGGCGCCAAATCAGAGAAAGAAATTAAAATAGCGAACCAGATTTTTGTTGGCTCGCTTATCGTGCTCCTCGCAGGCTGTCTTGCTATTGCGTTGTGGCGTCTCCTTTTTTCTTAATAGTCCATAGGTGCACCAGGTAGGGCATTATTGAGCCGATGAGGAATGCGCCAAAGGCACTCGTAACAAGCGCCATTGGCTCTAGGTTATGCAAGAGTACACTCGTAAAGCCCACGAGGTTAATAAGGAGGAGTGCGCTCACGGCAGTATAAAAGTTGATGACGCTCCACCACTGAAATCCTTTAATACCGCGCACTTCTATCTGTGCAAAATCTTGCATGTAGCGCGAGAGGCCCTCTTTTTTAAGGCGTTCTTCTGCGGCAGGGACACCAATGATAAATCCGGCTACCACTCCCGCTAGCCCCGCGGGGATGGTGTAGGGGAGGGTCGCAAAAAAGAATTCCCAAAACGAGATGGTGAGTGTTGCCACAATAAAAAAGAAAAATGCGGTCATCATAAGGCGAGTGCGCATAAACGCATCTTCAACTGCATATTTAAGTATCAAAATCAGCGACAAAAATACGGTAAGTACCGCGACGGTGATAATAATAGATGGGGGGAGGTGATTCATACTTTTCTTACCACAATGGTATCATAATCAAAATATGACTTTGACCACCCATGCCATAGTAGGGGCTGCAGCGGCGAGCCTCTTTCCCACAAGCCCAGTGCTCGCATTTGCAGCAGGTTTTGCCAGCCACTTCGCCATCGACTCGCTCCCGCACTGGGACTATAGGATTTTGTCTAAACATAAAGAAGAAAGTAATCGGCTCAACGACAATATTGATGTCCGCAATCCTACATTTATACTCGACCTGATGCGCATCGGGAGTGACGCACTGCTTGGTACTATACTTTCTATATTTATATTTAGTGTGTGGTTATTTCACTTGCCCATCTGGTTTTCAATCCTGGGCGCATGGGCAGGCATCTTGCCGGACCCTTTGCAATTTGTGTATTACAAAACCCGCCTCGCAATTATGGTGCCGCTCCAGCGATTTCATATCTGGGTGCAAAAGGGTAAGAGTATCCATCCGCCGTTTTATATCGGCCTTCTCTATCAGGCGCTTCTTGTGGCGATTATTTTAGCAATGCTTGTGTCTTTATAACAAAAAACGCCACCCCTCTAGTTCGGGTGGCGTTTTTTGGAATCGATTCTTACGTTAACGAGTGTTTACTTCGACAGATCCATCAGCATTGATCTTGTCATCAAGTGCTTTTGCCTCTGCATCAGCGTCAGCACGGATGCGCAAACCGCCGTTGTCTTCTGGATAATCTGAAAGGGTAGTGGTTGAGGTGTCATCGCTATCGCGAGAGCCGCGCTTGCCGGCTACTTCTCCTGATACTTCGGTATTGTCTTCTGCCTCTACTTTGCCCGAGAGTGATGCTTTTATCGCACGGTACTCGTGGCGCACACTGTCGTTTACGTTCACTTTATATGAGTACAGTGCATCGCCCGGCTTCGCTCCATCTGCTGCGACGGTTACGCCTCCACCGAGGGCTAGGGCTATAACGAATGCAATAGCTATAAAAGGCATATATAAGGTATAGGTAATTATCTTCTAAACTGCCGCACCAACGTGTAGACGATTAGGCTTTAGGGTTCTTACTCTGCCTCTGCCATTTTGGGGCTTTTGTGCTATAGTATTTTCATATTATGGAGGAGAAAGCAGGACTACACATACAGCTCGCATCTGAGCGCCTTTTTGAGGTGTGGGGGATACCTATCACCAACACGCTCCTTTCGTCGTGGCTGGTTATTATCACGCTCCTTGTGGTGGCTTTTTTTGTTGGCCGCAAGCCTAACCTTTTGCCAAAAGCCGCTCAAAACTTTTTCGAGATCCTCTTTGAGTTTGTGCTTAACTTTATGCAGCAGACACTCGGCTCGCGCGAGCTCGCTATAAAATACTTTCCGCTCATCGCAACTATCTTTCTTTTTATCGTCACCGCAAACCTCTACGACTTTCTTCCGTTCTTTGGCAGTGTAGGCATCATGCACGAGGGCGAGCTGGTGCCGCTCTTCCACGCGGCTAACACCGACCTCAACACCACGCTCGCGCTTGCAATTATCTCGGTGCTCTCAATTGAGGTGGCCGGCATCATGACACTCGGTCTCTTTAAATACGGATCAAAATTCTTTAACTTCTCTTCGGTGCTCGGCTTTGTAGTGGGCATCATCGAGTTTGTCTCCGAGATGTCGCGATTCATCTCATTCTCGTTCCGTCTCTTCGGCAACATCTTTGCCGGCCAGGTATTGCTCGGGGTTATCGCCCTGTTCGTACCATATATAGTGCCGGTGCCACTTATGGCCTTTGAGCTCTTTGTGGGCGTGGTGCAGGCGGCGGTGTTTGCGATGCTGACCCTCTTTTTTATCAAGATGGCCATCGCCGAGCCGCACGATTATAGCGGCAAAAAGGCGCACGCTGGGCATTAAAGTGGGGTGGTTTTTGAGTGTTTTTGTGTTAGAGTGTGCGTATACGCAGGCCCGAAATTAATAAATAAGTGTAATTTAAGTAGTTTGTATGGATATTGAATCAGCTCGTCTTATCGGTATGGCTCTCGCAGCAGGTTTGGGAGTTTTAGGCCCAGGTATCGGCATCGGTCTTATCGGCGGCCGAGCAATGGATGCTATCGGACGCAATCCTGAGGCTTCGGACAAAGTAGTTTCAAACATGATTCTTGCAATCGTGTTTACAGAGGCGCTCGGCATCTTGGCGCTCGTGGTTTCATTTATTATCAAGTTCGTCTAACAGGCGCTCACGCGCGCGTTACTCTCGCACATGGATCAACTGTTTGCAGCTTTTGGCATCGACTGGCGGCTCCTCCTTATTAACGCTATTAACTTTGGCGTTCTCTTGGGGGGTCTTAGCTTTTTCCTCTATAAGCCAATCACTAAGGCGCTCGAAGATCGCCGCCTCAAGGTGATTAAAGGAGTTGAGGATGCCGAGGCTGCTGCAGCGGCACTTGCCGAGATTGAGGGCACTCGCGCGGCGACTCTCGCGCAGGCAGGGCAGGAGGCCGACGATCTTATCTCGAAGGCGCAAAAAACCGGCACACAAAAAGGCAAAGAGATTTTGGCGCAAGCGGAAAGCGCAGCAAGCCGTGCTATTGCCGACGCTGATGCGCAAGCACTTGAGCTTAAAAAGAAGGCAATACAAGAAAGCAAAGAGGAGGTAGCAAAAATGATCGTCCTTGGTATTGAAAAGCTAGCTAAAACCTCAAAATGACTCTAGCGGGCTCATATGCGCGTGCGCTCTATGATGCGGTAGCTAAAGACGCCGGGCGAGGCGCCGAATATCTAAAGAGTTTACGCGAGGCACTTGCGCGGCGCGGGCACCAAAAGCTCTTCCCAAAAATATTTTCTGAGTATCAAGCGCTCGTGGTTCGGGAAGAGAGATCAAAAGTGCACAGTAAGGTAACGCCGGAGCAAGAGCAGACAAGAGTACTCCTCGAACTTTATCGAAAACTGACAACCAGCCATGAATAACTTCATCGAACAATTTAAAAAAGAGATAGAAAACTTCACTCCAACCGAGCGCAAGGCAAATGCGGGCACCGTGGTGCGCGTATCTGACGGCGTTGCCGAGATCGAAGGCCTCCAGGGTGCAGTGATGTCTGAGATGGTGCAGTTTGATATTGCGGGCGGTAAATCGCTCGAGAAAGCGATTACAACTTCGGATGAAGTATTCGGCGTGATCCTCAACCTCGAAGAGGAGTCGGTGCGCGTGATTGTGCTTGGCGATGCTGGCCTCATTTCAGAAGGTATGTCGGTTTCGGCAACGGGCCGCGTGCTTTCTATCGGTGTTGGAGATGCGCTCCTCGGCCGAGTGGTGTCGCCGCTTGGCGAGGCGCTTGATGGCCAAGGCGCAATAAAAGCTGAGAAACAGAATGCAATTGAGCGCGAGGCATATGGTGTGATGGATCGTCAGTCGGTTAATCAACCACTCCACACTGGCATCAAGGCTATCGACTCGATGATCCCAATCGGCCGCGGCCAGCGCGAGCTCATCATTGGCGACCGCTATACCGGCAAAACAACGGTTGCCATCGACACCATCCTCAACCAAAAAGACGAGCCAAAAGAGTCTCGCCCGATTTGTATTTACGTTTCGATCGGCCAAAAGGAGAGTAAGACTGCACGCCTTGTGCAGCAACTTAAGGAGGCCGGCGCGATGGAATACACCATTGTGGTAGACGCAGGTGCTTCGGCGCCAGCTGCGCTTCAATACCTCGCACCATTTGCAGGTGCTGCTATTGGTGAGTTCTTTATGGACTCTGGCCGCGACGCACTTATTATTTACGACGATCTTTCAAAGCATGCAGTAGCATACCGCCAGCTTTCGCTCCTTCTTCGCCGCCCACCGGGCCGCGAGGCGTATCCAGGCGATGTGTTTTATCTCCACTCTCGTTTGCTCGAGCGCGCTGCAAAACTTTCTAAGGAACGTGGCGGCGGCTCACTCACTGCGCTCCCAATCATCGAGACGCAAGAAGGCGACATCTCGGGCTACATCCCAACCAACGTCATTTCAATCACCGACGGCCAGATCTTTTTTGAGACAGACCTCTTCAACAAAGGTATGCGCCCTGCTATCAACGCCGGCAACTCAGTGTCGCGCGTGGGCTCAAGCGCACAAACTAAGGCGATGAAAAAAGTTTCGGGCCGCATCAAGCTCGAGCTTGCCCAGTTTCGCGAACTTGAGGCCTTTATGCAGTTCTCTCAGGATCTTGACGCCGACACGAAGAAGCGCATCGACTCGGGCGAGCGCATGATGGCGATTTTGCGCCAGAAGAACGGCGCACCGCTTGGCTTTGAAGAACAGGCAGTGTCTATCTACTCGGTGATCAACGGCTATGTAGCAAAGGTGCCGGTAGCACGCGTGCCTGAGTTTGAGCAAAAGTTCCTCACCTTCCTCGGTTCTGACATGCCAAAGCTTCTCCCTGCTATCCGTGATGCTAAAGAAATTACCGAGCCGCTTGAGAATGACCTGAAGAGTGCGCTCCTAAAGTTTACCGAGACACATCCAGACCTCTTCGCATAAAAAATTATGGCAGGCCTCAAAGCAATCAAAACTAAAATACGTTCCGTCGAAAAGACGAAAAAAGTGACGAAAGCCATGGAGGCGGTTTCGGCTGCCAAAATGCGCAAAGCACAAACAAGAGCGCTTTCAGGCCGCGCATATGCGCGCGCTGCAGTGTCTATCTTGGCGCGTGTGGCAGGGAGCCGTGAGGTTGCAAATCATCCTCTCACCGAGGCTCGCACCGCAACCCGCGCACTATATATAGTAATCACGAGCGATAAAGGCCTCGCTGGCGCGCTTAACTCGGCAGTGCTCCGTGCAACTTCGTCAGATATCGAAAGTTCAGGGCTTTCAAAAGAAAATATTTCTATCATCGCAGTGGGTCGCAAAGCAAACGACTACTTCATGAACCGCGGCTTTGCTATCGAGACTTTCCATTTTAATAACGATGTGGTTACAAATACTATTGTTTCATCTCTAGTTGATGAGGCAGCGACCAGATTTGCAGCGGGAGATGTTGATGTAGTAAAAATTGCATATCAAAACTTTGTATCAACCTTCGAGCAGCGTCCAACTTTGCGCACTGTCTTCCCACTCTCACTTACCGAACTTCAAATGGTGGTGAGCGACATTATCCCTGCACGTGGTACTTTTGCGCAAAGCACCCCCGAGCACGCGCCTGCTACCTATACTATTGAGCCATCAGAGGGAGAGGTGCTAAACGCGATATTGCCGCGGCTCGCAGGAATATTTGTGTATCACGCGCTTTTGGAGTCGCAGGCATCCGAACATAGTGCCCGAATGGTCTCGATGAAATCAGCATCAGACAAAGCGGGGGAGATGAGAGACTCACTGACGCTGAAGTTTAACAAAGCAAGGCAGGCAGCGATTACCAGAGAAGTTTCGGAGATTACAGGAGGCATGGAAGCAATGGCAGCGTAAATAGATAAAAAAATTATATGAAAAACAATACAGGAATCATCAAGCAGATCATCGGCCCGGTGGTAGACGTCTACTTCGAGGCTGAGGGCGGCATGCCTCCGCTCCGCAATGCGCTCGTAGCTAAAGTGGGTGACCGCTCGGTAACACTCGAGGTAGCGCAACATATCGGCCTCGGCCGCGTGCGCGCTATTGCGCTCCAAGACACCACAGGCCTTTCTCGCGGGCAAGAAATTGTAGACACCGGTTCTGCAGTGACGGTGCCAGTGGGCGAGCAAGCGCTTGGCCGCCTCTTTAACGTAATTGGTGAGCCAATTGATGGCAAACCAGCACCTAAGGATGCCCCTCGCAACTCTATCCATCGCGATGCCCCTCCATTTAGCGAACAATCAACCAAAGCAGAAGTGTTTGAAACAGGTATCAAGTCGATCGACCTCCTCGCTCCGTTTATCCGCGGCGGCAAAGTAGGCCTCTTCGGTGGCGCAGGCGTGGGCAAAACAGTGCTCATGCAGGAACTCATTCACAATGTGGCATCAGAGCACGGCGGCTACTCGGTATTTGCCGGCGTAGGCGAGCGCGTGCGCGAAGGTAACGACCTGTATCACGAAATGACTGAGTCTGGTGTTATCAGCAAAATGGCCCTCGTGTTTGGCCAGATGAACGAAGTGCCGGGCGCCCGCGCTCGCATCGCACTCTCGGGCCTCACTATGGCCGAGTACTTCCGCGACGAGATGGGCAAAGACGTGCTCTTCTTCGTCGACAACATCTTCCGCTTCGTGCAGGCAGGCTCTGAAGTATCTTCGCTCCTTGGCCGTGTGCCGTCGGCAGTGGGCTACCAGCCAACACTCGCCGAAGAAATGGGACAACTACAAGAGCGCATTACTTCAACCAAAAAAGGGTCAATCACCTCGGTGCAGGCAATTTATGTGCCAGCCGACGACCTCACCGACCCGGCACCTGCAACAACGTTTGCCCACCTCGACTCAACAGTGACGCTCACGCGCGAGCTCGCCAGCTTGGGTATCTTCCCTGCAGTTGACCCGCTTGGCTCAAACTCAACAGCGCTTTCGCCAGACATCGTGTCTCCCGAGCACTACCGAACTGCGCTTGAGGTGAAGCAGGTTTTGCAGCGATACAAAGATCTGCAAGACATCATCGCCATCCTTGGTATCGAAGAACTCTCAGATGAAGACAAAACACTTGTGTATCGCGCGCGCAAAATCCAACGCTTCCTCTCGCAACCGGTGCACGTTGCTGAAGTGTTTTCAGGTATCCCTGGCGTGTATGTGCCAGTTGCAGAAACGGTGCGCTCCTTCCGCGAGATTCTTGACGGCAAGCACGATGATAAGCCTGAAAGCGCTTTCTATATGAAAGGCTCAATCGACACGGTGAAGGCTGAATAATAAAAGTATGCATGTAGTCATTACTAAAGTAGACGAAATCTTTTTTGACGGCGAGGCCGAGTCGGCTACTTTTCCTGCTACGTCAGGCCAAATGACCGTGCTTGTAAACCACGAACCACTCATCACTACGCTTAAGCGCGGCACTATTGTAGTGCGCTCAAAAGACGAAGGAGAGAAGTCTATTGAGATTGAAGGTGGGGTACTTGAAGTACGCCACGATGGTGCTACCGTTATATTGTAAAGATATGATGCAGCCAATTATCCTCGCGGCCGGCAAGGGGACCCGCATGGGATCTGATTTGCCAAAGACACTCTGCGCCGTGGCAGGCAAACCTATGCTTGCATATATTTTGGAAGCGCTCGCAAGCGCGCAGAATTGCACCTCACCCATTATTGTAGTGGGGCACAAAGGTGATCAGATCCGCGAGTTTGTGGGCCCGTCTATCACCTGTGTTGAGCAGTCTGATCTCTCGGGCACAGGCACTGCAACACGCGTTGCACTTCCAAGTATTCCGCAGGATGCTACTAAAGTTTTTATTTTATATGGTGATCATCCCTTCATCACCCCAGAGAGCATTAGAGCGATAGAAGAGGCTCATGATAAAGCAAAGGCAACTATCACACTTGCCACCGCTACCGTTAAAGATTTTAATGACTGGAGAAAAGTATTTGTATCGTTTGGTCGCGTTATGCGTGACCCAAGTGGTGAGGTAGAGGGGATACGCGAGTATAAAAATACCAATGAGATCGAACAAAATATACTCGAAATTAATCCGGGTTTTTATTGTGTAGATAAGGCTTGGCTCACGCAGGCTCTCGAGCAGGTAGAGCGCAACGCCATCACAAACGAATTTTATCTTACCGACATTGTCTCACTCGCTCTTGATGAAGAAAAAAAGATAGAAACTGTTTCTATTACCGCAGAAGAGGCGCTTGGCATCAATAGCCAAGGCGACGCAGCGCAGGCCGAAAGCTTGCTCGCGTAGTTGTTTTATATAAGTGTTGTGGTATTATCGTTTTTGGACTAGTCGCAGCAAAGCTGCAAAACCAAGGGAGTAGTGCATGAAATTTCGTTGGGAGAATGCTCAGCGTCTGGACAGACTGACCACCAAGACCGATCTCATCGGTTGCACCGGCCTGGCGCAAGGGCACCTCGAAGATTTCCTCGCCGGCGAGTTTGCCGAGCTCATGAAGAGGATCGAGCAACGTCCGGTTGAAGTTACGTACATCAATGTGCTGTCGATGCAGCGCTTCCAGAAGACCAACACCCCGATCGGGCTGGTTGGTGTTTCTCGGGACGGCCTGCATGCGGTGTTCTCTGTGTGTCCCGGCACCGACGGTTGGGGTATCGTGTCAAGGACTCACTTTGACATCCCCTTGCCCCTGCATGACAACCGGCGCCGAATCCAAGACGTCATCAGCACCTACAACCACACGGTACGCCCCCCGGCTGTCTCCAAGAATTTGAGGTCAACAGTACCTCTCAACCTGAAACGCGGTCCGCGCTTTCCCCAACTGCACGGAATGCGCACGAGCAGTGTTTTTCGCTGAACACGGCTTTGTGCCCGCCAACTTCGAGCGCTCCTCACAAGGGAGCGCTTTTCTTTTTTTGTATAAAAATTTGTAGTGTATAATTTTATGTATGTTCCTTTCGGTTGAGATCATCGATCTTATTTTGTATTGCCTGCAGCAAATTGGCGTCATGGTTGCCGTTGGTGCCGAGACAATCATCCTCATTGCCTATCTAGTTGCTATGCGCGACAGTACAGTAGACGAACACGAAGCTAGATTTTCGCGTGTGGTGCACCGCTCAATGGGAGTGGGCATTTTGCTTATGGTGCTCTCGGGGCTAGCTATCACTATCTTGCACAGTATGCTTGGCGAAATTGCCATTATATTTGCGCCGGTATTTTTGTTTAAGTGGTTGCTTATTGTGGGCCTCATTGGTGTGTATATCACCCAAAAGGGGAAGCCTTTTTCAAAATATAGCCTCGAAGGTGTGCTTGGCGGCACCTGGTATGCATTATTTTTGGTGCACATCTTGGCGCCAGTCACCTCGTGGGTGAACTTGCTTGTTTTGTATGTGCTCTTTGTTGCGGGGTTTGAGGTGCTGTGGGTGGCACTTGTGATGGCGACGCAAAAGAAACCAAAAAATACAGTTGCTAAAGCAACACCCGCTCCAGTTATTAAAACTACTAAACCAATACCGGTGCCAGTCATTGCAAAAGCACCTGAACCAAAACCCATAGCGCCACCGCCAGCACCACCTGCTGTTGTTTTGCCGCCGCCGGCACCGATAGTCGCCAAAGCTCCTGAGCCAATGCCCATAGCTCCACCCCCTCCACCGATTGTTCCTGTTGTAGCAATGCCTCCGGTTGTAGCCGAGCACGACCCGCACCACTCTCTGTGGCTCCCTGCGATACATATCATGCCAAAATCAAAGGAGATGCTAGATAGCAATGGCCACGTAACCACCAGCGCAGCAGTTACTAAACACGCATAAACTCATGAATTTTTTTTCAGACCACAAAACAAAGAAGATAACGATTTTGCTTGGCCATCCGGACGGCAAAAACGAAACACTTTCAAAAAACTTAGCACTCATGTATGAAACTTCTGCAAAAGCAGCGGGGCACGAGGTGCAGCGCTTTAATATGTATGACCTACAGTTCGACCCGGTGTTGCATGAGGGTTATCGGGCTATACAGCAGCTTGAGCCCGACCTTTTAAAACTTCAGGAGTCTATAAAATGGTGCGACCACTTTGTGCTCATTTACCCCACGTGGTGGTCATCGATGCCAGGGCAGCTCAAGGGGCTTTTTGACCGCATGTGGCTCCCGGGATTTGCATTTAGTATGCGCAAAACAAATCAGGGTACCCCGGCGCTCGGCTGGAAGAAACGCCTCAAGGGCAAAACCGCGCGCGTGATAACCCTCTCGGGCACACATCCGTTTTTTGTGCAGATGCTCTTTGGCGACTACACTAACGAAATCAAGCGCGCTATTTTATGGTTTGCAGGATTCCGTGTCCGCTCTAATAAATTTGGGCCATCCGAAAAAGCCCCTGAGTGGCTCAAAAACTCCTGGCGCCGTAAAGTGGCGCACCTTGGCAAATTGGGGGAGTAGAAATAAAAAGAGCTGACCGAAGTCAGCTCGCCTTTTGTGATGTATATTTGTTAAGCGCTTACACCGAGCGCTTTACGAAAACGATTTCATCGTTTCGTTTAGTCAGCAACCTTCCTAATCAAGGTAGACTATTTCACATGTCGTATTCTCGTTCCCATCCGCTACCCTCTGCAGCGAACACCTTATAGTCCTCGTACCGGAGATCCTCGCCCGAGATCACAATCGCCGGATCGCCAAAGTCATGGAAGACGTATTTGACTTTAGTCTCGGCATTGTAGTGGAACCCATCCTTCTGCATCGCCTGGATGAAAATGTATTCACCAGTGCGAGGCACGACAGGCCACAGTACAGTCTTGATGAGGGAATCTAGCCATGGATCATCACCGTCCTTGTGAGCCATATAGTCTTCCATATTCAGTTTGACTCTCAAAGTCAGAGTAATGCCAAACATGCTGCGTTCCTTTCAAAGTCCAAAGCTCCGAGGGATTCGAAGCTTTCTGATATAAGTATATACTAAAACAACACATTTGTCAAGTAGTCAATAGTAATGCAAAATAAGGCTAAATAAGGTATAAACAATGGAATATGGCATTATCAGTTGGCATCGTCGGGCTCCCCAACGTCGGGAAGTCGACCCTCTTTCAAGCGCTCACCAAAAAGAGCGTGCTTATTGCTAACTACCCGTTTGCAACCATCGACCCTTCGGTTGGTGTGGTGGCAGTGCCCGACGAGCGTCTCGATAAACTTGCTGCATTTTCACACTCGGCAAGAACAGTGCCGGCCGCGATTGAGTTCGTAGACATTGCGGGCCTCGTTAAAGGGGCGAGCGAGGGCGAAGGGCTTGGCAACCAATTTCTCTCAAACATTCGCGAGACAGACGCGATTGCCCACGTGGTGCGCATTTTCGACAACACCAACATAACCCACGTTTCTGCTGAGATAGACCCGGTGCGTGATATTGAGGTGATTAACTTCGAACTCATTTTGGCTGACATGCAAACGGTAGAAAAGAGGCTCGGGAGCCTTGAGCGAGATGTGCGCGCCGGCAAAAAAGAATCTATCGCCGAGCATGCGGCGATAAAAAAAGTACAGCTGGCGCTTGAAGGCGGCAAAATGGCGCGCATGGCGACACTTACTGCTGAAGAAACGCTCGCCATCCAATCTATCCACCTGCTCACCATGAAGCCGATGCTCTTTGTGCTTAACCGCGAAGCCAACGGCCACAATCTCGATGAAACGCATGACCCTCGCTGGGAAAAACTGCAGGAGTATCTCGAGAGTATTGATGCGGTGTATGTGACAGTAGATGCAAACGTCGAGAACGATCTGCGCGAGCTGCACACAACCGACAAAGAAGCGTTTCGCCAAGAATATGGGGTCTTTGATGATGGTATCAACAACCTCATCCGCGCAGGATACAAGTTGCTCGGCCTCATAAGTTTCTTTACCACCGGAGAGGAAGAGGCGCGCGCATGGACTATTAAAAAAGGTTCTACAGCGCCTGAGGCGGGCGCAGCTATCCATACCGATTTTAAAGATAAATTTATCCGCGCCGAAGTGATAGCAACCGACGTTTTGCTCGGTGCCGGTTCGTATGCAAAAGCCAGGGAGCTCGGGCAAGTTAAAACAGAAGGAAGGGAATACATCGTCCAAGATGGCGACGTCATGGTATTTTTGCACAGTTAGTAGCCGATTTTTGTTGACACCTTGTCAAATTTCGTTATAGTCAAACGGTATTTACTTATTCTGTAATTTTGCCGAAAGGAACATCTTGAAATGGTAAGCAAACAGTATGCAGAATTTCCCGGCCGGATTTGCATCCTCGGTTTCGGAAGCATCGGGCAAGGGGTTCTCCCGCTGCTCCTTCGTCATATCGGCGTCAGCCACGAGAATGTCACCATTGTTTCGGCAGATCCGTATGGTGCTGATATTGCCCTCAAATACGGCGTCAATTTCATCAAGCGCAAGATCACTCGTGCAAACTACAAAGAGCAGATGTCGCGCCTGATAGGGAAAGGAGATTTTTTGCTCAACCTCTCTGTTGATGTTTCTTCGATCGCGCTCATCGAGCTGTGCCGCGAAGTAGGAGCGCTGTATCTTGATACCTGTATCGAGCCGTGGATAGGAGGATATGATGAGCCAAAGCTCTCGATGGCCGAGCGCACCAACTATGCGCTCCGCGAAAAGGCGCTCAAGCTTCAAACTGGCATACCCGCACCTACTGCGGTAGTGGCGCACGGCGCAAACCCAGGGTTGGTATCTCATTTGCTTAAAGAAGCACTTCTTAACTTACGCACCGACCTTGGGATGAACGGCAAGAAGCCAACCACGAAAGAGGAGTGGGCGGAGCTTGCACAAAAGCTCGGGGTTAAAGTAGTCCACATCGCCGAGCGTGACAATCAGCGCTCATATATCCCGAAGCAAGTGGGCGAGTTTGTAAACACGTGGTCTATCGGCGGATTTTATGCCGAAGGCAATCAGCCAGCCGAGCTTGGCTGGGGCAGCCACGAAAAATATTTCCCTGCAGATGGCCGCGAGCACAAAAACGGACGCAAGTCTTCTATCTATCTTGAACAGCCGGGCATCCTCACCCAGGTGCGCAGCTGGACCCCGCTTGAGGGTGCCTATCACGGCTTCATCATCACACACAACGAATCTATCTCGATTGCCGACTACTTTACGGTAAAAGATGGCGAAGGAAAGGTTACGTATAGGCCCACCGTGCACTATGCATATCATCCATGCGACGGTGCAGTGCTCTCGCTCCACGAAGTGGCGGGCAAAAACGGCAAGATCCAGGCTAAGCACAAGCTTATTGTTGAGGAGATCATGCCGGGTGGTGTCGACGAGCTTGGCGTTTTGCTCATGGGTCACGGCAAAGGTGCCTACTGGTATGGCTCGCAGCTTTCTATCGACCAAACGCGCGTGCTTGCGCCATACAATAACGCTACGAGTCTTCAGGTAGCCGCGTCGGTGCTCGGCGCATTTGTGTGGGCAATAGAAAATCCAGAGAAAGGTCTTGTTGAGGCAGATGATATAGATCACACACGCGTGCTCGAAATAGCAAAACCATATCTCGGCATCATAACGGGCGAGTACAGCAAGTGGACACCGCTTGAGGGTCGCACTCCAACCGACAGCCCCCTTTTCGTTGAAGATATCGACGAGTCTGACCCGTGGCAGTTCAAAAACTTTAGGGTGAGCTAGGTAACAAAAGTGTAGATTTCGCAACCGCCGCCGTTGGCGGGGCAGGCTTTGACAAAGTATCAAATATGCTATGCTGTTTGTATTACCAGTAGGGGAGAATTATTTTTTATATTTATATTATGGATACGAAAGCAAAGACAGGAGCAAAAGATTTCTTTTTGTGGGCGGGTGCGATGCTCTTTTTATATGCGAGCATCGTCGCGTTTATCACCCTTCTTTTTAGCTACATCAATTACGTTTTCCCTATCGAACTTTCGTACTTTCCAACAAATCCATACGACTCAGGCATGAGCTACCAGATGGCGACGCTTATTGTGCTGGTGCCGCTCGTTTTGGTGCTTATGCGCCTTATCCGCCGCGATATAGAGAAGGATGCATCGCGCGCCGAGCTTTGGGTGCGTCGCTGGGCGCTCTACCTCACGCTCTTTGTAGCGGGCGTCACGGTTGCGGGCGATCTTATTACACTTCTTTACTACTTCCTCTCGGGGCAAGACATCACCATCCGCTTCTTGCTTAAGGTGGCAGTGGTGCTGCTTGTTGCGAGTGCCGGCTTTATGCATTTCTTGGCAGACATCAAAGGCTATTGGGTATCAAATCCTAAAGCGGCTCAGCTTATAGGGTATGCCGCTGGCCTCCTTGTGGTGCTTTCTATTGCGGCCGGCTTCTTTATCGTGGGCACCCCTGGCCAAGCTCGCGAGTATCGCCTCGACGAGCAGCGTGTGGCTGACCTTCGATCGATCCAATGGCAAATAGTAAATTATTGGCAGCAAAAGCAAAAACTCCCGGCAGCACTTGGCGACCTTAACGACTCTATTTCAGAGTGGAATATACCTCTTGATCCAAAAACTGCAACTGCATATGAATATTCGGCTACCGGTGCAACTTCGTTTGAGCTTTGTGCAACATTCACGAGCGATCGCGTGACAAAATCAAAAACCACCGTAGCACGCCCGGTAGTTATGTTAGATATGTATAACCAAGAGTCGATAGACAATTGGGATCATGCTGCTGGCCGCGTGTGCTTTGCACGAGCTATCGACCCCGAGCGCTATCCGCCGATAAACAAATCAACTACAAACTAACGCGCATCGTACCAGCTGACTCACATGGATAAGTACGATCACAAAAAAATTGAAAAGAAGTGGCAAAAGAAGTGGGAGGATGCCCACGCGTTTGCCACCAGTGAAGACTCGAAAAAGGAAAAGCTCTATGTGCTCGACATGTTCCCATACCCGTCTGGTGCGGGGCTGCATGTGGGGCATGTAGAGGGTTATACCGCAACCGACATCTATAGCCGCTACAAACGTGCACAAGGCTACAACGTGCTCCATCCGATGGGATGGGACGCGTTTGGCCTGCCCGCCGAAAACTATGCGATAAAAACCGGCACGCCGCCGCGCAAGACTACTGATCAATCGATAGCAAACTTCAAAAGCCAGATTAAAAATCTCGGCCTCTCATACGACTGGAGTCGTGAGTTCGGCACGCATAATCCCGAATACTATAAGTGGACGCAGTGGCTCTTCCTGAAATTTTATGAAAAGGGCTTGGTGTATAAAAAGAAGGCGCTTGTTAATTGGGACCCTATCGACCAAACCGTGCTCGCCAATGAGCAGGTACTTCCTGATGGCACTGCGGAACGCTCGGGGGCAAAAGTAGAGAAAAAAGATTTGGAACAGTGGTTTTATAAAATCACCGACTACGCCGATGAGCTTATCGAGGGCTTGGACACTGTGGATTGGCCTGAGTCTACCAAAATAAACCAGCGCAATTGGATAGGGAGGAGCGAAGGTGCAGAAATTGATTTTGAAGTTAAGGGCTTGGGAGAGAAAATAAAAATATTTACTACGCGCCCCGACACTCTTTACGGCGCTACCTATATGGTGCTTGCCCCCGAACACCCAATTGTAAAAGTTTTAGCAGAAAAATCTTCAAATAAAGACGAGATTCTTGCCTATGCGGCTCTTTCGCAAAAGAAAAGCGATATTGAGCGATCTGCAGAAGGGAAGGAAAAGACTGGCGTAGAGATAAAATGCACGGTGGCCATTAATCCGGCAACCAAAAAAGAAATCCCTCTCTATATTGCCGACTACGTGCTCGGCGGCTACGGCACTGGGGCGATTATGGCAGTGCCAGCGCACGACGAGCGCGACTTTGCCTTTGCACAAAAATTTAACTTACCTATTGTTGAGGTGATAGAGCCCGAGACTGGGCAAAAACTTCCCGACGAGCAACTTCGCAGCAGTATCGTTGCTATTGTCGAAGACCCAAAGACTAAAAAATTCTTAACCCTCAACTGGGGCCCTAAACTCGGCGGCACACTCTTTATTGGAGGTGGCCGCGAAGAAGGTGAGAGTGCCGAAGAAACAGCTCGTCGCGAGATTGCTGAAGAAACTGGCTACACCAACTTACAGTTTGTGGGCCAAACAGGCCGTGCGTACCATCATTACTTTGCATTTTCAAAAAATGTAGCACGCAACATTGAGGTAGTGGGGCTCCACTTTACTCTTGCGGGCATAGAGCAGGTAAAGACCGCGCATCAGGCGGATGAAAAAGACAATTTTAGCCTCGAATGGCTCACCAAAGACGAACTCTTCCGAAAGATGGAGGACGAAAATCATCTTCTCTGTTTTAAGCGCCTCGTGGATGGCGAAATATATTCAGGGCATGGCATTTTGGCTGAGTCAGGAGCGTTTTCGGGGCTAGCATCAGAAGATGCGAAGCAAAAAATTACAGAAAGTGTTGGCGGAAAGATGGTTAAGACCTATAGGTTGCGCGATTGGCTTATAAGCCGCCAGCGCTATTGGGGTGCACCTATCCCGGTAGTCTACGACCCTGAGGGCAAAGCACACCCAGTGCCCGAAGAGCACCTGCCATGGACGCTTCCTGAAGATGTTGAGTACTTGCCGAAGGGCACCTCGCCGCTTGGCACTTCAAAAGAGTTGCTTGAGCGCACTGAAAAGATTTTTGGAAAGGGATGGAAGCCCGAGATAGATACCATGGACACATTTGCGTGCTCGTCTTGGTATTATTTTAGATTTGCAGATTCAAATAATACCGAAGAGTTTGCTTCAAAAGAAGCTCTCAAGAAGTGGCTGCCCGTTGACCTCTACTTAGGTGGTGCCGAGCACACGGTGCTACATCTTTTGTATGCCCGCTTCTTTACAAAAGCGCTGCGCGATATGGGGTACCTCACCTTTAACGAGCCATTCCTGAAGCTTCGTCACCAAGGCCTTATCTTGGCCGAAGATAGTCGCAAGATGAGTAAGCGCTGGGGCAACGTGATTAATCCTGACGACATGGTAGAGCGCTTCGGTGCCGACTCGGTGCGCCTCTATGAGATGTTTATGGGCCCGCTTGAGGCATCAAAGCCATGGAACACGAACAATATAATGGGCGTCCGCCGCTTTATCGAGCGTGTGTGGAAGCTCGAGGTCTCAACTGCAGTTGCTGACGGCCCACAACCTGAACAACTGCATAAAACAATAAAAAAAGTAGGTGAGGATATTGAGAATCTTAAATTAAACACCGCAGTTTCATCTTTGATGATTTTGCTTAACTACATTTCGGTTTTGGAGAGAGTTCCTTACAACGATTACAAAATATTCTTGCAATTGCTTACACCGTTTGCACCGCACCTTACATCCGAGCTTGCAGAGCGGAGCAATATCCCCGTTGATGAACTTACTCTTTGGCCAACATTTGATTCGTCTAAAATAGTTGCTACAAGTGTTGAGATTGCTGTGCAGGTGGGCGGCAAAGTGCGCGGATCTATCTCCATTTCGCCTACGGCATCGCAAGATGAGGCGGTGGAGGCAGCAAGGGGAGTGGCAGCAATTCTAAAGTGGCTCCCTGAGGGGGCTTTACAAGAGGGGAAAGGAGGCGTAAAAGTCATCTATGTTCCCGGGCGGATCCTTAGTTTTGTTCTATCCACAGGTGCTTGACCTTAAAATTAAAGCGTGATATGAATAAACACATAAATATATGGTAGACAAGGTAGACAAAACAGGATTTAAACCTAAAGCGATCGTAAAAAAGCTCCTCACGGCTCTCCCGGAGCGTTCTCGAACCGTTCTTGAGGCTCGTTTTGGCCTTGGTACTTCGGCTGAGCGCGTTACCCTTGAGTCTATCGGCAAGAAGTGGGGCATCACCCGCGAGCGCGTTCGACAGATTGAAAATCACGCCCTTGCAACCCTCCGCAAGTCGCCAGCCTTCTCTGAGGCACAGGCAGCGTTTGATGAGCTTGAGCGCATTGTAGACTCGCTTGGCGGCATTGTCTGCGAGGACGATCTTCTCAATTTCATCACCAAAGAGCAGGGGATGCAGAACCACATCTACTTTCTCCTTGTGCTTGGCGACCCATTTAAATATCAAAAAGAAGATGACGAGGTGCGCCGCTGCTGGTATGTAGATCCATCTCTTTCAGAAAAGATCCAAACTGCGCTTAAAAGCCTTTACGAAGGTCTCTCAGACGAGGATTTGATCCCTGAAGGCGAGATGATCGACCGTTTCCTTAAAGAGCTCCAGGATATCAACGACAAGCATCGCGACGAAGAGGTGCTTAAGCGTTGGCTCTCTATCTCAAAGAAGATAGGCAAGAATCCGCTTGGCGAATGGGGTCACGCAGCATCACCAAACGTAAAGACAAAAGGTGTGCGCGACTATGCGTACTTGGCTGTAAAGAAGCACGGAAGCCCGCTCCACTTCCGCGAAGTATCAACCCTTATTGAAAAGATGTTTAACCGCGCGGCGCATGTGGCAACTACGCACAACGAGCTTATTAAAGACGATCGCTTCGTGCTGGTTGGCCGCGGTATGTACGCGCTCCGCGAGTGGGGATATGCCTCAGGCGTAGTGCGCGATGTAGTGCGCAACATCCTCCGCCTTGCCGGGCCCCTCACCAAAGAGCAGATCATCGAGAAGGTGCTTAAGGAACGCCACGTAAAACCGGGTACTGTGGTGGTAAACCTCCAAAATCAAAAATATTTCAAACGCGGAAAGGACAACAAATTTACACTCATCAAATAATAAAAAATCCCGCATCGCGCGGGATTTTTTATTTTATAGTTACTTTAAAAAAGGCCAGCGAGCCATCTAATAGCCTCCCACACAAGTATCGCCGCGCCCGTTAAGAGAAAGCCCCAGGTCATGTACGCGCGCGCATGGTCTTGATGCTCAACGTGGCCGTGAGACAAAAAATATCCGGTGAACCCCCAAAAAAAGATAATAACTCCTATCGCTCCCCAGATGGATAGAAATATTTTTATATCAGTAAACGGGTGGGAGATAATTTGCAAAAACAGCTCCTGCATACATGGTATAGTATAGCACGTATGCTTTCGTTCCATGCGGCAGAGGAACTCTCAAAGAAAGTTAAGTTTGGCATTGAGCTTGCGTTTATAGCACCTGTTTTATATTTGGGGCTGCTTTCGTATGTCATTTTTGACGACCCTGCGGCGGCGCACGCGGGCCTCACGGCAATTGCTGCGCTCTCGCCCATTTGGCTCCCGCTTTTTCTTCTTCGTTATTTTTGGATCTACTGGATGCACTACATCCGCTACAAGTTTTGGTTTGGCCAAGAGATGGTGCTGCTCCAGATTCAACTTCCTGCTGAGGTTACTAAATCTCCGCTTGCGATGGAGCTGTTTCTTTCTTCGATGTGGAACAGTGGTGGGGAGGTGACCTTCCTCAAACGCTTGTGGGACGGAGCCTTTCGCCCTATTTGGTCGCTCGAGATTGCCTCGATGGAGGGGCAGGTTAATTTTTATATCCATATGCGCAAAGGGTTGCGCTCTAACATCGAAGCGCGCCTTTACGGCCAATTTCCTGAAGCGCAGGTGCGCGAGGTAGATGATTACACGCGCAAGGTGCCGTTTAATCTCGAGGAGTATGATCTGTGGGCAGCCGAGTTTAAGAAAAACGATCCGCAGGCATTGCCTATTAAATCGTATATAGACTACGGGCTTGATAAAGACCCAGACGAAGAGTTTAAGATCGACCCTATCACCAACTTGCTTGAGGCATTTGCCAGCATGGGCAAGGACGAATATTTTTGGTTTCAGATTGTTGCGAAGGCACGCAAAAAAGATGAGTGGTACGGCTTTTATGACAACAAGCACGACGCCTACAAAGACAGCTTTAAAAAAGGCCTTGCCGACATCATGGCAGGTGCGGCAAAACGTGCAGGAGCCTTAGTGCACGACGAAGCAGGCAAAGCGCAAGCCGAGGCACGCGGCCTTACGCTCTTAACAGGTGGAGAAAAACTAAAAGTAGAGGCGATGGAGCGCGCGGTGGGCAAACTCACGTTTGAGGTGGGTCTGCGCGCAATGTACTTGGCAAAGAAGGAAGCGTTTCGAGGCACCAACATTGCCTATATCCCTCGCTTTTTTGACCCCTTCCGCTCCAACGACTTAAATGCGATCAATCCAACACGTTGGATGGCATCACTCGACTTCCCATGGCAAGACTTCCACAACATTCGCCGCAACGGCATGAAGAAAAAGATTTTCTGGCTCTTCCAAAATCGCGCATATTTTTATGTGCCGATAGATCAGGCGCCTGTGTTCCTGAGCATCGAAGAGCTTGCAACTATTTGGCACTTCCCAAGCTCTGCGGTGCGCACTCCTGGGCTTAACCGTGTCGCAAGCAAGCGTTCTGAAGCGCCGGTTGATCTGCCCACCCTTCCTTCATGAGAGAAACATTAGCTGCGTCATATAGAAAGGTGGTCGCATTTTTTGCGGACCATAAAAAAACAAGGCAACTTTTGGTCGCGGCAGTTTTTTTGTTTTTTATTATCATGGTGATCTACACCGTGCTCTTTGCCGCGCCGGCAAATTATTCATCAGATACTCTTTTTAGAGTTAAGAAGGGCACGACACTTGCAGAAGTTGCATCACAGCTTAAAGAAAAACATCTCATCAATTTTGCAAATCTCTTTGTGGGGATTGCACGCATATATAAAAACGACGGCACCGTTGTAGCGGGCGAATACTCATTTTCAGAGCCGCAAAGCATTTTGGTGATTGCACGCAGGCTTGTGGAGGGAGACTTTGAGCTTGCCCCGGTGCGCGTGCGCGTGCTCGATGGGTTAAGCGCGCTGCAAATTTCGCAGCAGCTCCATCGCGAGCTCCCCGATTTTGATGCAGATAGCTTTTATACGCTTGCCCTCCCTAAAGAGGGAAGGCTCTTCCCCGACACCTACTTCTTTTTACCGGGCCAAGACCCCGAGCTCGTGGTGAGTGCGATGGAGGATAACTTTACGGCTCACATCCGTGCGGTAGAAGTTGCAACACCAATTGGCGCATTTGGTAAATCTTTAGACGAGGTGCTCACGATGGCCTCGCTCCTTGAGCGCGAAGCACCCTTAACGCAAGACAGGCGCATTATCGCAGGCGTTTTGTGGAGGCGTATAGAGATTGGTATGATGCTGCAAGTTGACGCTGTCTTCCCCTATATCATTGGCAAGAACTCGTTTAATTTAACCAAGGCAGATCTTCTCACCGATTCTCCCTACAACACCTACACCAATAAAGGTTTGCCGCCGGGTCCGATTGGCAACCCAAGTATTGATGCCATTGTTGCTGCGGTGACCCCGATTAAAACCAACTATCTCTACTACCTCTCTGGACGTGACGGAAAGATGTATTATAGTGCGACCTATGCCCAACACCTCGAGAAAAAACGAAAATATCTCGACTAAGCCAAAAGTGTTTGTCGGCCTCTCGGGAGGTGTAGACTCTGCTGTCTCGGCAGCACTGCTTACATCGGCCGGGTACGACGTAACCGGTGTGTTTATCCGCATCGCCATTTCGGGCTATCCGTGCCCCGCCACGCAAGACCGCATTGAGGCTATGCGGGTTGCTGCGCACCTCGATATCCCGTTTGCCGAGATTGACCTCTCGAAGGAGTATGAGAAAAAAGTCTTTGATATCTCGATGCAGGAGTTTGCGCGCGGCCGTACCCCAAACCCAGACGCGCTTTGCAACCGCGAAATAAAATTTGGCACTTTTTTTGAATTTGCAAAATCGCACGGTGCCGACTTTGTTGCGACAGGGCATTACGCCAGAGTCGCTCCACAGAATGACTCTCTCCGGGTACGCGAATTTTCTGCTGAAAATTCACTCAGTCCTCGCGCCGTCGCGCTGCGGAGCCCCTCCCAGAATCATTCTGTTTCGCTTCGAGAGATTCATTTGCTAGCCAGCACCGATGAAAACAAAGATCAAAGTTATTTTCTTTGGGCGGTGCCGCAGGCACAGCTATCTCAAACCCTTTTCCCGGTAGGCGGGATGCATAAGCCCGAAGTGCGCGCGCTTGCGGCTAAATTTAAGCTGCCAAACGCTCGCCGCAAAGACAGCCAAGGCCTCTGCTTCCTCGGAGACATTTCGCTCGACGATATGCTCGCTAAAGAGGTTTCTACTACTCCCGGCAATGTGCTTTCAGAAAGCGGTGGTGCGATAGGCACCCACAAAGGTGCTGCACACTACACACTCGGCCAGCGCCACGGTTTTGATTTAAACATCGCAACGAGCAGCGAGCATCCGCATTTTGTAATTGGCAAAGACATGAAGGCAAACACGATTACCGTATCTGAAAATAAATTTCCAAAAGATGCAAAAGAAACCAGGCTTACTATGGTAGACACTAATTGGATAGGGGGTGCCGCGCCGGGCGAGTATATGGCACGTTTTCGCTATCGCCAGACACTCATTAAAGCCACGCTCGTTAAAACTTCAGAAAATTCGGCAGAAGTGGTGCTGCACGAACCGCACTATGTGCCGCTTGGGCAATCGCTCGTGCTGTATAAAGAGGAAAGATGTCTTGGAGGTGGTATCATAGACGAAGCACGTATTGCATAAATACTGCCATCTTTTTCCATGAGTGTTCTTATAACCAAATCCGACGGCACTGCGGAGCCGTTTGATGAATCTAAACTTATTTCATCGCTTCGCCATGCGGGTGCTGAGGTGCGTGTTGCCTCGGCCGTTGCGCATGACATAGAAAAAGAGCTCTGGAGCGGCATCTCGACGCAAGAAATTTATTCGCGCGCGTTCGCGCGCCTGCGCGAGCATCGGCGTGGGGTGGCCGCGCGCTACAGCCTCAAGCGGGCAGTGATGGAGTTTGGCCCATCCGGATTTCCATTCGAGATATTTATCGCCGAGCTGTTTCGTGCCGAGGGTTTTGTGTGCGAGATCGACCAAATAATCCAGGGTGCATGTGTTGAGCACGAAGTTGACGTGGTGATCCATAAAGAAAAGGAGATTGTATACACTGAAGCAAAATTTCATAACACCGTTGGCTTTCGTACCGACCTAAAAACAGTGCTCTACATCAAGGCGCGCATGGACGACATTTCAGCCGCGCATAAAAATCAAAAAGTGCCAGACGGGAAAATAGTTTCAGGCCTCGTCGTCACCAACACTAAGTTCACCGACATCGCAGTAAAGTACTCCGAGTGCCAAGGGCTCGAGCTCCTCGGGTGGGATCATCCAAGCGAAAACAACCTGCACGATCGCATCCGTAAAGCGGGGCTATACCCGGTAACTGCCCTCACCACGCTCACCACCCGCGAAAAAATGGCTCTACTAAGCAATAAAGTGGTGCTCTGCAAATCGCTGCCCGAGCGTAATAGCGTCCTGCGCGAGGCCGGGGTGGTGGGCAAACGCGCAGACGCAGTGTTTGAGGAGGTAGGGGCGTTGTGCGTGCCTGGAAAGGATATATGATAGAGGAGGTTGTTCTTGGTTTTTATTACTCGAGTTTCAGATAATCATTATGCAAGGAAATAACGGACAACAGGGAAACCAGGGCGGGCAGAAGTCGAGCGGTTTATCATGGACGCAGTCACCACCCGCAGCGCCAGTGGCTCCGGCTCCTGCAAATACTGCAAAGCCAATTTCGCAGGTCTCAGTTCCACCGGTGCAAACTAAGGGTGCAAGTATTCCAAACGGGAATAAAAATATGGGTTCAAATACTAATAACAAAAATCACTCTGCAGAAAAAAATGCAGGTGGTGCAAAATTTCTCTGGCCGTTTCTCGCCGGAGTTATCGTGGGCCTCATCATCGGATGGGGATGGTTCTCGCTTCGCCCGGACACCGACAAGGTAACCAGTATGGCATCAAGCACCACCTCGACCGCAACTGATACAACAAAAAACACTACTACCGGCACCGGCACAAACACCACGCAGGGTGGGGCAACCACAGGCACAACCAAGCCTAGTGTAGTTGGCAGCTCAGGCGCGCTTGCAGTATCAACACAAAATGCGGGCCTCCAGGTGGCAGTATCGAGCCTCTCGGTCTCGCAGCCAACATGGGTAGTTGTTTTCGATAACAATAACGGCACTCCGGGCAACGCGCTCGGTGCAGCAATGTTCTTCCCCGGCGATAAAGTAGGAAGTATCGAGCTTCTCCGCGCAACGGTTTCGGGCAAGACCTATCTTGTTGGCGAGTATGTTGATGATGGCGACCACCTCTTCTCAAAACAAAAGGATATGCAAGTATCTGGCGTCACTGGTAGCCCAATGCTTGTCGAGTTCAGCGTTCGCTAAATTATGATTGATTTCTCTGTGCCATTTACAGCAGCTATGCTCCAAAGCATCGAGCTACAAATGGCATGGAGCCTGTTTATCGCGGCGTTTCTTGGTGCGCTTATGGGTATTGAACGCTCGATGGCAGGGAAGCAGGCCGGCATGCGCACCTATGCGCTCGTGTCGCTCGGCTCGTGTGTTTTTGTGTGCGTCGGCACGCTCGCAAGCTATTTGTTTGTTGGAAATTTCGTCGGGGTAAACCCGCTGCAGATTGCAGGCTCTATCGCAATTGGCATCGGTTTTATCGGCAGCGGCCTTGCGGTGCTTCGCGGCGACCATCATGCCGAGCTCACCACGGCCTCGGGCATTTGGGTGGTGGCAGGCGTGGGGATGGCATGCGGTTTTGGCTTCTATACGCTTGCGATAGCCACCACGGCAATCGCCGTAGCCGTACTCTCACTCTTCCTCCGTGTCGAAAACAAAATAAGGCGCAAAAATCCTCCTCAGTATCCGCTTCAGTAGGGTTTTTACACCCGCAAGTGTACAATAGGCAGATCCAAACGGATCTGCTTTTTGTATGAGCCAATACTACAAACCAAATCGAAATCCAAACTACAGCTACGGCGGCGCACACTGGACTCTCTCGCGCTCAAAAATTGATCTCTTTTCGGAGTGTCAGCGCTGTTTTTATTTAGACAACAAACTCGGCGTGGCGCGCCCACCTGGATTTCCTTTCAACCTCAACTCTGCAGTTGATGCATTGCTTAAAAAAGAATTGGATACACATCGTGCAAACGGCACGCAGCATCCGCTTGCCACCAAGTATGGGCTTGATGCCATCCCGCTTGCGCATGCAAAAATGGATGAGTGGCGCGACGCACTTCGCCACGGAGTGAAGACTATCCATCAGCCAACCGGCCTCACGGTGCGCGGGGGTGTCGATGATATTTGGATCAACAAAGAAGGTGAGCTTATCGTCATCGACTACAAAGCAACCAGCAAGGATGCAAAAATTGAGTCGCTCGACGAAGATTGGCATCGTGGCTACAAACGCCAGCTCGAAGTCTATCAGTGGCTCCTGCGCCAAAACGGTTTCAAGGTCTCTGACATGGGCTATTGGTTTTATGCCAATGCCACCAAAGACAGAGACGCATTTGATGGAAGACTCGATTTTGAGCTCACCTTGGTGCCCTACAAAGGCAATACCGATTGGGTCGAGGGTACACTCTTGGCGCTTAAGGCGTGCCTTGATAGTGATGAAATCCCGGGGGCAGGCGACGATTGTGATTATTGCCGCTACCGCGAAGCTGCAGGCCAAGCTTTTTTACGGGTTGCTTCTCCCGCTCGGGCGCTCCAGGGCGCTAGCCCGAGTCCTACCCTCGCTTCAAGAAGCAAGCCCTTAAAAAAAGATAAAGATGATGAAAATAAAAAAACCGAGTCACTCTTCTAAAATAATGCCCGCAAGCGAAATGACGCCTTTTATGAAAAAGGTGTTCAGTGTCGTGGCAAAAATTCCTAAGGGGCAAATGATGACCTACGCTGGAGTTGCCAAAAAAATTGGCGCGCCAGGCGCAGCGCGCGCAGTGGGCAGCGCACTTTCTAAAAACTTTGATCCAAGAATCCCATGCCACCGGGTGATCCGCTCAGATGGCGGCATCGGCGAATATAATCGCGGCGGCTCGAAGGTCAAACGTGCAATTTTGAGGAAGGAGGGAGTAATGCTATGATTTTGGTAGTCTAAACAAAAAGGAGTTCCTTCTAAAATGGCCGATCAGACACCCATTGATCGTAATCCGAAAACAGTAATTCCCGCTCTGCAGAATCTCAAGCGCGGCGAGAAGCTGGTTTATCACCGGGGATTCCTCGACAGGGCTCCTCATGGCGTCACCGAGATTGCCAGTGCGGCAGGAGAGCTGTCTGACGCCGGAAAAGTTACCCTTACCCAGCGGCGGCTCGGCCCACCCATGTTTAGGGGTGAGGTTGACTGGCATGATGGAGTAGGACCCGGCTTCGAGTACATCGCCACCGGCGTGTAGGCAGGGAGTCTAGCAGACACTTGACAAAATGTATAAGATCTGCTAATATTTAAGGGCAACGCAACAGGAGGTTCTTTCTATGACCAAGATTATCCCGGGTGATGTCAACACCGCCGTTCCGGCTCTCCGTGAGCTCCAGAAGGGCCAGAAGGTCATCTACCACACCGGCTTCCTCGCCGTCGATCGCAGCCAGCCCGGCGACCAGAAGCAGAAGATGTTTTCGCAGGCCGTCGGCTTCATCGGGGATACGGCTCTCAATCTCTCCGACGCCGGCCGCGTCTTCCTGACCCAGCGCAAGCTCGGCCCCGGCAACTTCGAGTACATCGCCACCGGCGCGTAAGCCAGTCGTCCAACGAGTCCTGCATCTACCAAGGTGCGGGACTCATTCTTTTTCAGTGCTAGTAATTTTGTATACTACTTAATATGGAGGTAAAACTCGACGACTCATGGAAGAAACAGTTGGCTCCTGAGTTTGAAAAGCCCTATTTTAAAGAGCTCTCAAGTTTTGTGCATGATGAATACAAGGCTGGGCTCGTGTATCCGCCGCCAAAAAATATATTTCGCGCGCTCGACCTGTGCCCGTTTGAAAAGGTTGAGGTGGTTATCCTCGGGCAAGACCCATATCACGGGCCGGGGCAAGCCAACGGCCTCTCGTTTGCAGTTGAGGACGGCGTGCCTATCCCGCCATCGCTGCAAAATATTTTTAAAGAAATTGTAAAAGAGTATGAAAAGCCTTTGGTGCACACCAGTGGCGACCTCTCGCGCTGGGCTACGCAGGGAGTACTCCTCTTAAATGCAACGCTCACCGTAAAGGCGCGCTCTGCAGGCTCGCATCAAGATCGCGGTTGGGAGGAGTTTACAAGCAGTATTGTAAAAAAACTTTCAGACGAGCGCACTAACGTAGTGTTTATACTGTGGGGCAATTATGCGCGCGCTCGCGGCGTGCACATAGATAGAGAGAAGCACTTGGTGCTTGAGTCGGCACACCCATCGCCATTTTCGGCATACAATGGATTTTTTGGCAATAACCATTTTAAATTAGCGAACGAATATTTGGTGGCGCACGATAAAAAGCCGATAGATTGGCTTTAAGTTTTCGTTCGCAACTCCATAAAAGAGTGCGCTCCGGGCCGCTAGGCCAAGTCTAACCCTCTTTTATAAAGGTTGCTCACTCTCGCGTTAAAGGATATCCTGCGAAGTATGAAAAGCGGAGTTGATTTGAAGAACTTGGATACCAAAGTGCGCCCTCAGGACGACTTTTTTTATTTTGGCGCAGGGGGGTGGATCAAGAAGCATCCGATGCCAGCCGACAAATCTCGCTGGGGCACCTTTGATGTGCTGCGCGAGACGAGCAAAGAGCAGCTGAGGCAAACGGTTGAGCCGCTTGTAAAGATGAAGAAAGTGCAAAAGGGGAGCAACGAGCAAATGGTGCGCGATTTGTGGCTCTCGGCAATGGACGAGGCTACGCGCGAAAAACTTGATGTGGCGCCACTACTCCCGTGGCTGAAAAAAATTAAAGCGCTCAAAAATAAAAAAGAGCTCCTCCAGTTTATAGCCGAGAGTCATCGCACCGGCCTCGGGGTGATGTGGGGTATGTATGTGAGCCGCGACGACAAAAACAGCAGCAAGAATGCGCTCATCCTCACTCAGGGTGGCCTCTCGCTGCCAGACCGCGATTATTACTTGGCAGAGGATGATGAATCAAAGCGCGTGCGCGCCGAGTTTGTTACATACATCCCACGCCTCCTCTCTCTCGTTGGATACACCAAACGCGATGCCGAGCACACGGCAAAGCTCGTGATGCAGATGGAGACCGAGATGGCACGCGCCTCGATGACGCGCACCGAGAGGCGCGACCCGCACGCGCAGTACAACAAGCGCACCATAAGCAAACTCCAAAAAGAAGCGCCGGCAATTGATTGGAAGAAATATTTTTCTCTCACTCATGCGGGGCAGCCAAAAGATTTTATAGTCTCGCAGCCAAAGTTCCTCAAGAAGTCGAGTGAGCTCTTTGAGAGTGTCTCTCTTGATGACTGGAAGGTGTATTTAGCGTGGAGCGTGATAGACGACATGGCGCCACTGCTTACAAAAAAACTCCTTGCCGAAAATTTTCGTTTTTATTCAACCATCCTCTCCGGCACAAAAAAGATGCAGCCGCTTTGGAAGCGTGCGGTAGGCACGGTAGACAGCTTGCTTGGAGACGCTGCAGGCAAGCTCTATGTAGAGAAGTTTTTTAGCGGCGACGCGAAGCATCGCATCGATACACTGGTAGACAATTTGTTTGCAGCATATCGCGAGCGCTTAGCAAATCTTGAGTGGATGGGCCCTGCCACCAAAAAGAAAGCATTTGTAAAGCTTGCCGGCATGAAGCGAAAGCTCGGCTATCCAAGCAAGTGGGAGAGCTATAAAGGGCTCGAGATTAGCCCGCGCGACTATGTGGGCAACATGTTGCGCTCGAGCGAGTATGAGTTTCGCCGCATGATGAAGAAGCTTAAGAAAAAGCCCGACCCTGCCGAGTGGTATATGACGCCACCAACGGTTAATGCCTACTTCGACCCTAACTCAAACGAAATCGCCTTCCCGGCGGGGATTATGCAGCCGCCATTTTTTGACGCAGGGGCAGATGATGCGGTTAACTATGGCGGCATTGGCTCGGTGATAGGCCACGAAATTACGCATGGCTTCGACGACGAGGGTCGCAAGTTCGACCATAAGGGCAACCTTAAAGATTGGTGGACTCGGGAAGATAAAAAACAATTTGAAAGCCGGGCAAAAGTGCTTGCCGATCAGTTTGACGCGTTTGAGCCCATTCCCGGTATGCATGTAAACGGCAAGCTTACACTTGGCGAAAACATTGCCGATTTAGGTGGCCTCATTATCGCGTTTGCCGCCTTCCGCAAATCTCAAGAAGGTAAGAAACGCGAAGTGATAAACGGCTTTACCCCCGAGCAGCGATTCTTTCTTGGTTATGCAACGACCGAAGCGGGGAGCATCCGCCCTGAGCTACTCAAAAAATATTTAGTGATCGACCCGCATAGCCCGAGCGAGTATCGAGTGAACGGCCCGCTCTCAAACATGGATGAGTTTTATGATGCCTTCGGCGTGCAAAAAGGAGATAAGCTTTTTCGCGACACCAAAAAGCGCGCACGCATTTGGTAGCTTGTGCGTTGACTAATTGCAGGCCTAGGTGCACACTAATTTTGGCTGTTCTTAGGGGCCAAAACACTAATAGGAGAGGTTTTGATGACCATACACGGTTGTAAAGACGTGAGTGGGCTACAGGAGGTCAACAGAGGGCTTGTTGACTCGTGGCTGGGAAGTGCTGCGCAAGAAGAACGGCAGAAGATGCTCAAGCGCATGGTGCGGACGGCAACGATCAGCATGACGACTCGTGAGCGCCGTATCGTGAATTTTCGTTTCGGCGTCCTGGGCAAGGAACTGTCGTTCGAAGAAATCGGGCAGAAGATGGGGCTCTCGGCGCAGGATGTCGAGATCACTTTCGTCGCGGCGATGAGCAAGGCTCGTCGTTTCGTCGACGAGACGGCGTCGTGGCTCAAGGCAGAACTCAAGCGGCCGGCGTCGACCACACATACCTCGGGGCTAGCTCACTGATTTTCGGGGTTGGGCATTTTTTAGGATCGCGCATTTGTGCGGTCCTTTTCTTTTTATATACATTGACAAAATAGATAAAAGTAGTATTTTACATTTGGACGTATATCTCATGCAACTCAAGGAGAACTATCGTGCAGATCAATCGCAACGGGTTTGTCTTTCGCAACGCCTACGCCTTCACCGCTCGCAACGAGCAGCCCGCCGTCGTCGACGGCTGCACGCTCTTGTGGCGCTTTCTCTGGATTGGCTCTTGGAGGACGCTTATCAACCTTCTCCTCGTCACGCTGACACTCATCTTGGCAGTCTTGATGCCGGTGGGGTTTGCGGGGAACTTTTTGGTCGGGCGCAGCCTGTACCTCCACCACGACTATGCGACGAGGAATGCGGAGTTCTCCGCGCCAACTCTGTGGGGTTGGTTCGACTACCTCCCGGAGTGGCTGTTCATCAGCTCATACCGGTCGAGGCCAAACTATAATTGGCCTCGAGTCTTCGGCTTCAGGGTCTTGCCGATCGTGGTGGTCATCGCTCTGCTGTTCGCTTGGGGCGAATATGCGCTCTGGAGCTACACATTCGAAGCGATCAGCAGAGGCAAGACGGCCGAGTCGGACTTCTTCGTCTTTCTGTTCTCTGTGCAGGCTGTTCTCGCCTTTATCCTTTTCGTCTGTGCGTGCATCGTATTCAGCATCAAGAAGGTAAGGGAGAGCGAGTTTGGCCAGCTCGCCGGCGCGAGCTATCACGCGTTCAAGACTCGGACGTGCCCGGTAGTTGAGATCGTCGATTAAGTTTGCCTAAAGGCCGCGCACGCGCGGCCTTTTCTTTTTCTATAAAAAACGATAGGCTCGAAACTGTATTACAATATCCTTTATGACTATCCATGAGGTACGGCAGGCATATTTAGAGTTTTTTAAAGAGCGCGGGCACACCATTATCCCGTCGTCATCCTTGGTGCCCGAAAACGACCCAACCACGCTCTTTACTGGCTCGGGTATGCAGCCGCTTGTACCGTATCTCTTAGGCAAAAATCACCCTGCTGGATCGAGGTTAGTAGACTCACAAAAGGCATTTCGCTCGATGGATATCGAAGAGGTGGGCGACAATCGCCACACGACGTTTTTTGAGATGCTCGGCAACTGGTCGCTCGGCGACTATTTTAAGCAGGAGCAGCTCCCATGGTTTTTTGAATTTCTTACATCGAAGCTTGGGCTTGATGCAAATAAACTGTATGTGACCGCCTTCATGGGTGATGAGAAAAATAATGTGCCCCGCGACACCGAATCGGCAGAAATTTGGCAGCGGCTTTTTAGCGAGAAGGGTATTGATAATAAAGTAGTCGAAATAGGTAGCGAAGAAAATGGCTACCAGGTTGGCATGCAGGGCGGGCGCATCTTTTACTATGATGCTAAGAAAAACTGGTGGAGCCGCGCTGGCGTGCCCGAAAAGATGCCTGCAGGCGAGCCGGGCGGCCCAGACTCAGAAATGTTTTATGACTTCGGCACCGAGCACGACACCAAATTTGGCCCCGAGTGCCACCCTAACTGCGATTGCGGCCGCTTTCTTGAAATCGGCAACTCGGTCTTTATGCAATATATAAAGAACGCGGATGGCACCTTTGCCCTCCTCCCCAAGCAAAACGTAGACTTTGGCGGCGGCCTCGAGCGCATCACTGCGGCGATGGCTGGCGAGGCAGACGTATTTAAATCTGGCGCACTCAAAACTATTGTTGAAGCGCTCGAAAAAAATGCTTCAGTAACCTACAGCTCAAGCGCGGGCGCAACCAAGAGCTATCGCGTGATAGCCGACCATATGCGTGCTGCATCGTTTCTTATTGCCGATGGTGTGCTGCCATCAGGCTCCGACCGCGGATACTTTTTGCGTCGCCTCATCCGCCGCTCGGTGCGCTATGCCGACAAACTCTCGCTCCCAGCCGGCTCGCTCGCGAGCGTCTATGACATTGTGGCAAACGAATATAAAGAGCAATATCCAGAGCTCTTGGAGGCAAACAACACTCCTATTGCGCAGGAGGAGCAAAAGTTTAGAGAGACCCTTGCGCGCGGCATGAAAGAGCTTGAGCGATTTATCGGCCAAGGCAATCTTTCGGCGCAGGATGCGTTTCAGCTTGTCACCACCTACGGATTCCCCCTCGAGCTTATCCTCGAAGAAGCAGGGGAGAAGGGCATTAAGCAAATTGATATTGAAGGCTTTAAAGAATTGCTAAAAGCACATCAAGACCTTTCGCGTGCAGGCTCAGAGCAAAAGTTTAAGGGCGGGCTTGCCGACACGTCAGAAAAAACAACACGCCTCCACACCGCGCACCACTTGCTGCTTAAATCGCTCCAGATGGTGCTTGGGCCCGAGGTGAAGCAGCGCGGCTCAAACATCACCCAAGAACGCCTTCGTATCGACTTTAACTATCCGCAAAAGATGACCGACGAGCAGAAGAAAGAGGTGGAGCGTTTGGTAAACGAAAAAATCAAAGAGGATCTGCCCGTGCTGCGCAACGAGCTCGACAAAGAGGATGCTGAGAAGCTTGGTGCCGAGCATGAGTTTGGCGCAAAATATCCAGACCGCGTATCCGTCTACTCGATGGGCCCGGTTGGCGCATCGCTCGACGCACCGCATTTTAAAGAGGCCTACTCGATTGAGTTTTGTGGCGGCCCCCATGTAAACCACACGGGCGAGCTTGCCGAATCCGGTGTCTTTAAAATTCTCAAAGAAGAAGCTGTCTCTGCCGGCATCCGCCGCATCAAAGCAGTGCTTGAATAATTCGACATTTTTGGCTTTATAAGCTAATTTTTTAGAAGAAACAGTTCCTCAAGGAGAATATAGATGAAGGATCTTGCCTCGCTTGGCCTCAAACTATACGAAGCTACGCTGCCTGCCTCAAACGAGAAGCGGACAGAAGTTCGCCTCGCGTCAAATGGTGCGTTTGTTGCGTGGTTCCGCTCTATCACTCGCAAGAGTGACGGAGAAGAAGTGCATAGCACCACAACGCAGTTTGTTCGCCGCAAAGAACTGAGCGACGAACAGGTAGCTGCTGTTACGGCGTGGCTCGCTCAGCAATCTGCCAGTATTTTCTCGTAACAAGGAGTACCCTAATGGAGCCTTGTTCCTCAATGAAGAAAGGGAGGTAGGTGCAGACCTTTAAGATACTCACTGCCTATGGCAGGCTGCAGCAGCCTTCACAAATGGTGCTGCTCTCGCCTTGTACACGCGGTATCTACTTCTTAGGCGCGCCCGATATGCCCGAAGAAGACTTTTTCTACCCACCGTTTGTCCAAGTCGGGCAGGAGGTTGAGGTAGGGCAGCCCATCTGTCGCATCATCGAGAAGCATTTTCGCAGGAGCGAACAATACGTTATTACTTCTCCAGGAAAAGGCGTCGTGCTCGAGCGTATCGCGGAAAGCAAGCACATTCAGATAGTAAGTGGCATGTCCACTCTTAAAGAAGGCTTCTCAGTACGCTTTGGCGAACCGCTTTTTCTCTTGCGTCTTGTGCGCTGACGCTCGGCGGTTTTCTGCCGGGCGTTTTTATTTTCAGTGTATACTTTTGTCATGTCCCCAGTATTTGGGAAGAAAAAACGGGAGGAAAGTACCGTCGCGATTTTGGATATCGAAAGCGGCTCGATTGGTGCTGGCCTCGTGCGCATTTCATCAAAAAATAAGCCAAAACTTTTTGGGCAAGAAAGAAAACGTCTCAATGTGCGCGGTGCCCCCACCGCAAGTGCGCTTTTAAAAGAGATTGAAAAAGAATTGCATCACTCACTCCTCCATGTGAGCACCGTAGCCGCCCGCATGCGCACCCACTCGCCGCTCTCGGGGGTAGGGGAAGTGGACAGGATTGCAGTATTTTTGCACTCGCCATGGGTTGCAAGCGAAATAAAGCTCGAAAAGGTGTTGCCGCGCGCCCACGACAGCACGCTCGATTTGCTGCGCACGAGTGTTGAGGATATTTTTGACACTATCCCAACCACCTTCCACGCATTTTCTGCCACTGCCACGCCGGTAGTGCACGGTTTATTTAACGAGCCTCAAGCAGCGCTCGTGTGCACAATTGGCGGCGAAGTTGCCGAACTCTCTTTACTTAAAGGCGGCATGCTTCACGGCCACGCCACTATCCCTGTAGGTTTTAATACTATTTTACGCACGCTCGAAACGCACGCGGGCATCTCGCGCCCCGAAGCTATCTCTGCTATCTCGCTCGCACGCTCCACCCGCGAGCTCGAGTGGGCCGAAGCGCTTACTCACGCAATAAAACGCTTCACAGCCGAGATGTCTGATGCCACCGCCACTTTAAATCCGCTTGGCGCGCAAGATGCGCAGCGTGTTTTTGTTATTTCTCCAAGCCCATCAACCGAGTGGTTTGCCCGCATGTTTACCGAAGACGAAAAGATCTCAAACCTCTTTGCGCGCGGCAGCACCGTGCGCCCCGTGCTTGCGCGCCACGCAAGCGGATTCTTAGCGTCACACCCTGCGTCGCCCGACTTGCCCTTGCTTCTTGAGTCGCTGTTTGTGGACACCCGATTTGGCAACTAGTTTTATATAAGTGATATACTCTTATCTATATGCGCGACATGTCTCCACGTACCGACCGTTCTATCCGCAACATCCCTGTGGCTGCTGCCAAGCGCCGCGCTACTCGCCTCGAGCCTGAAGCATACGAAGAGGAAGAGGAGGTTGCTCAAACGAGACGCCCCAAGCGTCGCCGCGGCGGCTCGCGCCTGTTTATAGTGTCGGCAGTTATTGTTGCTGTCATTTGTGGTGCAGGAGGCTTGCTCCTTTCAACGTTATTTTCGGGAGCATCGGTCGTGGTGCATCCACGTTCGGCTGCCATTACTGCTCCCGTTACCATTTCGGCGCAGCCAAATGCTCCGGCCGGGGTCCTCCCATATCAAACCATGACGCTCACCAGCAACGGCACTACCTCGATTGCAGCAGCGGGCTCACAAAAAGTTTCTCGCCAGGCATCGGGCGTGATGACTATCACCAACAACTTTGGCACCGAAAGCCAACGTCTGATTGCCAACACCCGCTTTGAGGCTCCGGATGGCAAAATTTATCGCATCCACGAATCGGTTGTGGTGCCCGGCATGACAGGTTCTACTCCAGGCACTGCAACTATTACCGTCTACGCCGACTCTCCGGGCGAGGCATATAACCGCGGCGCAACGCACTTTACTGTGCCCGGCTTTAAGAGCGACCCTCGCTACACCAAATTTTATGCAGATGCAGCGTCTATATCGGGCGGATTTGTGGGCAACGAGCCGGCAGTTGCAGCAAATGATCTTGCTGCAGCAAAAACGGCAATGCAGCAAAAACTCGAAGAGTCGGTGCGCTCATCATTTGCTGCGCAAGTGCCCGAAGGATTTTTGCCGGTTGAAAATAGCTTCCAGTTTAGCTTTAGCGATATGCGCCAAATCCCAGACGGGGCAAACAAAGCAACACTCTCACAAAGCGTTACTGCAGTTGCTGCGGTGGTGCGTGCGAGCGACCTAGCTGCTGCGACGGCTGTACAAGCAGCCGAGGGATATGCCGGGGAGGCAGTCGCGTTTAAGGACGTATCCGCAGTGCACGTAGTCATGTCGCCGTCGTCTAAAGGCCCGGTAGGCAAGATGGATATTGTAGTGCAGGCTCCAACCACCGTTGTGTGGCAATACGATAAAGGTGCGCTTAAGACTGCACTTATAGGCAAGAAAAAGGATACCTTCGAGGCAATTATCACCTCTTTCCGCCCAGCACTTGTGGGGGCCGAGCTTACCCTGCGCCCATTCTGGCAGAGCAATTTACCCTCAAATCCTGATAAAATAACCATCACCGAGGGGGCTCTTAAATAGGCCAAAAAGCCTGTAGTTGACCATTTTACAATGATTTGGTATTATCCCCTTGTCGCTCATCAATGGATACACAAGCACAAGAAGTTCAAGGCACCGTGTATGAAGCATTGCCCAACGCCCTCTTTCGGGTAAACCTGGATTCGGGTGAGGCAATTCTTACGTATTTGGCTGGCAAAATGCGACTCCATCGCATTAAGGTTCTCGTAGGAGATACCGTTCTTGTAAAGCTTGACCCATATGGAGGCAAAGGGCGAATAACCCGCAGACTATAATGAAAGTAAAGGCATCAATCAAAAAGCGTTGCGTTAACTGCAAGATGGTCCGCCGAAAAGGGCGGATTTACGTAACGTGCGTAAACCCACGCCACAAGCAGCGTCAGGGCTAAATCAAACAAAGAAAAATTTTAAAACATGCGTATCTCAGGTATTACACTTCCAAATAAACGTCTCGCGTATGCGCTTACAGCGCTCTACGGCATTGGCATTGCGCGCGCAAACAAGATCTGCGCTCAGGCTAAGATCGACCCTGCCATGAAGGCGAATGATCTTAGTGCGGATAACGAAAACGAGATCCGCCGCGTCGTAGAAGTTTTTAAACTCGAAGGAGATCTTAAGCGCGAAGTAGCAGGAAACATCAAGCGCCTCAAGGATATCGGTGCCTACCGCGGCTCTCGCCACGCTAAGCGCCTCCCAGCTCGCGGCCAGCGCACCAAAACCAACTCCCGCACCGTTCGTGGCAACGTACGTAAGACCATGGGTTCAGGACGACGCAAGGTTGAAAAAACATAAAATATAAGGTATAAATTACAGACTTTACACAATGGGTAAGAAACGCATAGTCAAAAAGGGAGGTGAGGGGGACGCTGGTAGCGGCCGCGGCTCTTCTCGCTCCTCACGCCGAAAGCTCGATACGGGCATTTTGTACGTTGAGGCAACCTACAACAACACCAAGATTTCTGTTGCCGACCCGGCAGGAAACGTGGTTCTTTGGTCGTCTTCAGGCTCTCTTGGCTTTGCGGGCGCTAAAAAGGGTACTCCGTTTGCAGCAGCTAAGGTTGCCGAGCTCCTCGGCGACAAGGCACTCCTTATGGGCCTCAAGGAGGTTTCGGTAGTAGTGTCTGGCGTTGGTGCCGGCCGAGAGTCGTCTATCCGCGCTTTTAACGGCAAAGGTATCCACATTACCGGTATTAAGGACACCACCCCGGTGCCGCACAACGGCCCACGTCCTCCTAAGCCTCGCCGCGTATAAAAAATTTATGATTATCGGACCAAAATATAAGATTTGTAAACGCCTCGGTGCCTCGGTTTTCGAGAAGTGCCAGACACAAAAGTTTCAGCTTGCTGAAGCTCGTTCTCCTCGCCCTATAAGCCGCGGCAAGCGCGGTGGCGGTGGCGACTATGGCGCACAGCTCCTCGAGAAGCAGAAGGCTCGCTTTACCTATGGCCTCTCAGAAAGCCAGTTCTCTCGCTACGTGCATGAGGCTATCGAGAAGAAGGGTGCCGACTCTATCCTCGGCCTCGTATCTCGCCTCGAGAGCCGCCTCGACAACACCGTCTTTCGTGCAGGGCTTGTGAAGACCCGTCGCGCAGCGCGCCAGCTCGTGTCTCACGGCCATGTGATGGTAAACGGCCGCCGCATGTCTATCCCATCTCACTCGGTTGCAGTTGGTGACGCAGTTTCTATCCGCCCAGAGAGCCGCACGAGCCCTCTCTTTATGGGTCGCGCTGAGGCAGTAGCCGAAATCAAAACCCCTGCATGGCTCGAGATGTCGGCAGATGGTTTTGAGGGCAAAATCAAGAGCATCCCACAGACCGGAGAAAATGAAGTGCCGTTTAATCCGGCAGTCATCATACAGTTCTACAGCCGTTAATAACCCTGGTATTAATAAAAATAATAATTTCACATTTGTATGATGGACTACTCGATAACATTGCCTTCAAAGCCACGCGTTGTCTCCGAAGAGGAGGCTTCTGGCGTGTATGAGATAGACGGTCTTTATCCTGGCTACGGTCATACGCTCGGCAACTCACTCCGCCGCATCATCCTCTCAAGCCTCCCAGGTGCTGCTATCACGAGCGTGAAGATCGAAGGTGTAGAGCACGAATTTTCTACTATCACTGGCGTGAAGGAGGATGTGGTTACTATGATCCTCCACCTCAAGAAGCTCCGCTTCGAAATCATCGGTGGCGACTCCCAGGTGGTGAAGCTCCAGATTAAGGGTGGCAAGGTAGTGACCGGTGCAGACCTTTCTCTCCCAGGCCAGGTACGCCTTCTCAACCCAGAGGCTTATATCTGCGAAGTAACCGACAAAAACACTGCTCTTGAAGCAGAGTTCTCGATCGAGCGCGGCCTCGGCTACGTTCCTCGTGAGGCTCTTAAGAAGGATCGTGTTGAGATCGGCGAAATTGCTGTTGATGCAATCTTTTCTCCTATCCGCCGCGTTAACTACGAAGTAGAGAACATGCGTGTGGGTGACCGCACCGACTTTAACCGCCTCCGCATCTCTATCGAAACTGATGGTACTATCGAGCCACGCCGCGCACTCGAACAATCTATCGAGATCATGATCACTCAACTTAAGAGCATCGTCGGTTTCCGTGAGGAAACTCTCGAGGCGCAGCCTGAAGTTGAAGTGGCCGCTGAGGCTCCAGCATCTCTTGAAAACTCTTCAGAGGTGATGAAGACTCGTATCGAAGATCTCGAGCTTTCAAGCCGCACTATTTCGGCTCTCGAGAAGGCAAACATCCGCACCGTTGGTGGCCTTGCTCGCAAGAAAGAGGACGACCTGCTTTTGATTGAAGGCCTTGGCCCAAAGTCTATCCAGGAGGTTAAGCGCGCGCTTGCCAACTTCGGCATCATCCTTAAATAAGCAAAAAGAGATAACACCTTTATGAGACATCACAATGCAAATCGAAAACTAGGACGCGAAACAGGCCAGCGAGGCATGCTCTTGCGCTCTCTTTCGCGCTCGCTTGTGATCCGCGGCAAGATGCAGACCACTGAAGCACGAGCTAAGGAAACTCGCAAAGTGCTTGAGAAGCTCATCACCAAGGCAAAAAACCCAACCCTCGCTAACCACCGCCTTATTGTGGCTTCGCTTGGCGATGAGACTGTAGCAAAGAAGCTCATCAAGAAAGCAGCTGAGTATGCAGAGCGCCCAGGTGGCTACCTCCGCATCGTTAAGATGGGCCCACGCAAAGGTGATGCTTCACCTATGGCCCTCATTGAGTTTGTATAAAAATATTATGATTACTATTGACGCAGAAAATAAGGCACTCGGTCGCGTAGCAGCAGCAGCTGCGAAGGCGCTCATGGGCAAGCACAAGACTACGTTTGCTAAAAACGTGGTGCTTGGTGAGGAAGTAAAAATCCTCAACGCTTCAAAAGTGTTCCTCTCGGGCACCAAAGCGGGCAATAAAGATTACTTGCGCTACTCGGGCTACGCAGGTGGCCTCAAGAGCGAGACGTATGATATGCTCGTGGCACGCAAAGGTCATGAGGAGGCTATCCGCAAGGCGGTGCTCGGCATGCTCCCGAAGAATCGTCTTCAGGCAAAGCGCATCAAGCTTCTTTCGATCGAGAAATAAATATGGTTACTAAAGATATAAATAAAGAACAGTATATAGAGACGATCGGCCGCCGCAAGACGGCTACTGCTCGTGCTCGCCTTACCCCAAGCGCACGCACATCGGTCACGATCAACGGTAAGGATGTAAACACCTACTTCCCAACACAAAAACTCCAGGTGACTGCAGTTGAGGCATTTCTTAAATCAGGACTTCCAACTACTTTTGCAGTAACTGTAGTGGTAAACGGTGGTGGCATCAACGGCCAAGCAGAAGCTGTGCGTCACGCGATTTCTCGTGGCCTCGTTGAATACGATGCAAACCTCCGCATTCCTCTTAAGAAAGAGGGCTTTCTCAAGCGCGACCCTCGCGCAAAAGAGCGCCGCAAGTTCGGCCTCAAGAAGGCTCGCAAGCGAGCACAGTGGAGCAAGCGCTAGCTCACACCGCCCTCATCTCTTTATTTTGAAAAACTCCGCTCTCGAGAGCGGAGTTTTTCTTGACTTCAGTGTTTTTTTGATATACTGTGTTGTTATATGGCAGAGCACGAAGATGAGATTGTAGAGGAGTTTATAGACGAAGACGAGGCGGAGGCTACTCCGGCGGCTCTCAAAAAGGTTAGAGAAAAATTAAAAGAAGCAATTAAAGAAAAGCAGGACAATTTAGACGGATGGCAGCGCGCTCGGGCCGACTTTGCAAACTTTAAGCGCCAAGAGGCACTTATAAATGCAGACAAAGAGGCACGTATCGTGAGTGACCTTATAGAAGCGCTCCTCCCGGCACTCGATACGCTCGAACTCACCCTCAAGCACGAAGACACGCCGACAAATAGGATGCTGCAGGCTCAGTTTTTAGACAGTCTCGCGCGCCTGAATGTAAAGAAGTTCGGAGCAGTAGGAGATACCTTTGATCCTCACAAACACGAAGCACTGGTGCAAAAAGGAGACGAAAATATTATTGAATCAGTTGAAAGAAGTGGGTATAGTGTAGACGAAAAAATTATTAGGCCAGCTCAGGTAATAATCAAATAAAAGTATGTCAAAAATTCTTGGTATCGATTTGGGCACTACAAACTCTGCAATGGCGGTTATGCGCGGTGGCGAGCCGCAGATTCTTGAGAACGCAGAAGGCGCACGCACCACTCCATCGGTAGTGGCTTCATCAAAGACTGGCGAGAAGCTTGTTGGCCTTATTGCGCGCCGCCAAGCGGTGACCAATCCTAAAAATACCGTCTACCAAATCAAGCGCTTCATCGGCCACAACTTTGATGAACCGATTGTAGAGAAAGACCGTGCTGCGGTGCCGTTTGAGACCCGCAAAGCTGCAAATGGCGGCATCGAGGTAAAGATGGGTGAGCAGTGGTATAGGCCTGAAGAGGTTTCGGCAATGATCCTCGGCAAGCTGAAGGCTGATGCAGAAAAGAGGCTCGGCGAAACTATCACTCAGGCGGTTATCACCGTGCCCGCATACTTTAACGATTCGCAGCGCCAGGCAACCAAGGATGCCGGCAAAATTGCGGGCCTCGAGGTGCTCCGCATCATCAACGAGCCTACCGCAGCGGCGCTTGCATATGGCTTTGATAAAAAGAAAAACGAAAAGATTGTCGTATTCGACTTCGGTGGCGGCACCTTCGACATCTCAGTGCTCGAAGTGGGGGATGATGTGATTGAGGTAAAGGCAACCGATGGCGACTCTCACCTCGGCGGCAAAGATATCGACCAAAAAATTATTGAGTGGATTGCAGCCGAATTCCAGAAAGAATCTGGCATCGATGTGCGCGGCGACGCGCTTGCTCGCCAGCGCTTAGACGAAGCAGCAGAGAAGGCAAAGATTGAGCTCTCGACCGCGGTAGATACCGAAATCAACATCCCGTTTATCACTTCAGACAGCTCGGGCCCTCGCCACTTGCTGCTTAAGATGTCTCGTGCAAAGCTCGAAGAGCTCGCGGGAGAGTTTGTTGAGCGTGCCATGGCAATCACCAAGCGCACCATGGAGGCGTCGCCATTTAAGATTGCCGACATTAACGAAGTTATTCTTGTGGGCGGCCAAACACGCATGCCTGCGATGCAAACTGCCGTAGAAACTTTCTTCAACAAGAAGGCAAACCTATCGGTAAACCCAGACGAAGTGGTGGCAATTGGTGCTGCTATCCAGGGCGGCATCCTCGGTGGCGACGTGAAGGACATCCTTCTTCTTGATGTGATTCCGCTCTCGCTTGGCATCGAAACTATGGGCGGAGTATCCACCAAGCTTATCGAAAAGAACACCACTATCCCAACATCACGTTCACAAACCTTCTCGACCGCATCCGACAATCAAACCTCAGTAGAGATCCACGTTGTGCAGGGCGAGCGCGCAATGGCACAAGATAACAAATCGCTCGGCCAGTTCGTGCTCGACGGCATCCCACCAGCACCGCGCGGTTTGCCGCAGGTTGAGGTTACTTTCGACGTGGATGCAAACGGCATCCTCTCGGTGAAGGCAAAAGACAAAGCAACAAACAAAGAACAGTCTATCCGCATCGAGGCATCATCGGGCTTATCTGATGCCGACATCGAGCGTATGCGCAAGGATGCTGAGGCAAATGCCGACACTGATAAAAAGAAGGTAGAGCTCGTAGAGGCTCGCAACATGGCCGACCAGGCAGTGTATGGCGCAAAGAAGGCACTCTCAGATAATAAAGACAAAATCCCTGCAGAGCTTGAAACTTCTATAAACGAAAAAGTTGCTGCGGTAGAAGCAAAAAAGACTTCAGAAGATGTGGCAGAGATTAAAGCAGTTGCCGAAGATCTCTCAAAAGAGCTCTCAAAGGTGTACGAAGCAGTGCAAAAAGCTGGTTCGACAGGCTCACCACAAGATGCTGCAGATGCAGGCACAGAGACGCCTCCTACAGACGCACCGAAAGAAGGTGAGGAGCCTGCAAAATAATATATGGCATCAAAAAAAGATTATTATGACCTTTTAGGGGTTGATAAAAAGGCTACGAAAGACGATATCAAAAAAGCGTTCCACAAACTCGCCCACAAATATCATCCCGACAAATCTTCAGGTGATGCCGACAAGTTTAAAGAGGTGAGCGAGGCTTACAGCATCCTTTCGGATGACAAAAAGCGCGCCGAGTACGACTCATATGGCCAAAACTTTCAGGGTGGCGCTGGGGCTGGCGGCTTTGGCGGACAAGCAGGTGGCTTCGACTTTTCGCAATTTCAGGATGCGTTCCAAAACGGATTTGGTTTTGATTTTGGCGATGTAGGCGACTTCTTTGGAGGTGGTGGAGGTGCTCGTCGCGGCCGCGATATCTCTATCGACCTCGAAGTTTCGTTTAAGGAGTCTGTCTTTGGCACTAAGCGCACGGTACTCCTTGCCAAAGTAGGCAAGTGCGATACCTGCCATGGCTCGGGCGCAAAGCCGGGGACTGATCTTGAGACCTGCAAAACATGCAACGGTGCGGGACGCGTGCACGAAACTACCAACTCTATCTTTGGCCAAATCACGATGCAGCAAACCTGCCGCACGTGCCACGGGCAAGGCAAAATCCCGAAAGAAAAGTGTGCAACGTGCCACGGGCAAGGCGTGCTCCGCAAGCAAGAAGAGGTTGATATCGCCGTGCCGGCAGGCATCGACGGCGGCGAGATGATCCGCCTCACCGGCCAGGGCGAGGCAGTACAAGGCGGCGCTTCAGGCGACCTCTATGTAAAAATCCACGTCACCCCCGACCCACGCTACAAAAAAGAGGGCTCAAATATTATTTCAGACCTTTCGGTTAAGCTCTCGGACGCACTCCTTGGCGCCGACTATAAAGTAGAGACGCTTGATGGCGCAGAAAAAATTTCTATCCCGCAGGGAGTAACCCACGGAGAGACACTTACCATAAAAGGCAAAGGCATCTCAAACAATCGCGGCAAGCGCGGCGACTTTATCGTAAAGGTTAAAATCACACTCCCGCAAAAACTTTCCAAAACTGCAAAAAACCTCGTAGAGAAACTAAAGGAAGAAGGAATATAAAGGAAAAGACCACTTACATCGAATAAGTGGTCTTGGGTTGCTGAACTGCAGGCAATTTCGCCTCCTCTGGTTCGGTTGAACAGAGTATATTAGGGAAGGAAGCGGCGCATTGGTACCCACTGTTTGCGGGCACGCGACAACTTTTCGTACAGAAGCTTAGGCACTTCAGCATATACTTCGATATAGGGCCTCGATCCCGTATAATGGGAGATCATTTTTATCTCAGCCCAGCCATTTGCATTATCGACCCGGTTTGCTTGGACCCAGAATCGGTGACCGATCCCAGGCAGAACCGGCCATTCGAATTTTTTGAAAAGATCTCCCTCAGGAAACTTTCCATCTCGGAAGTGGAGACGTATCCAAAATTCGACCAACTTGCCCTCCTTTGCGGCAATGTACTCACCGGGCAATTATAGCATGGTTAATACTAGTCTGTCAAGTATATAAAATGCTTTGGCGTATAGAGTTTCTACAGCAACGCTTCAAGCTCGGCAAGCTTTTGCTTTGTGTAAGCGGCATATTTTTCAGCAAGCTCAGGCTGGCTTAGCATATAGCGGTAGGCCCACTGGATGCCAGCTGCACGTACTGCATATATAAGGCGAGTCTGCTCTGAGATAGTGCGGCCGTATGCTGCATATGCGTCTTGTGCTGCCCTTGTGAGCGCTTCATTACCCAGCACTTCAATATCAACCATAGTGCGAGAGATGGTGGCATACTCATCAACCACGCGCCACGTAACCCGTGGTGGCATGATGTCGATCATGCTGGGTTTGCCTTCGAGCAAAAGCAGGTTATCTGAGTTGGCATCTATCGCAGCCGAATATTCTTCAGGCTTTGCCACTTTAAAGTAGGGTTCAGCATCTATGGCAGCAAACAAGGTGTTTTTAAGATGCTCAGAATCTCCTTGGGGGATCTTAGGGCTTGTATCCATCATCCACACAAAAAGTGTCTCGATGTCATCCTTTATAATCTGCACCAAAGATTTTTCATATAAAAAGCCGAGCTTATTTTTGCGTTCTATCGTGAGCGTCGCCAATGTGTCGATTAAGGTGTCGATAAAAGGGGCAACATCTTTTTCTTCTAGCCTATTTTCTATAAGAAGTTTGGTAAGCGTTTTTGAGTCGTCTATGACGCTCATCTCGATCATAAAATCTCCTCCAAGCAGGTGAGGCATAAGCACATAATTTTCGCCATCCTTTTTAACTCCCCAAAGATGCCTATAAATCTCGGGTGCTGCGGCATTGTTCCAAAAAAAATCTTCGGTGATAAACTCCTGCCTGGCTTCAAATTTTGAAAGGTCGGCAAAAAAATACTCCTCATGTTTGTAGAGTTTAAAAACTCGCTCGCCAAACACAAAAAGGGTAGAGAGGTGGGTGTATATCACACGGTCTGGCGAGCCCAAACCCTCTACCTGCCCCTCTGCGAGTGCCTCATGTAGTTGCATCTAGGTAGCATAGCAGAAACAAAAAAGCGCGGACAGAAGTGAGTTCCGTCCGCGCTACTGCCTTACTCCAGCACAAGAGGTGGGTGGGTGAACTGGAGCAACTTGTCGTGGATCACTCCATTGCTTGCGAGCGCACCCTTGCCGAGCTTATAGCCACCCGACTGGTAGAGGATGCGGTCGCCATGAAGATCGGTCACCAGGCCGCCCGCGCCTTCGATGATTGCCTGCATTGCTGCAGTCTCGAGGGCGCCTCGGCCAGGAAAGATGCTCGCCTCCACTGTGCCCGAGGCAATGAGGCCACCGAAGTAGGCGAGCGAGGTAATGTTTTGCACCTTGGAGCCCTGCTCCATGAGCTGGAGCTCGACTAGGCCAAGGTTAAATCCGCAGCCATACCACTTCACGAGCATCACATGCGAGTTCTTAAGCTCCCGGTGTTCAGAGACGCTCACACGTTTTCCGTTCAGTGTGGTGCCGTCCCCCTCGCTTACGAGCCACATGCGCGCTTGGAAGGGGTCGAAGATAACGGCGGCGATCGGCTTGTCACCCTTCAAAATCGTCGCACAAAACGCCGACACAGGGATGCCGAGCGCATACCCCGTTGTCCCGTCGATCGGATCAACCAAAGCCGTATACTCGGCACCAGCCACCTCGCGATTGCCTTCTTCGGCAATCACATTGATGTGCGGGTAATCTCGCTCAAAACGCGCGAGAACCATGGCATTGATGAGTGTGTCGGCCTTGGTGAGGGGAGTCGAATCTTCCTTCACAATCCAGTCACGATTCAGATTGAAGTGGCTGGTTATGATCTCGCCCGCGTCATGCGCGATGTCGATCAGAAAGGTCGAGTCTGGATAGTGTGCGTTCATGGCATGAGGCCTCCATATGATGTTGCATCTGCGCGCATTACATCACTTTTGAATAATTTGGTCAAGTATCTGCATAAGCCTTTAGATATAGTGATTTTCTGATACACTGTTCGTTATATGGCAGCAAAACGCCAATTTACAGGCCTACAGCCAAGCGGCAAATTGCATATCGGCAACTATTTTGGCGCGCTCAAACCTTTTGTAGACACCTATCAGGATTTTGAGAGCATGCTCATGGTTGCGGATTATCACACCCTTACCAGCCTCAAAGACCCGAAGGAGCTCAAGGCAAATATTTTTGAAATCGTGCGTGCGTATGTTGCAGCCGGTGTCGACCCCGAGAAGGCTATCATCTTTAAGCAATCCGATGTGCCCGAACACACCGAGCTTGCGTGGATTTTTGAAACGCTGGTTACGGTGCCGTTTCTTATGCAGGCGCATGCCTATAAAGACAAAGTGGCGAAGGGCCTTGAGGCAAATGCCGGCCTCTTTAACTATCCGATGCTCATGGCAGCAGATATTTTGCTCTATAACACCGACATCGTGCCGGTGGGCAAAGACCAGCAGCAGCATGTAGAGTATGCGCGCGAGGCTGCAAACAAGTTTAATAATGCATATGGAGAAACATTTGCAGAGCCAAAAGAAAAGATTCTTGAAGGTGTTGCCATAGTGCCTGGCACCGATGGCGAAAAGATGAGCAAGAGCTACAAAAACTACATTCCACTTTTTGGCTCAAAAGATGAAATATCAAAAGCAGTGATGAGTATTGTGACTGACTCTAGTACTGATAATGGAATGCCACCTCCATTTCTTTTAGCAATAAACGAATTATTTGCTGAGAAAGATAAGGTTGTCAAAAGATTCCATGACAATGAAGGAAAATATAAGGCAATGAAAGAAGGCCTTATTGAAGATATAGAAGCAGTAGTGGCTCCAATGCGCGCAAAGTATGAGTCTATTACAGACGACGACGTGAAGGATATTTTGAAGAGGGGTGCCGAAAAGGCTCGCGCAATTGCATCAGCCAAAATGGTTGAAGTGCGAAATAAGATTGGCGTAACACTATAGTTCGATATAACTCACTACAAGTAATTTTATGGAAAGGACTTTAATTGGAGACTTGGCGCAGCATATAGGCAAGAATGTAACCATCGAAGGATGGGTGGATGTTGCTCGCAACCAGGGCAAGATGGCATTCTTTGATTTTCGTGACCGCTCTGGCCTCGTGCAGGGCGTGGTGTTTGGCAAGCCTGAAGTGCTTGAAGTTGCTCAAAATTTAAAACAAGAGTGGGTGGTTCGGATAACTGGCACCGTAAACGAGAGGCCAGAGAAGATGCGCCGCGATGTGCAAAATGGAAACATCGAGCTTGAGATAACCGGCATAGAGGTGCTTTCAGAAGCTCATGCACTGCCGTTTGATAAGGATGCCGAGCTCAACATCGACACTCATTTTGACAACCTACCACTCACGCTCCGCCTTGAGCGCACGCGTCATATTTTTAGTGTGCAAGCCACTATTGTAAACACCTTTCGCAACGCACTCACCAGTGAGGGCTTTACTGAGTTTCAGGCGCCGGTGCTTGTGGGCGGCGATGCCGAAGGAGGTGCCGCAGTGTTTAAAATCGAAGATTATTACGGCAAAGAGGCATACCTCGCGACCAGCGGCCAGCTCTATAAGCAAATCATGATCGGCCCGTTTGAGCGTTCGATGACTGTTGCTAAGACATTTCGCGCCGAAAAGAGCGCTACAACGAGGCATCTTGCCGAGCTTACTCAGCTTGAGTTTGAGATGGGTTTTGTGCAGGACCACACTGATGTGATGAAGATGCTCGAGAAGGTGATCCGCACTATCGCGACTACAGTTGCAGAAAAGCATGCTGTGGCGCTTAAATTCCTCGGTGCAGAGCCAGCGCTTTTGCCCGAAGGTTCCTTCCCAACTTTTACACTCCTTGAGGCGCAAGAAATTATTGAGAAGGAGTTTGGCGGCAAGGCAGTGGGGGAATTAGATCTTGAGCCCGAACACGAGAGGCAAATTTGCGCGTATGCAAAAGAGAAGCTTGGCTCTGACTTTGTATTTATCACGCACTTCCCAACAAAGAAGCGTGCATTTTATACTTTTGCCGACCCTGCAAATCCTGAGCGCTCGCTGAGCTTCGATCTCCTCTTCCGCGGCCTCGAGATAAATAGCGGCTCGCAGCGCATCCACAACTACGACGAGCTTGTTGAAAAGATGAAGGCGCGCAAGATGGACCCCGAGAAATTTAGCTTCTACCTTCAGGCATTTAAATACGGCATGCCCCCTCATGGCGGATGCTCTACCGGCCTTGAGCGCCTCACAATGAAGATGCTCGACCTCTCTAACGTCAAAGAGGCTTCAGCCTTCCCACGCGACATGAACCGCATCGACACCCTCCTCTCAAAACCTGAAGAATAAAATGAAAGCTGCTCGAGCAAGTGCAGTAATAAAATTTACCGATATCCCTAATGTAGGGCCGCGGGTGGCTGGGGACTTTAAGACATTGGGGATTAAAACTCCAAGCGAGCTCAAAAAAAAGACAGGCATCGGGTTGTATAAAGCCCTCTGCAAAAAGACTAACTCAAGACAAGACCCATGCGTACTCGACACTTTTATTGCCGTTGTCGACTTCATGAACGGGGCTCCTGCGGCACCCTGGCATTACTACACTGCTGAGCGAAAGAATAAATATCCGAATATATGAAGCTGATTACCTTAAATACATGGGGAGGGAGGAGATCCGACGAGATAAATTTGTTTCTACAAAAACATGCAGATGTAGATATATTTTGTTTGCAGGAGGTACACCATAACGCAAAAGATAAGGAGGTACTTTTTAAGGAAGTAAATCTTGAACATTTAGATACCCTAAAAAACCAATTACCTGGTTACCAATATCTTTTTCATCCGCATATTGGAGATTGGTGGGGTCTTGCCATGTTTATCAAAAAAGATATTCAAATAATAGATTCTGGCGAAGTATTCGTACACAAAAATATGGGGTGGAACTACGAGCTCGAGCTACAAGGTCACACTGCTAAAAATCTTCAGTATGCGACGATTGAAACAAGAAACGGTCTTAGAACCATCATAAACTTTCACGGTCTATGGAACGGCCAGGGTAAAGACGATAGCGATGAGCGCCTGCTACAGTCCCAAAATATCATCACGTTCTTAAAGACACTCACTATCTCGTATGTTTTGGTAGGGGATTTTAATCTAAGTCCCGACACTATTAGTCTCGGCATGCTCGAAGACCATGGTATGCGTAACCTGATTAAAGAATACGGCGTATTTTCTACCCGCACACCACTCTACGACAAAGAAAATAAATTCGCCGACTATGTGCTGGTTTCGGGTGACATAGACGCACTTGATTTCTCTGTCCTTCCCGATGTTGTCTCCGACCACAGCCCGCTCTATTTAGAGTTCAAGTAACCTTTAAAATAGGGCGTTTTTGTTGTACAGTATAGGTATATGCAGGTACTCACGGATAGCATAGCTCCGGGTAGCGTTTCTATTCGCCTTGCCGTGGGGCAGGCTATTAAATTTGTCGAAAAAGATGGAGTAGAGACGCTCGAAATTGGCTACGGCAAAGAGGCGCTTAACCGCCGCAAGCTGATTATTTTCTTGCGCAAAATTATCGCTACTGCCAAGCAAAACAAGATCTCAACTGTTGCTATCAATTGGGCCGACATGCGCGCGGTTGCGGGCAGCGACATTACGGATGCAGATTTAGGCGAGCTCGCCTCAGTGGCATTCCAGATGGCAAACTTCGAGTTTACAGCCTACAAAAAAGTCCCTGAGGGCGGATTTGATGAAGTAAAAATAGTTTCTGTGGTGGGGGCAACGCCCGAAGCAGCGGCAGGTATTGCCCGCGGCGAAATTGTGGCAAGTGAGGTAAACGCCACACGCAGCCTCTCTAACACTCCCGGTGGAGACATGACCCCAAATGTGCTCGCTGAAGCTGCCAAAGCGGCTGCAGCAGGAACTGATGCCACCGTAGAGGTGCTTGGCGTGCCCGAGATGACCAAGCTTGGTATGGGCGCTGTGCTTGGCGTTGGCAAAGGCTCATCTGAGGAGCCTACATTTATAGTGCTCGAGTATTGGGGCGCAGAAAAGTCCGAAAAACCAGTCGTGATGATAGGTAAGGGTGTCACGTTTGATACCGGCGGCCTTAATATAAAAACAGGTGATGGCATGTATGAGATGCATATGGACATGTCGGGCGGTGCAGCCGTGATCCATGCCTGCGTGCTTGCAGCAAAACTTAAAATCAAAGCCAATGTGATAGCGCTCGTGCCTGCTGTTGAAAACGGGCCGGGCAACAATGCGATGCGCCCGGGCGACATACTCAAATCACTCTCCGGCAAGACAATTGAGATTTTAAATACCGATGCTGAGGGCCGAGTGATCATGGCCGACGCCATCACCTATGCCAAAAAATATAATCCGGAGGTAGTGATAAACGTCTCTACGCTCACCGGCGCTGCTCTTGTTGCCCTTGGCATGCAGGCGTCGGCATTTATGACCAACGAACAAGAGTTTGAAACCCTGCTCCGTACAAAAGGCGAAGAGTCTGGCGATTATGTATGGCCATTCCCGCTCTGGGATGAGTATGAAGCTATGGTTAAGGGCCACTTTGGCGACGTACCTAACATCTCGACCGCAGGCAACTCGCGCTACGGTGGCGTTATCGCAGGCGGCATGTTTTTGTGGCAGTTTGCTAAAGATTTAAAGTGCACGTGGGCGCATATCGACATGGCCCCTCGCATGACTTCGGTGCCGGGCGAGCAACTTGCCCCAGGCGCAGCCGGTGCTCCTGTGCGTCTCCTACTTAGTGTGATTTCAAGTTATGCCAAATAACCTGCACGTTAGCACTCCCGTATACGAGGGCCCGCTCGACCTTTTGCTTGATTTAATCGAGAAGCGAAAGCTTCTTATCAACGACATCTCGCTTGCGAGTGTTACTGACGAGTTTCTTTCGCGCATACAATCGATGGATGAGATGCCGGTGGGCGACACTGCCGATTTTGTTTCGCTTGCCGCAACACTGCTTCTCATTAAATCGCGCTCACTCCTCCCGCTGCTCCAGCTTAGCGGCGAAGAAGAGCAAGACATCAAAGAGCTCGAGTATCGCCTTGCGGTATATCAAATCATCAAGGCTGCTGCCAAAAATTTAAATCGCACAGGTGGGGAAGGGTATCTATATGCTGGCGAATTGCCAGAGAGGGATCCTATGTATGTAGAGGACAGCACCGTTACTTCATCTTCTATCCAGGCTGCCGTCTACAAACTCATCGAGGGATTCCCGCAAATAGTTAGCCTGCCGCACGTTGCAGTAAAGAAAATTATTTCGCTCGAAGAGATGATAGGCAAAATGTCTGAGCGAGTTTCATCGGCATTTCGCTTAAGCTTTAAAGAGTTTTCGGGGCACAAAGAGGGTGCGCAGGCCATAAAAGGCGAGGTGATTATTAGCTTTCTTGCCCTGCTCGAGCTTGTGAAGCAGGGTATAATTAGAGCAACCCAAGAACAGGAGTTCGGGGATATTACGCTTGAAAACGACAGTGTGAGCACGCCTACCTATGAATGATTCTGATTTAACACAACATATTGAGGCGCTTTTATTTGCGCTCGGCGGCTCTGTTTCAAAAAAAGAGCTCGCAAAAAAACTAGAGGTTAGTGACGCACAAGTGGCGGGGGCAATTCTTACTTTGCAGGGGCAGATGAGTGGCCGCGGCATCGTGCTTGTTGATGACGGCACAGAGGTAGAGCTGCGCACTGCGCCGCAGGCATCACAAAAAATCGAAGCGCTTCGAAAAGAAGATTTTTCTCGCGACATCGGCAGGGCAGGGCTCGAGGTTTTGGCTGCCATACTCTACCGCGGCCCACTCTCACGCTCTGAAATTGATTTTATCCGCGGTGTAAACTCATCTCAAACCGTACGCACGCTGCTTATGCGCGGATTTGTGCGCAAGGTGCCTAACCCAAAAGACGAACGCTCGTTTCTGTATGAGCCAACGACCGAAATCCTCTCACACCTTGGTGTAGTGAGCATGCACGACCTGCCTGAGTATGCCGATGTGCGAGGTAAACTGAGTGCACTTGAGGAAGCATACAAAAATAAAGAAAAAGAAGTATGAACATACCCGATTTTATTAAAAAAATAGATGCCGGACACGCAAAAATAGTTGCTGAAGGCACGTTTACTTTTTTGTCACTTGCGTCTCTCGTGCTTTTTGGCGTGTACGCATACCATATTGAGGGCGCGAGTGTGCGTGCACTCAGCGCAGGGGTAATGCTCTCTGAGCTTGCGATAAAGCCGGGCACTCTCATTGCTAAAGCGGTCGTGGTATATGACGTAAAGGCCAATAAAATCCTTTTTGAGAAAAACGCCAACGCGCCACTTGCACTTGCATCACTCACCAAGCTTATGGCCGCTGAAGCGATACTCGCAACCGAAGACGAGGGCACCACCATTACCATAACGAGTGCCGATTTGGCTCCCGAAGGCGACTCTGGCCTCATAGTGGGGGAGGTGTGGACCCTTAAAAACTTGCTCACATTTGGGCTCGTAGCTTCATCAAACGACGCGATGGCTGCAGCAGCATCGGGTGGCGGCATCGAGGGCACGGTCGAGAAGATGAACAACCTCGCGCAGGTGTTTGGCCTCACCTCAATGCACTTTGCAAACCCAACAGGCCTCGATACGAGCTCCACCACTGCAGGCGCCTATGGCTCGGCCCGCGACATGGCGCTTCTCGTGTCTGACTTTTTGCGCCAATATCCTGTGCTCTTTAGCGCTACCGTAAACGAAACCACCCCCATGAAAGCAACTGCCGAGCCTATCCTCGACATCCCAGGGCTCATTGGCGCCAAGACCGGGTATACTGATTTGGCGGGAGGTAACCTCGTTGCCGCGTTCGACATCGAGGTAGGGCACCCCATTGTAGTGGTGGTGCTGGGCTCATCCCGCGAAGGCCGCTTTACTGACGTGCGCAACCTTATTGATGCCGCCCGTGCAGTGCTCGCAAAAAATTAAATTATGTCTACCGTTGACGCACTCCGTATATTTTTGCCCGCAGTCATAACGTTCCTTTTTGGTATTGGGCTTACACCTATCCTCACCTACCTTTTATATAAACATCATTTTTGGAAGCCGCGCGGAGGCAAAATCGCACTCGACGGCACAGTGGCAACGACTTTTAACTCACTCCACAAAGCAAAAGAGGTAGGGACGCCGCGCGCAGGCGGAGTTATTGTGTGGGTGTCGGTGCTTGCCACTGCAGTGCTGCTCTATTTTCTTTCAAAACTTTCGCCAGGCTCGTTTGATGCACTCGCGTTCATCAGCCGCAGCCAAACATGGGTGCCGCTTGCCGCGTTTCTTGTGGGTGCAATAGTGGGCCTCCTTGATGATTTTTTTGAAGTGCGCGGCCGTGGGGGGCTCCCGCTGCGTATACGCCTCGTAGGTGTCGCCGTTATCGCTGCGCTTTGTGCGTGGTGGTTTTATACCAAACTTGGTGTCTCAAGTATTTCTTTCTTTGACCCTATCACCACACTGCACCTTGGGCTCTGGTTTATCCCGTTCTTTATATTTACCGCACTCTTTCTCTATGCAGGTGGCGTGATAGACGGCGTCGACGGCCTTGCCGGAGGCATCTTTGCCATTATCTTTGCGGCATACGGTGCCTTAGCGTTCTTTCAAAATCAGATGGACTTAGCCGGCCTCTGCGCGGCCATAACCGGCGGTTTGCTCGCGTTTTTGTGGTACAACATCCCACCAGCCCGCTACTATTTGTCTGAGACAGGCACCATGGGGCTCACTATCGCGCTCGTGGTGGTGGCATTTCTCACCGACCTCGGCGGTGAGGGCAAGGGTGTGCTCGTGCTCCCAATCATCGCACTCCCACTTGTAGTTACGGTGTTCTCAAACGTCGTTCAAATTACTTCTAAAAAGATATTTAAGAGAAAGTTTTTCCGCATCGCACCACTGCATCATCATTTTGAGGCAATCGGCTGGCCCGCATACAAAGTGACGATGCGTTATTGGATAGTAGGGGTTATCGCCGCAACGATAGGCCTCGGTTTGGCACTCCTGTGAAAAAAAGCGTTGATACACCATTTCTTATTGTGCTCTGTGTGCTGGTCGTCTCCGGGCTCATTATCTTTACTTCAGCAGCGCTCGGCCTGCTTGCACGCGGCAGCGGCGCCACTTTTGGCTCGGTAGCAGTATCACAACTTCTGCTTGGCCTCGTGTGCGGCTCATTTGCATGTTTTGTACTTGCCAACTTCGATTACCGTCTGTGGCGCAAATATACTCCTTACTTTTTTGCCGGCGCATTTCTTTTAACTATCCTTACATTTGTGCCGGGCATTGGCCTCTCGCTTAAGGGTGCGTCAAGATGGGTACAGGTCGGAGGATTTTCATTCCAGCCTGAAGAGATTTTAAAGTTTGCTACGGTGGCGTTTCTTGCGGCGATATACGCAGCAAATTTTAAAAAAGTTTCCACCATTAAAGGAGGGCTCGTGCCGCTTATTGCGGTTGCCGGCTCGAGTGCATTCCTCCTTATCTTGCAGCCAAACACCGCTGGTGTGCTCATGATAGGTGCAACTGCGGCAGGCATGCTCTTTGCGGCAGGGGGTAAGATGTGGCACCTCGCAGCCTTGGCACTCGTGGGCGTGGCCTTGGTGGGCGCTGCCGCATTTGTGTATCCGCATGTTGCAGAGCGCCTCACTACCTTTATAGGCCACACCGAAGACCCGCAAGGCGCCGGTTGGCAAATCCAACAGTCGCTCATTGCAGTGGGTTCAGGCGGCATCGGGGGCAGGGGCCTTGGCCAAAGCGTGCAAAAGTTTTCATACTTGCCAGAGCCTATTGGTGACTCTATTTTTGCTGTGGCAGCTGAGGAGTTTGGTTTTATCGGCAGCATATTCCTCATTCTGCTCTATGTAGCGCTCGGGCTCCTCGGCCTGCGCATAGCAGCGCGGGCAACCGACCCTTTTGGTGGACTCCTGGCGACCGGGCTTGTTATACTTATTGTGGGTCAATCGTTTTTCAACATTGCTTCAATCTTAGGGCTGGTGCCGCTTGTGGGCATCCCGCTTATCTTTGTTTCTCACGGAGGCACTGCGCTTGCCATTGCGCTCGCTGAGGCAGGAGTGATCCTTAATGTCTCGCGCCGCATGCGTCACAAATAATTTACACACATGAAAATACTTTTTAGTGCAGGGGGTTCAGGAGGGCACTTTTATCCGATTATTGCTGTGGCTGAGGCAATGGGCGACATGGTGCGCGAGAAAAAGCTTCTTGAGCCTACACTCTACTACGCAGCACCCGACCCGTACGACAAAGAGATGCTGCTTGCCAACAACATTACCTTTGTGCCCACTGCGGCTGGCAAAATGCGCCGCTACTTCTCGCTGCTAAACTTTTTTGATTGGTTTGTAACGGGATGGGGAGTGATGCGCTCAGTGCTTCGCATTTTCTTTATCTATCCAGACGTAGTATTTGGCAAAGGCGGTTATGCTAGCTTCCCAATGTTGCTCGCGGCAAAACTATTTCGCATCCCGGTGGTGATCCACGAATCAGACGCGGTGCCTGGCCGAGTTAACTTGTGGGCCGGCAAATTTGCAGCAAAAATTGCTGTTTCGTATCCTGAAGCAGCAGAGTTCTTTCCTAAAGAAAAGGTAGCTTGGACAGGCAACCCTATCCGCAAGTCGGCACTCATCCCACTGCGCGAGGGTGCGCACGAATTTTTGCAGTTAACTCACGAGCTCCCTGTTATTTTAGTGCTTGGCGGCTCTCAAGGCTCGCAGATAATAAACGAAATGGTGCTTGCGGCGCTCCCAAAATTGGTTGAGAAGTATCAGGTGGTGCATCAAACAGGCGAAGCTAATTTTAAAGAAGTTTCAGGCCGCGCAAAAGTAGCGCTGGTTAACTCTCCGCACAGCGAGCGCTACAAATGCTTCGGCTACTTAAACGAGCTTGCCACGCGCATGAGTGCAGGAGCAGCCAACATTGTTGTTTCTCGTGCAGGTTCGACCATTTTTGAGATAGCCGCGTGGGGTATCCCGTCTATCCTCATCCCGCTTGAAGGGGCGGCAGGAGATCATCAAACCAAAAATGCCTTCTCCTACGCGCGCGCTGGCGCAGCAAGCGTTATAGAGCAAAATAACCTCACTCCAGGGCTCCTCGTGGCCGAGATTGACAGGATCATTACAAACCCTGAGACTGTGCGGATGATGTCTGAAAAGGCTCGTGGATTTGCCCGCGTGGATGCGGCAAAAGCCATTGCGAGCGCGCTTATCGAGATCGGTTTATCCCATGAGTCCTAATCAAAAAATAGTTACCCGCTTTGCGCCATCGCCAACGGGCCTCCTCCACGGTGGCAATTATCGCACCGCAGTATTTGCCTATCTCTTTGCAAAAAAAATGGGCGGCGAGTTTATAGTGCGCATTGAGGATACCGACCGCGAACGCTCAAAGCCTGAATTTGAAGCAAACATTTGGGAGACCATAGAGTGGCTTGGTCTTTCGCCAGATAAAAAATATCGCCAGAGCGAGCACGTAGCGCGCCACACTGAGCTTCTTAAAAAGCTTATCGAGGAGGGCAAGGCATATGTCTCAAAAGAGGAGACAAAGAAGCCGGGCGACAGGGCCGAAGTGATTCGATTTAAAAACCCGGGCACCGCAGTTACTTTTGTAGACGCTATCCGCGGCTCTATCACGACAGACACTACCGACCTTGGTGATTTTGTTATTGCCCGCTCCGAAACCGAGCCGGTATTCCACTTTGCCGTTGTGGTAGATGACGCCGACGCAGGAGTAACCCACATTGTGCGCGGCGAAGATCACATACCAAACACCCCAAGGCAAATACTCATTGCACAGGCGCTCGGATTTGCCGTGCCTACCTACGCCCATTTGCCGCTTGTCTTAGGGAGCGACCGCACTAAGCTCTCGAAGCGTCGCGGTGCAAAGGCGCTCACCGACTATAAAGCTGAAGGCTATTTACCAAGCGCACTTATAAATTATTTGGCGCTCGTGGGTTGGCATCCAGAAGGGGAGCAGGAGGTATTTACCGTAGACGAACTCACAAAAGAGTTTAGCCTCGAGCGAATCCAAAAATCTGCCGGCATTTTTGATGACATTAAACTCAAATGGTTTAACCACGAGCATTTAAAATTGCTTTCGGATGCTGATTTTGAAAAGGGCTTAAATGATTTCTTTGCATCAAAAAGTGTACGTACTCCTGCCTATTTGCACGCAATAATGCCGCAGCTTCGTGAGCGCTATGCCACCTATGGCGAAGCGTGCGAGGCCATTTTGGCAGGAGAATATGCTTTTCTTGACGACGCACCTCTTATTATTAGTTCAGAACTACTACTTAAGGGTGCAAAAGCTGAAGCAAGTGTTGTGGCAGGGCACCTAGCGCACGTTATAGAGCTTCTTCAAAATTTTTCGGGCGAATTTACTACAGAAGGCGTGAAAGAAGTTATCTTCCCCTACGCAACTGAAGTAGGGAGGGGAGCGGTGCTGTGGCCTATGCGAGTTAGCCTCTCAGGTAAGGAAAAATCTCCTGATCCGTTTACACTCTGTGGCCTCCTCGGAAAAGAAACTACTTTGGCGCGGCTTCAGGCTGCCCGCACTGTGCTACAGTAAAAGGATGCCGGATACTGTCCGACACTATTTTTATCTCTCAATACTGGCCGCAATGCTCTGTGTAGGCACATTTGTGCTACCGGTATCCGCACAAACGGCAAGCGAGATTCAGGCACAAATAGATGCGCAGAATGCGCAGATCCAACAACTTAAAAACGAGATCGCGCAGGTGCAAACCCAGCTTGATTCCACCAGTAAGCAAAAACAGACGCTCCAGAGCGCAGTGCAGGAGCTCAATCTCAATATCCAAAAGCTCACCAAAACCATTACGCTCACTCAGGCACAAATTTCTCAAAAAGATTCTGAAATTTCTCGCCTTACAAACAACATCGCCACCACCACCACCACGATAGGCACCTCGCAGGGCGAAGTGGCACTCACGCTCCGCGAGCTCGCGACGCACGATAGGGAGCCCTTGATGATTACTTTTCTTTCGGGCGGCACGCTCTCTTCTTTTTTTGATGAAGCAACTACACTCTCGGCCCTACGCAGCGAGCTACAGTCTAAAATCCACGAACTGTCGCTCCTGAAAGAAAATTTACAGGTAAACAAAGGTACCGCCGAGAGCAAACGCAAAGAGCTTGCTACTTTAAACAGTAATCTAACGAGCCAAAAGCAAGGTTTGGCCGTGGCGCGCGACAGCCAAAATAAATTACTTGCCGAAACTAAAAATAAAGAGTCTACCTATCAAACACTGCTCGCGCAAAAGAAGGCACAAGAAGCAAAATTTGAGTCCGATCTTTCGGCACTCGAAAATCAGCTCAAACAAACCGTCGACCCTGGTTCGTTTGCCTCGGCAGGAGCTGGAGTGCTTCTGTGGCCGCTTGATAAGGTGCGCATCACACAATATTTTGGCAACACCGACTTTTCGACCGCAAATCCGCAGGTATATAACGGCCGCGGGCATAATGCCATCGACCTCGCCGCGACCGACGGCACCCCAATTCGGGCAGCGCTCGCGGGCACCATCATGGGCACCGGCAATACCGACTCACAAAAAGGCTGCTATTCATACGGCAAATGGGTGCTTATCCAGCATGCAAACGGCCTCTCAACACTCTACGCGCACCTTTCGGTAACAAATGTATCTAAGGGTCAAAGTGTCACTACCGGGCAAACCATAGGCCTCTCGGGCCGCACCGGCTACGCAACGGGCCCACACCTACACTTCGGTGTATACGCTACGCAAGGCGTCTCGGTGGTGCAGTTTACAAACAGTGTTAACTGCAAAAATGTATCTATCCCGATTGCCGACCCTACGGCATATCTAAACCCGCTCTCGTATCTCCCGAAGATATAAAAACTATCCACAGATGCAGTGTTTGGGGGCTTTTAAAGCAGTGCAGAAGCTTCATACTTATCTCCAAGCGGGTTGGTCGAGCCGCACATTCCGTATCTACTCAAATTTTCTTATTTTCAATCTTATTATGAAGACATTACACACAGTCGCTTGGTGGCTCGCAGTCATCGGAGCGGTTAACTGGGGCCTCGTAGGCCTCGGCTGGCTCGTTGGGAGCTCAGACTGGAACGTGGTCCACATGCTCCTTGGGAGCTCGATGCAGCTCGAAGCTGGCGTATACGTGCTCGTAGGTCTCTCGGGCCTCTGGCTCGCACTCGGCAAGCTCGGCATGATGAAGAACTAAGCTTTACAAAAGCTTACAGGGCAAAAATCTCCGCCAAAAAGCGGAGATTTTTGTATCATGTTGTGCTAAAATAGAAATTTATGGAAACAGCCATCTCTGTAAAAGGGCTTAAAAAGACGTACGCAAACGGAGTACAAGCACTGAAGGGGGTAGACCTCACCGTAGAAGCGGGCGACTTTTTTGCACTCCTCGGCCCCAACGGGGCAGGGAAGACCACGCTTATAGGCATCCTCACGAGCCTTGTAAATAAATCAGAAGGGGAGGCGTATATTTTTGATGCTTCAATCGAGACAGAACCTTCAAAAGCAAAAACCTATATCGGCCTCGTGCCGCAGGAATTTAACTTTAATATTTTTGCAAAGGTGATAGATATTGTCACCACTCAGGCCGGCTACTATGGCATTCCGCGCGCGCAGGCGCTTGCTGGCGCCGAAGTGCTCTTAAAAGAGCTTGGCCTGTGGGAAAAGCGCAACGAAAAATCACAGTCGCTCTCGGGTGGTATGAAGCGCCGCCTTATGATTGCCCGCGGCCTCATCCACAAACCAAAACTTCTTATCCTCGACGAGCCAACCGCAGGTGTTGATGTTGAGATGCGCCACACGATGTGGGAGTTCTTAAAAAAGCTTAACGCATCAGGCGTCACCATCATCCTCACCACCCACTATCTCGAGGAGGCAGAGGCACTCTGCCGCAACGTAGCGATGATCAATAAAGGGGAAATTCGTGTCAACGAATCTATGAAATCACTTCTTGAGAGTCATGGCGGTAAACTCGAGCAAATCTATCTCGATCTTATTAAGCAGGAAAATAACGCATAACCATATGACACCTGCAAAAATTTGGACAGCCTACTATACGATGATCCGCGCAGAGTTTGTGCGCATCATCCGCATCTGGTCGCAAACACTCCTGCCACCTGTCGTTACCACTACACTCTACTTTATCGTCTTTGGTGCCTTCATCGGCTCGCAAATTGCGCCTATTAGCGGCTTTAGCTACATGCAGTTTATCGTGCCGGGCCTCATCATGATGTCGGTGCTTACGAGCGCCTATATGAACACCGTTTCAACCTTTTACTTTGCAAAGTGGACAAAAACCGTAGAAGAAATTTTAGTGTCGCCAACCCCTAACTGGGTAATTATCCTCGGCTACGTGAGTGGGGGAGTTTTGCGCGGGCTTATTGTGGGCCTCCTCGTGCTCGTGGTATCACTCTTCTTTACGCACCTCGTGATCTTTAATGCGTTCGTGCTGGTGGCGGCGCTCATCCTTACCTCGGTGCTCTTTTCGCTCGGCGGGCTCATCAATGCCGTTTTTGCAAAGAGCTTTGACGCTATCTCAATCGTGCCAACCTTCGTGCTCACTCCGCTCACCTACCTCGGCGGCGTCTTTTACTCGGTGGATGCGCTGCCTGAGTTTTGGCGCACCGTGTCGCACGCAAACCCTATCCTCTATATGGTAAACGCCTTTCGCTACGGCTTTCTTGGCATCTCCGACATAAACCTCTATACCTGCTTTGGTGTGCTCATCGGCTTTACCCTACTCTTCCTGAGCATTGTGATCTACCTCTTCAAAAAAGGTCTCGGCCTCAAAAACTAAGTAGTAGATTTTCGTTTCTTTCTCTTCATTCTCTTTTTTTGCCAGCTATAGAGCACACGCGCTTCTCCCTTCCACTCGCGCACGTCGGATGCGTCAAGCTCTGCGTTTGATGCACGGCGTGTTTTATTTTTTAGTATGGATGCGGGTGCTGTAGGGAAGTGGCGCGAGCCATCAAGCGCAAGTGCTAGCCACTCAAGCGGTTCCTCTGCTACTACCCACCGCTCGGGTTTAAATTTTGTCAAATTAAATGGGGCCGAGTATGCCTTAAAGCTTTTGGTGCCGTTGTCGAGAAAGTATTCGTGAAAATAGGTCATCGCAAGCTCGCGCACGCTTTTGTAGATTGGGTCGCGCCACTTTAAGACTGAGTAATTAGTTTTGCTAATCGCTCCCCAATAATTATTTTCTTTAAAGAGTGCAACCACATGGTCGACATCACCCGTAATTGCCTGCATATCCATGATATAAGCCTCGCGGCCATGATAGGCCAAAGCGGCGGCGGCAAAAATAGCACCCTCGATGCAGTATGCCTTGCCTTCTCTAACGACTCTTCGTGGGCTCCGCAAAATATGCTTCGTGTGGTAAGAAAAGTTTTGCGGCAATTTGTCCAAATAATCCTGAATCTTATTTGGGGTGTTTAATTTTTGAAAGACTTTGTGCTCGGCAGGGGAGAGTAGGGCGCGCAGCTCGTCTTTGTACATATATGCATTATAGGCCCCAAATTTGATATGCCACTTCCCCGGTTTTTTGGTTTTTTCGGGGGAGTGGTATTTGGAGATAAGAGAGAGAGATATTTTCTACAGAATTTTTTAATTAGTGGATATAAAGGGAAGGGGAAATTATTTTTTAATTAAGTACATATCTAAAGCTATAGGGAACCGCCTCCGGCTCTAGGCTATATAGGTCGCACAATATACCTTTTGCGACGTATAGCTATAGATAAAGGCTAAGAAGAGCCGCTTCTTATAATCCCGCTGCCCTGCTGTTGTATCTTAATTTGCGCGTGATAGATTCAATCCAGATTACGTGTACTTTCTATCAACCCGCTCGCCTTTTGGCGATACTAATGGAGGTTTAGATGACTCAAGCTGTGACATTAGTTTCTATCGAGACACTCTCATCTGGTAGTCGGTTCTTCTGGGGCGGACGATGGTATGAGTGGAGGCCGGTTACGGTCGGCGACGCTCGACACTTGGCCTACTTTCTTCGGCCCAACGAGCCAGCCGGCACCGTAGGCCATACTGGCCACACCATGGAGCCTGGAACCGAGGTCGAGGTGCTTTGGCAAAAGCCCACGACTGTGGAGTCGGACCCCGACAAATACTTCAGCGACTTTGGTACCGAGCTCGATAACAACCCGGTCGGTATCGGACTCGCTCGCTCAACGGGCAGTCTCTAGCAATATGGCCCGAGTATTGTGGGAATCGACACAAAAGGCTCGTAAGACACATACTTGCGACTTGTGTAGCGACTGGATATATCCTGGCAATGTATACACTCGTATCGTCATGCGTATGAACGGCCAGCTCGAAGTTTTGCGCGAGCATTACAATCCCGATTGTCCGCGCGAAGAACCTGACGCTGAAGACCTTAAAGTCTCAGTCGCGTACCAACAAGTGGCATAATGACCACCAAACCAAAACCCGAGCATTCGTGCTCGGGTCTTTCTTTACTTAAAAATCTCGGCCAAAAGAGGGGAGTCACTTCCCTGTTCTAAAAAGAAATCCCGCGGCACGATATACGTGCCGCGGGTAGGGTGTTGCTGGTTGCTAGGAGAGAATTACCGGGATCTGGATGCAGTCCTTAGCCCCATGCACCTTGCGGTCGGGCCGGCCAGTGATTTCGGCGTCGATGATGCCGCTCGACGAGATATAGGCGGTGATCCGCAGATAGTAGTCGCGGGTCACGCGCTTGCCGTCTTCATCAAAGGCAACGATAGGCACCGGCACCTGCTCGACATGCTCCTGCAAGATCCACGCCGGATTGTTGTTGTGGAGTGCACCCTGGAGAGTCTTTGTATAATCTTCTCCATCGAGATCCGAGAAGTAGACTCCCTTCATGCCCGACGACACCGTAGCCTTGAGCACTTGGTTTTTGCTATTACTAGCATCAAGCTCGTGGGTAAAGTGCCTGCCAAGAAGCGCCGTCTCGGGGATAAACTCGCTCATCCCCGCATAGGCACGCAAGAACGGCAAGAACGCCTTTGAGCCAAGGTATGCCACCGGCGGGTACACCGCCTTGATTGATCCGTCTTTATACTTTGCAAGAAGCGTCTCGCGGATACTGGGATCTTCCGTATAGAGCGTGTCGGGGATAGCGAAGACGCCCAGGCGAAAAGCAGCATCATACCCTTCAAGAATGTCCGGCAGCTCGCGCACCGAGATAGTCGGGAAGTGTATCCCCCGCCGGCCGAGCGAACGCGAAAACACTTCAAACGGAGCTCGATAAAAACGCTCAAACTCCGACACGAGCACAAACCAAGGGATGTCGCCCGAGACACCAGTAGTGCGCAAGATCCGGCACAGCTGCTCCATCCCAGGAAACCGCCGAACCTTGAGGTCTGAACGCAAACTCTCTTCGAGCATAGCCGCGAAGCCGAAGCCACGCGGATTATAGGTGTCGATCTCGGCGATGTGGTAGCCACCTTCAGCATCCTGCACCAAGTCAACCTTTATCATGGGCGGGATGCGTGTCTCGCCATCGCGGGGCTGCAAGAGTCCGCGAGATGCCTTGTTGCCGAGCTGAAGAAACCGAGCAGCTTCTTTGCTGAGATACTTCTCGGCTCCAGTTTTGCAGAGCGAGAAGTTGAGCGCACTTACCGCCAAGTACGCTGCCTTGGCCAAGCGCTCGAGATCATTCTCTTGCTTGGCCGAAGCGATGTACGCGCTCGGCGACAGGTTGAAGCTCAGTTGCTCGCGACGCTCACTGTTTGCCCAGTAGCCGCACTCCCTGAGATACTTCTCAAGATATTCTTGAGAAAGTCCGAGATCCGCAGTCTGAATAGTGCTAGAGAACACTGTTCTCTCCTTCCTTTTATTTTGTGAAAGAACTTCATCGGTATCCTGATGGACACCAGGCTGGCGGCTTCTAGACTCCGCCAGCTGGGCGCCAATCAGTTGTTTACTAAATTAGTTCCTTAATCTCTTTTAAATGCTCAACAGTACGCCACGGCTCATCATCGAGGCTTGTACGCATGAGCCCTGCAAAGCGGCCTCGCTTAAGCCATATTGTTTTTGCGCCCAAGCGATTGCCTATGCGGATCTCGCCATATAGATGGTCGCCGATCACATACACGCACTTCCCGCCTGCTTTTTTAATAACTTCGGCCATCGGCTTTTCTTTATTATCTACAAATGCGATGCTCGTAAAAAAAACTTGTATGCCGAGGCTTTCAAGTGTTGTCTCCCTGCCCGGCTCGAGGCGCGATATCAAATGCAATGTGTGGCCTTTTTTGTGCAGATCTTGAAGCAGCTCTAAAGCATCCGGGAGTAATGCTGCAGTCTCCGGGTCAAATAGTGTCCTGTTGAAGTCGAGAATGATGTTCATAAAATTTGTGTAAGGCTACTAAAACGAGAAACCCGTCTCCTTTTCGGGAAACGGGTTTCTTTTGCTGTTCGTATGTTGATCTTTTTATCGCATACGTGCCGCAAACGCCGCTTCCCTTGAAGGAAACTTCCACATCTTCATGTGACGGCGATTTGCGACTTGCTGTGCCATATATTTGGACAATAGCACGGGCACGTTTTAATGCAAGCAGATCCTATACACAATACAAAAACCGCCAAGGAGTTAATGTCCTGGCGGTTTTTGTTTAGTTAGATTCGAGGCTTAATTACTTAGTCGCTACTGCTACCTTTGAGCTCTCAGCCTGCATATCCTTATATGCCTGGCTCTTGCTCCAACATGTTTTCGAAGCGTTCCAAGGGCGAGTACCCTCACGGTCGTAGATATAACGAGCATACGCAGCATTACCCTGGAGGCTGTAGACATCGAGACCAAGCTTGTCATCTGCAAAGTCTGCGTGGATAGATGACATGATCTGGAAGAGCCCTACTGCAGAACTGGTTGGGTTTTGGATAACCTTACCGTCCTTACCGAACTGCCTAAACTGCGACTCGCACTTAGCGATCTCAGCCATGATAGGCTCGTCGGCAAAATAGCTACGCACATATTCCTCAACAGTCTGTGACTGCGGCATTGCCTGGATTACAGTCGCGGTATTGATTTGAGAAGAACTACCGGTGAACGCGAGCGATACTGCGAGAGCGATCGTTGCGCCAAATGGCATATAAGGTGTTGCTGCCTGCTTAGTAGTAAGCTGTGCTCTTTTGTTATATAGCTAGGCCATATAACAAAAAAGCCCCCTGGGCTCGACAGCCCTGGAGGTAACATAATAATAACCTATTTTTGTCAAGAGAGTCAATAGGGGGGTATTGACAATAAAAAAGACTGTCCTCCCCTGCCCCATATATGGCTTAAAATAAGGCTTTTGACGAAAGCATTTTGGCGCTGTGTGCCTTTATGCCTATTGGCATATAAAAAGCCCCTGCCAACAAAAGGAAAAACCCCGCCAGTTGCCCGGCAGGGGGGTGTTTGAAATTACTTGAGGCCGGTTGAACCAAAACCGCCAGCGCCACGGTCGCTTTTGCTGAGTTCCTCGTAAGATGCAGCAACAAGAACCTCGGGGATCACTGCAACCTGAAAGATGATCTGGGCGATGCGAAAATCCTGCTCGAGATCGAACGTGTGGTCGTTGCGATTGTAGACGAGTACGCCAGCTTCGCCTCGGTAATCGGGGTCAACCGTGCCAGGTGCATTGGTCACCGTGATCCCAAACTTCGACGAAAGCCCGCTGCGAGGCGCGATCCAATAAAAGAGCGGAAATTCCATCTCGGTCACGAAGCCGACACCAACGAGCACCGACTCGCCAGGATCCATTCGGTAAACGAGCTTGCCCTCCTTTTCGAAGACATGATTTGCCGCGTTGAGCTCCTCCACATCCTTGGAGTGCTCGGGCTTTGTCTTGAAGTCAAACAAGGTCTTGCGCAGATCCTTGTTCGACGGATCCATGCTGAAGGGTGAGACAACCGAGCGCAAAAAGACGTCGAAGCCGATCGCTCCAGTAGTCTTTCGTTCAGGGAGCTTCCCTCCCGGTAATACAAAAAAGCGGACAGGCGGTTTACGTTTGGTCATCTTTCCCTCCTTAAGGGTTTTGATTAGGAACAAACCTGCCCGAACCCTACCAGGGAATGTCAAACTTCTCAAACTCAGGGAGGAGTTTTTTGCCATTGAGGAGGCGAGAGATCACTTCGGCATGGCTCTTGGCACCCGTGAGCGCATTGTGCGGAGTTGGCTCCTCGGGGATGCCACAGTAGAGAAGGACGGCATCGAGGTTAAGTGCCGAACGATGCTTCTCTATATCAACAGGTGGCGTGAGCCCTCGCTTAACCATATGCATCCAGCAAAGCGTGTGCGTGTCGATGGTGCGGTGTGCAAATGGCCACTCGGTGTGCCCTGCCCGCTCGGCTGCTGCTTTTAAAAAATCGCGGTCAAACGAAACATTTTGCCCGGCAAACGTGCGGTCGGCAATCGGCTCGGCAAACGCTATAAACTTATGCACCAAATCGGCCTCGCTTTGCTTCGTAGGGTCGGTTATCTGCGCGTCGCTCATGCCATGCACGACAGAGGCACCTTCATCTATATGTGCGCCATCCCAAATGCGACACTCTTCATACAATTGATTTTCAGGATGATCAAAATCGATAGCGCCAAGGCTAATGATTGAGTACTTGTGGTAATCGACGCCGCTTGCCTCTACATCTACGATAATCATGGTCTACCAATTATACGCTCAATAAACTTCTTCATAGTGTCGGCAAACGCGCGCGCCGGCGGATATTTGTAGGTAAGTTTGTTAAGCCAGCTCTCTACCTTTGGGTTATACATCGAGAGGAGTAGCAGCCCTAAGATAAGGAGCGCGATGCCTGGCAAGAGCGGCAGCATGAGCCCTAGCACCCCTATCGTGATGATAACGAGAGCGAAGATCACTACAAAAGTCTGTTTAGCGCCGTTTTTCATATTAGTTTTGTGCCTCGCCTGGCTGATGGATAATAAGCCCTTTTTGCCCCTCCCCTTGTGCCGAGAGGCGCCCGAGCCCGAAGGATGCCACCCCAACGAGCACCACCAGCGCCACCAAAATGAGTGTTTTGAGGGCCTTATTGCGCATTCCCGGCCTTTCTGGTATCATGTTTTCCACAACAGCATAGTATCATCAATATAAGATATGGCACATAAAAAGGCAGGCGGCTCAGCTAAAAACCTAAACGACTCAAACGCTAAATACCTTGGCGTTAAGCTCTTTGCCGGCCAAGTGGCTAAGGAGGGCGCTATCATCGTGCGCCAGCGCGGCACTAACATGGTGCCAGGCAAAAACGTTGGCCTCGGCAAAGATCACACTATCTTTTCTCTCATCAACGGCATCGTATCCTTCCGCAATGTGCGCAAAGTGAGTTTTGCTGGCGAGATGAAGATCCGTTCGGCAGTTGATGTAACTCCAGTTAAGTAATCTCCTCCCGCAGATACAAAAATCCCCGCCTCCTGGCGGGTTTTTGTTTTATGCGGTAACCATTGACAATACAATAATATATGGTTATAGTGCTCTCGACGTTCTTTTAACCAAAGGGAGACTTTGATGATCAAAGCAGTGCTTCTTGCCGCTCTCGCGGCACTCGCCTTCGCCTCGCCTACCTCCGCCGCCGACCGCACCGATGGCCCGCACCAGGCGGTTGCCATCTACTTGCCGACCGTCTCGGTCTACTACGTGATCGGCGACAGCGCACGGGAGGCAAGGATCAATGCAATCGACGAATGTCGAGAGCACTCCGAAAAAAACGCTGTTCCTGTCCAGATGAGCGTGTATAGCGATCAATGTCAGATGGGGGTCAACGTCCCCAACGATGACAGCTGGCAGATCGCCGTCGCTATCTGCTATTCCGACGGTATTCTCAGAGCGTTCTCGGCGGCCTCCGAATTTGGCCAGGAGTACGAACGGGCGGTCGCAACCGCAGCAAGTACAGGTTGGCTGGGATACCACAGCTGTACCAGCATCGCACCTGCCGACTGGTTTTATTAGTTCCCTGTTTTGGCAACCCACCCCGCGGCATTCGTGCCGCGGATTTTCTTTTTATGCTTCAACAATAGCTACTACGAGTTCGGCTTTTTGGGTTTTGCTCGAGGCTAGCACCACGTGCTCTCCAATTGTTTTTATATGTTCAGGGAAGGTGAAGGCGTCTTCAGGCAACTCTACGCCATGTTCGTCTTTAATTGCCTTCATAATATCTTTGCCCGCAATCGCCTTAAAGAGGCCTCCCTTTTCGGTTGCACGCGCCTTGAGGACTACCCTTTTGCCGCGTAGCGAGAGCACTTTTTGAGTGAGCTCAGCCTCCTGTTTCTCAAGCTCGGCTTCATGTGCCTTTGCCTTACTCTCTATGGCCTGCACCTTTTCGTCGGTTGCGGGCTCGGCAAGCTTTTGCTTGAAGAGGAAGTTAATTGCATAGCCATCGGCTACGTTTTTAATTTCATGCGCCCTCCCTACCCCTCGAACATCTTTTAGGAATATTACTTTCATGTTAGGCAAGTCTATCTTTAAAACCCTAGTTTGCAAGCAAGTATTGTACTGCTGCATCCGTCTGAGGGTCCTTCTTTGCTTTATAGTCTTCTATCGTCCTCTCAGCCTTAATATCGGGCTGGAGGCCCCCGTCTGAGATTGATGAGCCATTTGGGGTGAGCCAACGAGCGATAGTGATCTTAATCTGCGCTCCGCCACCTAATTCCATAAGCTGCTGTACCGAGCCTTTGCCGAAGCTGCGTGTGCCCACGAGTTTTGCCACGCCGTTTTGCTGCAAGGCGCCTGCCAAAATCTCGGATGCCGACGCCGAACCTTGGTCGATAAGTACTGCCATCTTGAGGTTCTTGCCCGCAAATACGTTATAGCCGAGGCTGCGGTGATTAACCGTGTCGCGTTTGCCCTTCGAATCTTCGCTCACGATGATGTTGCCCGCAGGCAAGAAGAAGCTGGCCATCTGCACCGCAGCCTCAAGGTAGCCGCCCGGGTTGCCACGCACATCAAACATAAGTTTATTCGAGCCCGACTCTATAAACGAGCGCAGCGCCGCGCGGAAGAGGTCGGCCGAGTTGGCCGAAAAGCTGTAGAGCTCTATCACATAGATGCCATCACTCCTCATGTAGTTTTTGACGATAGGCACCTGGATAGTGTCGCGCATTATCGAAATAATAAGCGGGTCCTTCTCGCCCTCGCGCACGATGGTGAGCTTTACCTCAGTGCCCGCTTTGCCGCGGATAATGTGCACCGCTTCTTCAACCGAAATCCCTTCGGTTGATTTGCCGTCTACTGCCACCACGAAGTCGCCACTGCGGATGCCTGCCTTTTCGGATGGAGAGTCTTTAAGCGGCGCAACCACTATGAGTTTTTTATCCTTGAGACCAAGCTCCATGCCCACGCCACCAAACTCGCCCTGGATAGTTTCTTGAAACTCTTGTGCTTCGGCCGGTGGGAAGAAGACGGTGTACGGGTCGCCAAAGCTGTCGGTCAGCCCTGCGATAGCGCCATAGACACGCTGCTGATAGGTGGGGATGGTGGTTGATGAGTGTGTTTGCACAAAGTTTTGGTCGAGCAAATACCACGCCTTCCAAAATTGGCTAAACTGCAGCTCCTTTGGCTGCACATCCCCCTGCAAATTGATGTTAAGGGTAGGCACCGCGTCAGATGCCGCTTTTACTATCTTTTCTGAAGCGCCGCTAAAGAGGCCAATAACAACGGCCAATCCAACAAAGAGCGCCACAAGCGCTATCTTCGCCTTCTTTCCTTGTATATCCATTCCTCTAGTATCTCATAGGTAGTGCTCACCGCCTAGGCGGGATCCCGCTAGAAGCGGTGATATACTTCTAGTTGAAACGTATATGTTGACACGGTACACGCAAAAAAATTTGACGTGGATAGATTTAGTCGCACCAACGCCAGATGAGGTGCGCGATTTGATGCGCGAGTTTGGCTTTAGCCCAAATGTCGGGCAAGAGCTGCTCTCGGTCTCGTTTAACTCAAAAGTTGAGCGCTACGAAACTGAGGTCTATGCCGTACTCCACTTCCCTGTCATCATCAAAAGCCGCGTGCAGCGCTCTACCCATGAGATAGATTTAATCATCGGCAAAAACTATCTCATCACCACGCGCTACGAAAACATCACCTCGATGCAAAGCTTTGCAAAAGCGTTTGAAGTTAATGCCGTGATAGGCCCTGCGAGCACTCATATGCACGGTGGCCATCTTTTTGCCGCTATCGTGAGCAACCTCTACCGCGCACTGGTGCTCGAGAGCGATGCACTTACGCAAAAGCTCGAGTATATAGAGGAGCATATTTTTGACGGCCACGAAAAAAAGCTGGTGGTCGATATCTCGCTTGCCGGCCGTGAGATATACGACCTCACCATCGCGCTCACACCCCACCGCGAGATGCTCTCCTCGCTTGAAGCGCCGCTTACCCGCATGTTTGGGCACGAATTTGGCTACTATATGCGCGGCGTCATGTCGGAGTATGAGCGGCTGCAAAACACGGTTGCGAGCCTGCGCGAGTCGATGAACGAGCTTCGCGAGACCAACAACTCGATGCTTAACGCCAAGCAAAACGAGGTGATGAAAACGTTTAGCGTGCTGGCATTTATTTTTGTGCCTGTCTCGCTTATTATGACCCTGTTCCAGATGCAGCTGCCGGGCACCCCCTTTCATGAGACTGGCCTTAACTTTTGGGTAGCGCTTGGCGGGATGCTGTTTATTTCGTTCCTCTTCTTCCTCTACTTTAAACGAAAGGGTTGGCTGTAATACTAAAATATATGTTTGCAAATTTTTTAAATAGTTTTAAAAACAAAACCACTGTCATTGCAGCGCCGCGCCCAAGCAACTTTGTGCCGCTCCGATTTCATAACACGCTCTCAGGCCAAATAGAGCCGTTTGTGCCGCTCGTTGATGGCGAAGTAAAGATGTATAACTGCGGCCCAACCGTCTACGACGAGCAACATATCGGCAACATGTTTTCTCAGATTTTCGCTAACACGCTACGCCGTGCGCTCGAAGCGTGGAATTTTAAAGTAACGCAGGTGGTCAACATCACCGACGTGGGGCACCTCACCGGCGACAATGTGGGCGACGCCGACTCAGGTGAAGACCGCATGGAGGCTGCAGCAAAAAAAACCGGAGTCTCAGCCCATGAGATAGCCGAAAAGATAACCGAGATTTATTTTAAAGATTTAGATTCGCTCGGTGTCGACCGCTCAAAAATCCAATTCCCTCGTGCCACCGAGTATATAGCCGAGCAAATTGCGCTTGTGCAAACGCTCGAAGAAAAGGGCTATGCCTACGTTATAAAAGATGGCGTCTATTTTGATACCAAAAAATTCTCTACCTATGGCGCGCTCGGCAATATCAACTTGGCAGGCCAAGAAGAGGGTGCTCGCGTAGAGGCAATTGCCGAAAAGCGCAATCCTACCGACTTTGCGTTGTGGAAGATCTCGGACCCCGCACAAAAGAGGCAGCAAGAGTGGGACTCGCCGTGGGGCGTTGGCTTCCCCGGCTGGCACATCGAGTGCACCGCGATGATTTTTAAATTGCTTGGCAAACAAATCGACATCCACACCGGTGGCATCGAGCACATCCCGGTGCATCACAACAACGAAATCGCGCAGGCCGAAACTATTTCGGGCCGCAAGTATGTAAACTACTGGATGCACAACGCGCATATCACCATCGAGGGCAAAAAGATTTCTAAATCGGTCGGCAATACGGTATATCTGCATCAAATAATCGACCGGGGTTTCTCTCCTCGTGCGTTTCGCCTGTGGGCGCTCACCGGCCACTATCGCACCCCGATGAACTTTACGTGGGATGCAATCGAGGGTGCCAACACGGCGCTCCAGCGGCTCACCAAATATTTTTTTGAAGACTTAAAGAAGTCGCAGGGTAAAGAGTATACTTCAACCTTTATTAAAGATTTTCGTGATGCAATTGCAAACGATCTCGACACGGCAAAAGCAATTGCGCTCATGTGGGAGTTTATTAAAAACGATAGCTTCAATCCGCAGCACAAGCGCGATGGGCTTTTGTTTGCCGACTCTATATTAGGCCTCGGCTTCACCGAAGCAGGCCAAGCAAAGAAGGTTGCCGTGCTCCCCCATGCCGAGCTGCCGCCTGCGGTTAAAGATTTGATGGAACAGCGCAAAGTTGCCCGAGACGCAAAAGACTTTGAAAAATCAGACGACATCCGCAAACGTCTCGAAGCCCTTGGCTACATCGTCAAAGACACCGGCGCCGAGCCTGAAGTTACTCTTAAATAGAGTTATTTGACAAAGTGTATATTTTGGTATATAATATATCAAGTGGTGTGCATGGAGCACACCGACCCTATGCAACGGGTTGAAGTTGCATCACAAGGAGGCTTCAATGCCTGGTTTTATTGACAACAAGTACTTCCTCGACGTTTCGATGTTCATGGTCGAGAAGGGCTTCAAGCTCTTCGCGTACGTGCAGCTTTCGACCGACGAAGGTTTCCACCATCATGTCAACGCGCCAAACGCACGTGACACTCGGCTCTTTTTTCACTACCCCAACAAGTCGCTCATCATCTGCCTCAACTATCACGAAGATGACTATAACTGGGGCGGCGAAGCTCGCATGGAGGGAAGCTGGGAAATCCGCTTCTACCACCAGTTGGTGGACGTGGAGACGCTGGTGCGGCTCACCTACATCCCCTTTGAGGAGCGTATGGGCGGCGGCTACAGTGACGAGTCCGAAGTCTGCAGGCGCATTATGTTCCACGGCTTGAGCCCGACCCCAACCCACTTCACGTGGCGAGGTGGCAGCGAGATGTGCGAACTATATCAGCCCGAGAGGCCCACCGCTCCCGCGGTGATCATGGCCGACATCGAGCCGATCGTTGACGGTGTGTTGCCCTACCTGGCCCCACTCCCGTTCGATGAGCTCCAGGTAACGAGCTTTCCTCCCTACTACACTTTTCTTGGTTGCGAAGAACGGTTCTGGGAGAAGTTCAAGGCGAGCGTCGACAGCCGGTATCTCTGGTCTCTTGTTACAAGGCCCTGGGGTTCAGACGGCCTCAAGCGCTAAGCTCTTTCAGGCCCCGCAGCAAATGCTGCGGGGCCTTTTTTTCTATCTAAAGAGTAGATTGACATGTGTTAGATTTTTATGTTAAATATTGCTTAGCATTTGTTCTAGCTTATTTGGAGGTTATCGTGCCACTCAAACAACCGCCCGGGAGCCGGGTACTTACGACCTCAGAGGGTCGGCAATGTTTTCCTGAACTCATCCAGGACACCTACGGGCATCAAACGATTACGATGTTTACACGCTATGGCCACACCATAGGCGGGATGATATCGATGGATGCAGTCCAGATGCTTATCGACAAGGATTTGGTCGACCCAGCTATCCGCGAGCGCATCAAGAAGAACGCGCAAGAAGCACTCAAACTGCTCGGCGAATAATTATCGTCCCTCAACCGAAGAAAGGTTTAAAAGTGGCAGACTGTTACTTCCACGGGCAAAGTGCTCCAGGCCCTTGCTACGACTGCATCATGGAAGGCAAAGAGGTTGTCTACCGAGGCGGCATACAGATCGGAGCAGGCGACGTGGTTGCAAAGGGCCGCGTAAACGCAGAAGCCTCGTTTCGCCTCGATATACAAGCGCTCGACATTTCGCGACGCAACAAAAAAGAATAGCTCGAGCAAACTTGAAGCCGCCCCTCCAGGCGGCTTTTCTCTTTATCCCCCTTTTATCCACCCTTTGGGCAATTTTGGAGGGGTTTTGTCATCTTCCTGCATCTAGATAAAGAGAGTATTCTATAGGAACTATGGCTGCACCTAAAAAGAGAGATCCACTACGCGTGCCGCCGCAAACACTCGAGAGCGAGAAGGCACTTCTTGGCGCGCTCATGCTGCGCCCCGAGGGCATGATCGAGTCGGTAGACGTGCTTTCGCCCGACGCCTTTTATGCCGAGAAGCACCGCCTCATCTATCGCGCAATGCTCGCACTCTGGGGCAAATCGGAGCCTATCGACATCGAGAGTGTGCGCGCAAAACTATCTGATTTAAAACATCTCGAGCAAATCGGCGGCGTACCCTATTTGGCTGAGCTCGTTGGAGGCGTGCCTGCAGCAACCAACGCCAAACACTATGCCGAGGCAGTGCAAAAAAAATATATCCTTCGCAACTTAATTGATGCTGGCGAGTATGTGGCCGAGCTTGGCTTTGACGAAGCCGAAGAGATTGAAGAAACGCTCGATAAGGCAGAGAAAAAGGTATACGAAATCACCTCGGCCCCTTCACTTTCTAAATTCGTTTCTCTTCGCGAGTCGCTCACCGAGGCGTGGGCGCGCCTCGAGCATTTGCAGGAGCACAAAGACGAGCTTCGCGGCGTGCGCACCGGCTTTCGCGATCTCGACAACCTCCTTGCAGGATTCCAAAACTCCGACCTTATTATTTTGGCTGCCCGCCCTTCGATGGGCAAAACCGCGCTCGCGCTCGATATCGCTCGCCAGGCAGCAACACTGCACGGCGTAACGGTGGGTATGTTCTCGCTCGAAATGTCGGCGCAGCAACTGGTAGACCGCATGGTGGCCGCCGAAGCAAAAGTTAATTCATGGAATTTGCGCACCGGCCGCATCACCGAAGGCGACGACTTTACGCGCCTACGTGACGCCTACGACCGCCTCTCGCAAGCGCCGATCTTTATCGACGACTCTCCTGGCGCCAACATCCTCAAGATGCGCTCGGTAGCGCGCCGCCTCAAGCGCGAACATGGGCTGGGGCTGCTTGTAGTCGACTACTTGCAGCTCATGGTTCCAACTAACAGCCGCGCATCCGACAACATGGTGGCGCAGGTTACCGAAATTTCTCGCTCGCTCAAAAACCTCGCTCGCGAGCTTGATGTGCCGGTGCTCGCGCTTTCGCAGCTTAGCCGCGCTGTCGAGCAGCGCGGTGGCAAGCCTCGCCTCTCCGACCTCCGCGACTCAGGCTCGATCGAGCAAGACGCCGACGTGGTTATGTTTATCCATCGCGAAGACAAGGTAAATAAAGACTCAAGCGATAGGCCGGGCATGGCCGAGATCATGGTCGAGAAGCACCGAAACGGCCCCGTGGGCAAAATCGATCTCTACTTCGACGACAAACGCACCACCTTCCTAAGCCTCGAAAAGAGCGACTTCGGCGTCTTCGAAAGCGCTTCGCAAGATTTTTAGTTACTTCACAAAGCGAAGTCTTCGAGAGTACGCATAATTTGCTGCTGCAAATTTGCTCAGTCTCGGCTACCCGCCTGCGAAGCCTCCCTCAAACTTACTTTGTTTCGTATATAATCAGAGCGTAGCAAAAGAACCTTGAAAGAACGTACGCAGGGGTGACGACCCCGGAGGTATAGGAAAATTTATCAGCAGGAAATTTTCCGCGTTCTTGAAGGGTTGCTTTTGCATAGCGGCTGAATGATTTTATGTAACCCCAATGGACCCAATCGAATCACTTACACGAATATTTGAAAAGTTCCCAGGCATCGGGCCGCGCCAGGCCCGCCGCTTTGTGCAATATTTGCTATCCGAGAGGCAGAGCTACCGCGCCGAGTTGGCCGACACGGTGAAGCAGCTTGCCGCGCACACCGCGCAGTGCAAAGAGTGTTTTAGATGGTTTGTGAAGCGCGGCGAGCAAGGTGCCCAAACGAGCCTCTGCAATATCTGCTCATCATCTGGCCGCGATCGCTCTACCCTTTTTGTGGTAGAGAAGGATGCTGAGATAGAAAATATCGAGCGCAGCGGCTTTCGCGGCCTCTATTTTTGCCTCGGCGGCACCATCCCGCTTGCAGCTGAAGAAACGCCAAAATATATCCGCATCAAAGCCCTAGTAAAACGTATTGATGAAGACGGCGCGAAAGGTGCGCTTAAAGAAGTTATTTTAGGCCTCTCGGCCACTACCGAGGGCGACCATACTCGCCTCATCATCCAAGAAAAGATTTTGCCGATGGCGAGCGGGTTTAATTTTAAAATCTCTAGCCTCGGCCGCGGCCTCTCCACCGGCTCTGAGCTCGAGTATGCCGACCCCGACACTATCGCAAGCGCCCTTAGTAGCCGCAATTAATATAAAAATCAAAGGCCCGACGAGAAATCGTCGGGCCGTTTTTCTATGCCTGCTGTGAAGATAGCTTAACCTTCTTCATCTGCTTAAGCTGTGAAGGAGAAGAGCAGGCAATCATGTATTGCATGACCAGTATGCAAACTGTGCCTCCAACCAACATACCAAAAGTTGTCGCGGGGACCAGGATGAAAATCCAGGTAACTCCTGCGAGAATGGTCCACCACCAATACCGCACAAACACGTACAGCATGGTTCGTGTAATCCCCCTCAAGCCGGGTTTGTTTGTATGTTCGGCATACACTGCCTCCCAGTAAAAGGCAGTTGCGCCTAGCAGGAAGCCTACCGAGGAACCAAGGCCGGAGGGACTCCAAAGCGTGCCGGTGACCTGGTACGAGGCAATTCCGAGCAATGGGAAGGAAATGATGATAACCTTTGCCCACCAGAAATTGTTCTTGCCAGTGTGAGCCTCGAGCCACTGGGCAAAAGGTTCAAACACCCGCTCGATAATCCACGAGTCGATAGCGATCAGTTTGTTGAGCATCTTTGCCCCCTTGTTTGAGTTGAACGTCTGTAAGTACGATACAAACACAAAACCCGTCTGTCAATGGCTCATCTAGAGATACAATAAATTGACACAAAGCCACAACACGCTACTATAAAAATATGTTCGGCAAGCAAGCAAATTTTAACGTCGTCCTCTGCGTGATTAACTCATCATGTGGAGGATTTGCTTGTCTCTAGATTTAAAGAAAGAAATATAGAAACAGCCAAGGCCTTCATGAAAGTGAGGGCCTTGTTTGTAGTTCTTTAACATCGCAAACAAGGAGATAGAGCGATGGATAGCCTATTTGTTGGTTTTTCTGGAGGAGACTTCGCATGCACCGAAAACGAGCCCGTGCTTACGCCCGAGGGCTTGTACGCAGGCTTTCTTTTAGGAGCTGGCATCTGCGGCGAGAGCAAGGCCTACGCAATCTTTGAAGTAGGAGCCGACAAGCAAGTAACGTTCAGGCGATTTTGCACCCGGCCCGAAAAGAAGGTTCTCGCAAAAATTGTCTATTACTTTCGTGCGGTAAGAAAAGTGCGTACGCCGCTTAACGACGGCAACGAGTGCAAGCTCTTCTTCACTCACTAAAATCAAAGGCCCGACGATTTCTCGTCGGGCCGTTTTCTTAGGTCAACTGCGGAACCAACTTCTCGGCGTGCTTTTCGTCGCGAGCCTGCTTCCAGACTGGAGGCATCCCTGAACACGCAACCAGATAGAGAAATATGGCGCTCGAAAGTGCGGAGTAGATAAGTAACCCCAGGGGTATAAGAATCCCATAATACTCCGGGCCAAGAAAGACGATACTCACGAAACGCCTACCGTGGGATGACCATGCCGTATACAGGTCATAAGACAAGACAAACAATCTGAAAGCTACTAATCCTATTCCCCACCGCATGGGATTTATTCTTTTTCCACTCAATCTTTCGAGATAGAACGCCCCGATATAGATCGTGGTGTCGATGACGAAAAACATCGCAATTGTTGGCCAGCTGATAGGTACTCCAAACGTGGAGTACATGATGCTCGCAAAAAGAACCGCAAAGAAGTCGAATGCGGCTGACAGGCGTGCAAGCCAAAAGTTGTTCTTGCCGAAGCGATATTCTATGCGCCAGGTGATAGGTTCGAGGATCCGCTCAATGATCCACGAATCAATGTTTCGAAGAAAATTAAGCATCACTGCCCCCTTGTTTGAGTTGAACGTCTGTAAGTACGATACAAACACAAAACCCGTCTGTCAATGGCAGGCGCCAGCGGAGCAAAACAACCATGAAAGAGGCCTCGCAGGCGGGTAGCCGAGACTTGAGCAAATTGCCAGCAGGCAATTATGCGTACTCTTGAATGGTTCGTTTTGCGAAGCCCTTATTTGATCGCGAGGACTTTTACCTCAAAAAATGGCTGTTTGTGGCCACGCTTCTTAAAATAGTTCGATTTTGCCTTGTATTTGATAACCACCACCTTCTTTGCGCGGCCGATAGAGACGAGCTCGGCATTAACTGAAGCGCCAGTAATGTATGGCTCGCCGATAGTAGTAGTGTCTTTGCCGTTGTCTACGAGAAGCACTTTGTCGAATACGACCGAGTCCCCAGGCTTAAAATCGCCTTTGATTTTCTCGACTTTTAGGGTGAGGCCCTCAGTAACCATGTACTGCTTGCCGCCCGTCTCGATAACTGCAAACTCCTTTTCCATGCCCCAAATATAGCTTATTTTATAAAAAAGGCAAGCCTAGGGCCTTTGGGCCTCTCAGAGCTATTGACATATATAAAAGCATATGTATAATGCTTCTTGGTTAGTTTCAAGCTAGGTACATCCTCAAAAACGACTTTTTCTTTGCAGCCAGCTGGGTTCACAGCAAACACAACTCTCAATCAAACGACTGATGTGAATGTCTCGTGATATAGATCGGTATTTCTCAATCCGACCAAACCCCAACGGCAGCAAAGGAGGACCCCATGCTTGCCAAAGACGTCTTCGACTCACTCTGCGCCCTCGAAGATGACCTCAAAAAATACGAGGTCATCATCCGCTACCGCGACGGTAGCTACTTGAGGGAACTGGGTGTAGGTCGAACCTACTCACACGACCCCCAAGTCGAGGTTGTACTGTCGGCCTCCATCGAGGTCACGCAGTGCAATTGCGAAGGGTGTCGTTCGAGTGAGGACGAAACTCCGGCACATGTCTCCATCCCCTTGTGGAAGGTGACTGACGTCGACGTTTCGGACTTCGGCCCGTACGGAACCTCTACAGAGGAACTGTACGACTATGCCGTAGTCGCTCGCTGGTTGCGAAGCAGATATGGTCGATTCAAGCGCATCGCGCTGGATGACTAATTTGCCCCACAACCTCATGAGCCGCAAACACGAGGGGTCCGGATTCGTCCGGGCCTTTTCTTTTTATATGATTTGTGCGATTCTTGCGGCAGAAGAGGCCTGCAAGTGTCATTTCAATCAGTAGGAGGTAGCTATGGAAGTGGTCAATGTAGTGATAGCATTCGCCTCGTTTTTAGGTGTCTGCGCATGTTCAGCCGGATTTGCAGGAGGCTGGCTTCTCTGGCATCAACATCGATACGGGCCTCAGCCCAACCTGCGCTAGCAACCTACTCAGAGCCCCGCCATGGCGGGGCCTTCTTCTATAATAGTTACTCCTTCCCTTCAAGAAGCGGTTTATCTACAACAGCAACATCGATGGCGATTTCGGCCGACTCGTCTATCTTGAGAACGTCCTTTTCTATCTTACTTAGCTCTTTAGCCCCCGCATTAAAATGATTAACGGTGGTAGCCAGAGAGTTGCCTAACTTTTTATAATAATCTTGATAGGAGTTGATATGCCGGCCCAGTGCCTCTACATTTTTAGCGATATCCTTGGCTTGCTCCTCAATCTTAAAGGCCTTAAAACCATAGAGCACCGACTGCAGGTAGGCGGCAAACGTAGTCGGCGAGACGATGATCACCTTTTTCTCATTTTGCGCATAGTCGAGCAAGTTGCGGGTGTTTACTGCGCCGATGCCGTCGTTAAGCAAATCATAATAGATACTCTCGGCAGGGATATACATAAAGGCGAACGGGAGCGTTCCGTCTTTGGGGCGCACATATTTGCTGGTTTCGTCGATACGCTTTTTGAGGTCGCGTTTAAACGCCTCTTCATACTCCACTCGGCGCACATCATCTTTTTCGTCATGAATCCTTGTATAGTTTTCAAGCGGGAACTTTGCATCCACGGGGATAAACCCCTCTTTGGTGCGGATAATCGCATCCACCGTCTCCCCGCCAGGAAATTCGTACTGCATCGCGTATGCGCCCGGCGGCAAAATATTACTCATCACCAGTTCAAGTGATGCTTCGCCCAAATTGCCGCGCTGTTTTTGATTTTTGAGCACCTTCTCGAGGTTGCTAAGCTGCTCGGCTATCACAAACACTTGTTTAGTAGACTCCTGCGTTTGGGTGACGCCCTTGGTTACCTCTACCAACTGGTCGGTTACTTGTTTTGAGATAGTACTCATGAGCGAACGCGCTTGATCGGATTGCGTGTTCATAAACTCCGACATATTTTTTGTGCCTTCACCCAAACGCGAATCCATCGCCTGGCGCATTTCTGCCAACTGGTTTTGGAGCATCAGCATCCCTTGCGAATCTTCAGGCGCTTCAGCCTGTTGGCCCCGGCGAAATAAAAAGAAAACGAGCCCCATGTTGGCAAGGAGCAGCACGATGACAGCAATAATAGCGATTGTGGTTATATCCATGGTTATTTCTTATTTTAGCACTTTTTGCTATGCTGTGTGCATAGGAGCTTCGCTCATATAACCGTCCCTCGCTCGGAAATTAAAGCGAGCTTTATTTCACTCACTCTCTAGGTTATGACACAACAGGATATAAAAGCAGAGGTTATTGCCGCCATGAAGGCAAAAGATGCAGTGAGGCTCTCGGTTATGCGCGCCATTTCGGCAGCATGCACCAATGAGCTCGTGAGCAAAGAGCGTGGGCCAGACGGTGTGCTTTCAGAAGATGAAGTGATGGCTATCATCTCTCGCTCGGCAAAGCAGCACAAAGACTCTATCGAGCAGTTTAAAAGCGGCGGCCGCGAAGACTTGGTGGCTAGCGAGCAGGCCGAGCTTGATATCCTCACCGGGCTTCTACCAACTCAAATGAGCCGCGAAGAGATAGTTGCGCTCGTTAAAGCAAAAATTGCAGAGCAAGGTGTCACTGCCGATCAAAAAAATCAGTTTATGGGCGGCCTTATGAAAGAGCTTAAGGGCCGTGCCGACGGCACCATGGTGAAGGAAATTGTAGACGCCTCTTTTGCCTAATTCCCTCTTTATTTAATAGAGTTCTCAACACCCTACTTGCAAAGTAGGGTGTTTTGTGGTATACTGTAGTGCAGGTAGTTCAGTGTTTAACTCAAAATAGGAAAGGAGCTTGCGATGCCGCAAGTTGTTACGTTCCGTGAGTTCACCGATGACGAAGTGCTCGTTGGCTATCATTATGCCGAAGAGAAAGTGCGTACTCCGGTAAACCTATCGTCGCTTCGCCGGATAGCAAACGACGCCGGCATCCTGCGGCTCTCGAGGCCTGGGTTTAAGCCTCGCGACGCTGCAACCCAGGCACTGTGGGCATACGAACAGCGCAACGGCAATATGACCGAAGCGAAGTCCGAAGCTTACATTCGATCAGTGGCTAAGATGCTTTCGGAGCGAAATTCGAAAACCAAAGCTAAGCGCGAGCGCGATGCTTTGGCCGAAGAAGCTAAAGCGGCGGCCTATGGGCTTAATACGGCTCAAAACTTGAGCCCAACCATACAGCTCGAACTATTTGAAGCCACACGCAGCAAGGCGGACACCTAATCGGTGTCCGCCTAAACTTTTTATTGACAAAATATATTTTTACCGTATCGTACCTCTGTACGGTTCTTTGTAACCGCAGAACTAGAAAAGGAGTGTGTGATGGAAAAGTCACATGCTGTTGGCCGGGCCTGGGTTTACCCGACGCCTGCCCAGCTTAAGGAGTTGTTTGCCCAAATCGAGTCGGGCAAAATGACCAAAACCAGGATGCAGGGCGTTTTACGCGGCCTCGAAGAAGTCGAGCCTGCGTCGGCACCTTCAATCTTCGAGTGGATGGCAACGAGAGGCTTCGCCCTTTCAAACGAGTCCGGCCAAGCCAGAACGTACCCCGACTTCAAGGAGTGGCACCAAACGAAGACCGACCTTGGTTTTCTCGATTGCACCAACGCCGGCACGAACACCTTCAAGATCTTCGGTAGATTCCGGCGTCCGTTCGTCGCAACCCTTCGCCGCCAGAAACCGGTGTGGAAGTTCGAGGTCTATGGCCTTGAATATGCCCTCAGGTTTCAAGAGCTGGCCAGAGAGCTCGAAGAAATCTACAGCGTCCCTGTCACGGTGGAGCTCACCGACGGAAAGCCCCGCAAGGAGAGCTTTCATATGGAAGGCGGCATGTGATGCATGAGCCACCCGAGCAATCGGGTGGCTATTATTTTATTTAAGATATTTTTTTCCTTTCAGCTGCTCGGGCAAATAACTTTCGGTGTCGTATTTTTTATAGCCTTTGCCATAGCCAACTTCTTTCATCAGTTTTGTTGGTGCGTTGCGGATGTTCATCGGGATAGGCAAATTGCCAAATTTTTGTATATCAGCCATCGCCTCGCCTATCGCATCGTTTGCCGAGCGATCTTTTTTGCTCTGTGCCAAATAGGCCACGCCATGCGCGAGGCTCAACTGGCACTCGGGGTAGCCTATCGTTTGGCAGGCCTGAAATACGGCATTTGCTACCACCAGCGCCGTTGGTTGCGCGAGGCCAATATCCTCGCTGGCAAAAGTCACCATGCGGCGGGCAATAAAAAGTGGATCCTCTCCTGCCGCTATCATGCGCGCCAAATAGTATATAGCCGCATCAGGCTGGCTGGCGCGCATTGATTTAATAAAAGCCGAGATGGTGTTGTAGTGCTCGTCACCTTTTTTGTCGTAGCGGATGTGTTTGCTTTGCACTGCTTCGGTTAAAGTTTCGACCGTGATCTTCCCGTATAAATTTTGGGTGCTCTCGAGGATGCCAATTGCCTGCCTTGCGTCGCCCGCCGCATATTCAATCAGCCAATCCTGCGCCGCTTTAGGGATTTTAAATTTTGTACGTTTGAGAATCGCCTGCATCTCTTCGCCGCCATGCTCATTCAATACAAATACTCGAGCGCGCGAAAGGAGCGCCGGGATAATCTCAAACGACGGATTCTCAGTAGTTGCGCCTATCACCGTCAGCTGCCCACTCTCGACAAACGGCAACAAAAAATCCTGCTGCGCTTTGTTAAATCGGTGTATTTCGTCGATAAAGAGGATCTTGGGCTTCCCAAATTGCATAGCGCCGCGCTTGCCGACAATATTTTTAATATCCTCTTTGCCAGAGTCGACGGCCGAGATCTCATGAAATTCGGCTTCAAGCGCGTTGGCATAGATGCGCGCAAGGGTGGTTTTGCCGCTCCCCGGCGGCCCCCACAATATAAAGGAGAAGAGATGTTTGCCCTCTATAGCCTCCCGAAGGGGCTTATTTGGCCCTACCAGGTGCTCTTGGCCTACAAACTCATTTAGGCTTGTCGGGCGGATTTTAGATGCCAGCGGCTCCATCCCTCAATTATACCCTTCTCTTGTACACAACATACATAACTACATTTTGACACAGTGTATTTATTATGTTAACTTATTTCTCAGACTACAGATCACTTCATGGAGGCAAAAAGTGCGTGATGCACTCATCATCCCAACCTACGGGTTTATCACCCACGAAAACACACCTGGCGGCCGCGGCACCAAAGCCCGCATCGCCAAGGCAGCTGAACTGATCCGAGAAGGCATCGTAGCGCGCAACTGCCTGGTCGACTTCCCGCAAGGGGAGTACGCCCGGGGCCGTGATTCTATGCTGCTTGGCGTGGTGATTCTCGGCAAGAATGTCGCCGACTACGTGCGCACGCTGCCGGAGTTTTCGGAGGCCGACGTCACTTTCCCTTTCACGGGGTACGGCTCAAGAGGCACCTTCGACGACACGATCGCTAGCCTCAATGGAGTGTATCCCGACGTCGATGATGAGGACAAAGTACGCCACATACACTTCGTCTCCGACTGGAGCCAACTCGGCCGCCTGTGGCTTATCTGGCACATCGCCTGGAAGCACCATGTTAAGAAACTCGGATGGAAGGCTAGCTTCCACCTAGTGCCGAACTTCCGTACCCTGCGCGATGTCTGGCTTCACGAGCCGCCTGCATATCTGAAGTGCCTATGGAATTGCTTCAGATGGCGATTCTTCGCCGTCTAACCATCCGATCCCCGAGCACAGCGTGTTCGGGGATCTTTTTATTATCTATTTCTGCACTCCAGGTAGGTCGAGATGCGAGAGGGCGTCAGAGAAATTGGTGCCGACCTTTTTGCCAGGGTTAAAGATGTTGAGCGGGTCGAAGATCTTTTTTGTTTCAAGAAAGAGCGCATACATGGCGGGGCCAAACATCTTTTCCACATATGGTGTGCGGATGTAGCCGTCGTTATGCTCGCCCGAGATAGAGCCATGATACTCAAGCACCAAGTCGTATACCTTATGGCTCAGCTCATCAATCATCTTTGCGGTGTCGGCACGCTTCGGGTCGACCAGTGGGATGATATGAAAGTTGCCATCCCCCACATGGCCGGCCACCGTGTAGATAAAATCATATTTTGAAAGCATCGCTTCGAGCTTAGGCAAAAACTCGGGCAATGTTGATGGAGGCACGACGAAGTCGTCGATAAAGGGCGCCGTGCGCTTGCCTCTAATTTTTTTGCGCAAAAGATTAAAGCTCTCGTGGCGCACCACCCAAAACTTGCGCGCAGCCTTTTCGTTTTTTGCAACGCGCACGCCCACGTGCCCACGCTGCTCTTTAATTTGTGTTGCCAAATCCTCTGCTTTCTTAAGCGCCTCTGCTTGCGTGTCGGCTCGAAACTCAACCATAAGCACGAGCTTGGGGATGCCGCCTGTGAGCATCATAAACATCTCGGGCAAAAATGAGATGCCGATCGAGATGATGCCCGCCTTCATCTGGCTAGCGAACTCGGGGAAGTATTTAAGTGCGATGGCAAAGGTGTGGTCGTCGTATGACTCAAAGCTGTCGGGCCCATGCTTCAGCACCTCGGGCACCACCTGACCGAGCTCCGAAAGCGAGTTTATAAAAAGCACCGTCATTGCAGCGAACTCTTTTGGCTTCACCAGCCCCACTTTAATTTTAGTGATGATACCGAGCGAGCCTTGCGCCCCAACCATGAGGCGAGCCAAATTAAGCGACGTAGAGCCGTCGCCAATGTCCCACAACGCGTAGCCCGAGGAGTTTTTTTCTACCTGCGGTGTTGCCGCTTTGATTATCTCCTTATGGAGCGGTGTGCCCACGAGGGCTGCCATTTTGCGATAGATATCGCCCTCGAAGCCCTCTTCGAGCAATTTTTGCGCAAGCGCCTCCCCTGCGAGCTTCTTTAGCGTATACACTTTGCCATCGGCAAGCACCACGTCGAGCTCCTCGACATAGCGCGCTGTCTTGCCATATTTTAAGTTTTTCTCTCCGCCTGAGTTGTTGCCCACCATGCCACCCACCGTGTTAAGCTCGCGCGAGGCGGTGTAGCTTGGCAGCTCGACTCCCTTCTTCTTCGTTTCTTTGTCAAAATCTCTAAAATAGACACCGGGCTCTACCGTGGCCGAAGTCTCACTCACCTCAAGTACGCGGTTTAGGTGGCGGGTGGTGTCGAGGATGATTGAATCGCCAAGTGGCCCGCCCGACATGTCGGTGCCGGCTGCACGCACCGTAAGCGAAATATGCGTTTTAGGAACTTGCTTCTTCTCGCTTACAAAACGAACGGCGCTCGCAATATCTTCGGCATCGAGCGGCCTCACCACTACCTCGGGCACTACGCGAAAGAGGCTCGCGTCGCGGCTAGCCACATCGAGAGCCTCCGGTGAGGTATCTACCTCGCCTCGCACTACCTTTTTTAATTCATCGGCAAGAACGTTCATTACAAGCGAGCGTGTTAGTGATTAGCGGCAATCAAACGATGCTTTGCATTGTGCTTTTGCGGTAGCGTCGGTGATCATATTGCAGGCTGTGCACTGCTGCTCGGCATAGGTTTGTGCGCTTGTGTCAGCACCTGCCTTAACACTCGTGCCCGAGGTTGATGAGGTGGTTGCAGTAGGAGTGGTTGGCGCAGCGCCATTTTGCGCCCCAGCGCTTACTTCGCTAAAAGTAACGTCGGTTGGGAGGGTAAACGAAACGTCGCTTGCCTGCCAAGACTCACACTTGGTTGCCACTTTAGCATCGGCATCAATACCTTGGCCATTACTTGCGCCCTGCGCGGTCATATCCTCAAATGGCATGCGGTAGCCCTGTGCCATACCATCGATCCACACATAGGCAATGTTATTGGTGATGATCATGTGGCTCTGTGCCGCAACTTCGCCCGACTTTGAGCTAAAATCGCCACGCATTTTGCCCCCACCAACATAGATGGTGCCGTTTGAGTTTTCGTTAGTAAACGTACACTTTTGTGATGCGCCCGATGCGAGCAAGCTACGCATTGAGGTGTTGCCGATGGTTGCAAGATTGCCGCCTGGCCCCTGCAAAAAGTAAATACCCACGCCGGCAAGCACTACCACGATAACTGCGACCAAAATCCAAAGTTTATTTTTCATATTCCTGTCCTTAAGCTGGTATGAATCCAGTATATCACGCGGGAAATGGGTGTTTTTTACTGACGAGGTGTGCTCGAGCCCATCGTCGCCCCTTGTGGACGGATTTGTACTGCCTGTGCGGTGACACTGCCGTCGCTATTGGTGGTGCCGGTTACGGTAACGCTGGTGCCGGCAGCGAGGTCATCAAGTGTGCCGGCAGCACTTTTGTTAATTTGTGCCGAAGTGCCGATGAGGATAATCTTGGTGCTGCCATCCTGCATTTTGATCGTGATCCCGCTCGCATCCTTTGAAATGATTTCTCCCGCGATAAAGTTGCCGCCTGTGCGCATCGCGCCACCTGGGGCCCCAGTACGACTGCCAAGCTGAGCATTCATGCCATCCATAGGGAACTGCCCGCCCATAATAGGTGTCTGCGACTTTGCAAATACAAAGCCTCCGCCAAACCCTGCGCCAAGTAAAATAACTGCAACTACTCCTGCGATGATTTTTTTATTTTTCATATCTATTTTTACTAATTATTAATTATTCATACCGCAGCGCTTCTATCGGATTAAGACCCGCCGCGCGCCGTGCCGGATAATATCCGAACACAATGCCGATGAGCGCCGATACGCCGAACGCAAGCGCGACAGAGGTGAAAGAAACGCTGGTTGAAACCAGCCCGGTAAGATTAACCAAAAACGATATCAGCCAGCCCACCACTATTCCTATCGTGCCTCCAATGAGCGTAAGCGCCATCGCTTCAGCCAAAAATTGCTTCGAGATGTCGCCGCGCCGAGCGCCGATTGCCTTGCGGAGGCCTATCTCGCGCGTACGCTCAGTAACCGTCGTGAGCATCATGTTCATGATGCCGATGCCGCCCACGAGGAGCGAGATACCCCCTATTGCCGCCAAGAGGTAGGTGAGCGTTGAGGTAATGCTCGATGCGCTCGAAAGCAAATCGGCTTGGTTGAGCACACTGAAATCGGCCTGAGTAGAGTCGCTTATTTTGTGACGCGACAATAAGAGCGCGGTGATATCGGCCTGCACCTCGGTCATTGCGTCGGCGCTTTCGGCCTGCACATCTATGGTAGTGAGATATTGGTCGCCCGAGAGGTAGCGTGACGCTGTTTTGGTTGGGATATAGATGATATCGTCCGCATTTGAGAATCCGCTGCCACCTTTTGCTACCGTAACACCCACTACTTTAAACTCCATGCTCTTAATGCGGACCGTTTGCCCTATAACATCGGCCGCTTGCGCGTCCTCGCCGAAAAGATCCTGCATAGTGGTAGGCCCCAGCACGGCAACTTTAGCGGCCGAACTGTTTTGCGACTCGCTGATAAAAGTACCCTCTGAAACTTCCACACTGCGGATATCGGCGTAGCTTGGCGTCACGCCGTTGACCGTAGTATTGGTGTTGGTGCCTTTAGCAGTAATTTGGTAGCGGCCAGAGACTTCGGATGCCACAGCCGCCACACCACTCACCTCGCTTGCGAGTGCATCAGCGTCGCCCTGGGTAAGTGTCTTAGCATTGCCGCGGCCAGTCGACACACCAAAGCCGCCCGCTTGCCGCTGCGCGCCGGGAGAAATCTGCAAAAGATTTGAGCCGAGCGCACTGACGCTTGAGGAAATCGAGTTGGATGCCCCGGTGCCAATCGAAACCATGGCGATAACCGAAGAAATGCCTATCACAATGCCCAAGATAGTGAGGCCCGACCTGGTTTTGTTAGCCGATAGCGCAGTGTATGTTTCGCTTAGTGTGTCGCCAATGGTCATGATTGGTGTTTTTTATCGGATACTATGATGCCGTCGCGGATATGGATGATGCGTTTGGCATGCTGGGCTATTTCTGGCTCGTGGGTAATCAGTATGATGGTGCGGCCATGCTCTTTATTTAATTTTTTAAAGGTATCGAGCACCATTTCTCCCGTTTTACTGTCGAGATTGCCGGTTGGCTCATCGGCCAAAATGAGCGACGGGTCGTTTACCAGCGCGCGCGCAATAGCCACGCGCTGTATCTGCCCTCCCGAGAGCTCGTTTGAAAGGTGTGTAAAATAAATTTCTTCAAGCCCTGCCGCTTTGATAGCTGCCCCGGCCCGCGCCTCGCGCTCCTCCCGGGGGATC